>Ga0209812_10001585_pt1 | contig 15241 bp, 14 predicted proteins | sample JI71714BDNA_FD_187502 | JGI IMG/M metagenome (GOLD analysis project Ga0209812, IMG submission 187502) | Wastewater effluent complex algal communities from Wisconsin, to seasonally profile nutrient transformation and Carbon sequestration -... | ecosystem: Engineered > WWTP > Effluent > Algae...
TCCGGCAGCCGCTAGTGGCGAGCTAGTACCCACTTAATTCCCCTGGATTAGGTCTAGTTCCGCGTCATAAAGCAGAGGGCGCTGCCTGGAATTTTCTAGGCTCAAAAGCAGTCGCCCTTTGTGGTTTTGAGTCATCATCAGGTAATGTTTTTTCGCATTACCAGACAGTTGCGGCGATCGTCTGTACGGATATAACGAAGCTGCTCTGTCAGCTTGTGCATAAATAGCAGTCCCCTTTCTCCTTCTTTTTCCAAGGGATCGCGCTTGTCTTGGATAATAGCGTCGAGCTTTGCTTCTAGGTCAAAGGGTTGACCCCTATCCCAAATCCTGATTTCTAAGTAATCGGAAAACACTGCGACTTCAAGGTCGATCGGTGTCGTGGAGTGCAAGTTTTTGTGAGCATGGCGAACAGCATTTGTAAACCCTTCATTCACAATCAGGCTACACTGCCACCCCAAATCCTCTGGTAGCAGGGGCAGGACAATATTTTCCAACCACTCCAAAACTTGTTTCAGAGCCTCCATGTCGGTTTCCACTTGAAGATGCAACTCGGCCTTTGGTTGCTGATCTTTCATTTTTTTTCCCCCTGGTCGCCCCCCAGCACAACTTCAGCTACGATCGGTACCAACTCAGTACAAGTAACTGTACTCAGCTTGGCTGCGACGCGAGTGTTCAGCGTAGCGGTGGCGGGAGAATAAGGGGGGCAAGGTCTTGGCAACATATTAGTTAAGTCAAGCTTGAGTTGAAGAAGCCCGTTTTGCCTCAAGGTGAGCATTCCTTTCGCACCATTTACTCCTACTGGAAATGAGAGACTTTTGATACTTTAACCCGCCTGGGTAGGGCGTTTAAATAATTTTCAGTTTTGATTTGGGATTTTGGATTTTCAACTGCTTTAGAAAACTTAGCAAAACCTATCCAAAGTTATCTTTAGATGGTAAGTGTTTACTTCCGTTGTTTATTGACGTGATTAGTTAAAATTTTATTGATTTCTTTCATCACTTATGATAAAACCTCTGAATTTTAGCAACCCCCCCTGTACCTAAAAGGTCAGGGGAGGGTTGTTCAGGCATCCTATACAGCGCCACTATTTTTGTTGAACAGAACAGCTATGGTTTTCACAATTAGTTTCAGGTCATACATCAGGCTCCAGTTTTCTTGGTACTTTAAATCCAAGCGGATCACATCTTCAAAATTACGCACTTGAGAACGACCGTTAACTTGCCATTCTCCAGTCATTCCTGGTTTGACATCAAAACGCTGCCACTGAGGTACTTCATAGCGGTCAACTTCATCGGGAGTAGGGGGTCGAGTACCCACTAGACTCATTTCGCCTTTGAGTACGTTCCAAAATTGTGGCAGTTCATCAAGGCTGGTTTTTCGCAATATCCGCCCGACTTTGGTAATGCGAGGGTCATTATCATTTTTGAAAAAAGCGCCGGAGGCTTGGTTTTTGATTTGAGATTTAAGGGCTTCGGCGTTGGTACACATCGAGCGAAACTTCCAAATCTGAAATCTTTTTCCCATCCAGCCACAGCGGGTTTGACCAAAAAAGATCGGGCCTGGATCGTTAATTTTGATGGCGACGACTATGGGTATAAACAATATTCCTGTAATTATCAAACCTACTATGGCCCCAACGATGTCGATCAGCCGTTTTACCAACGATCGCACAGAGGGGTGCGTAACTGGTAACTGACTGTCTGCACGGTTGTTTTCAGCGGGGGCTGTGCTAACTGGCGACGGCTCGATAGTCAGCACTTGATCTAGGCTGGTGAGAGCAAATACTGCCATCACCTGTGGCTTGAGACTCCGCAATACTAAGTCACACTGCCGCTGTTTGGCAAATTTTAGATTGCTGACTAAGGCACCAATCCCGCTACTGTCGATGAATGTCGTCTCACTGAAGTCTAGGACAATTTTGCTGGGAACGGTGTTTTCGGAGAAAAGTTGCTGGCAGGTTGTCTTAAAGTTTACGGCTTCAAGTACGCTTAAGCGCACAGGTATGTGAACGGAAGGAATTTCGTCCAAGTAAGTTACCCGAAAATCTGCCTCTGGGTTTTGGGTGACCATGAAGTCCTAGTTTCAAATTTCAAGCTGATGTCTTTAGCCTATTGTGTCCTAGGCCATCCATTTTTACCAATTATTATTGTTAATAACAGCCTAGATTTACACAAACTTTACATTTTAACCACTAACCAGGCCGGCCAAGAACTGCTTCTGGCAAGCCCACACCCTACCCGTCAAGGGGGTTGGTGTGTGCCGCAGGTCAGGAATTGTAAACGTTTTCTGACTGGGAGGTTTCGCGGCCGACTGGTTTAACCTTGGCTTTAGCTTTAGCTGCGTTGCGTTTCAGGGCTTGGAGACGGGCTTCGTATTTAGCGCGCTGCTGCTTTTTGGAAGTTTGCTCGATGAGGGTTTTTAAGGCACTACCCAGACTTTTGTATGCGTTGGGTAGAGTATAGCCGAAGCGAGTCGCCAGGGCCAGGGCTTTTTCGTCCGCGTCTATGGCTTCTTTTAAGCTTTTCTCTCCGTTGTTTTTCTGGTACAGCCTCCAGCCAGAGACTCCACACAGGGAAAGGGCTAGTACCAACAGCAAGCCATCTTGTACCCAAAGTTCGCCGACTGCGCCACCTAAACCAATAGCGAGGGCCGCCATTTCCCAGCCATCTCTGGGGATGGTGTCGTTTTGGATTCTGGCGACTTCGTGCCAAAATAGGAGGTTGCGCTGATCCATTGCTAGCTGTTCCCAGCGGATCAGGTCTATTTGTATTTCTACCTGATCTTTGCCTATTTCTTCGCTACGGATCAAGGCGGGATTAATTTCTATGGTTTTTTCTACTGTTACCCAACTTTGTAGTTCTGGGGGGAGTATATTTTTCAAGCGCCGGATCTCACTCATCTCGGCTCTTGCTGTGGAGGTTGCATAGGATGTCATAGCTCCGGCCTTAAATTTTTCAAAGGGTTAATATGCTTCTATATTTTGGAGTATAGCAAACCTTTTCGACCTTATCTTCTAGCTTTCTGGCAAATGTTCGTCAGTCTAGTTGGACTGTCTGATGCTGAAAGCAGAATTACCGTAGAGGGTCGATCGACCCTCTCTACCAAATTTACTCGCTCCCAGGCGATCGACACTAACTACTCAACTGTTTTGTGCTTATTTTGCCTCTTATTGTTCATAAACGGTTCAATTTCTTGTCGCAATTTCAGCCAAGCCGACAAAACCTCCGGTGCTGAAGTTATCCCTTTCTGCACCAAAACCACCCCATCTAATACCTTAGCAATACCATAGCTTCCGTTCCGCAGAGCCTCGTCTGTAAAACGCACTCCCGCCCTAACTCTACCTCGATCGAGCGGCACCTTTAAATTATTCTGCTGCAACTGCCACAAATCTAATAGAGCATAATCCACATCCACCGCGTTTCCGGCTTCATCCCGCAACTTCATCACCTCTAAACGAATGATGTTCCGACGCCCAGATAGGTGAGAAACTATGTAACCACTCGTGGAAACGCTAGCATCTGGAGGAATTAACTCCATCACAGTTTTCAAATCAGCACCATGGGCTAATTGCTCAGTCAATGATTGATAAACCACAGGATTGAAACCATAGGGAGAAAGGAAATACAAAGCTCGATTAGGATTAGAAGTCAAAGTAAACAATAGGGACAATCCGATACATCCCATCCAAAAGCGGTGTAACCTTGGTTTAAATTTTTCGGGATGCTCCGACCACCACAATATTGCAGCATAAATCAAAATAGGAACTAAACTCAAAGTATAACGAGTATTCATAGAAGTCGCTGCTTTATTTTCTACTTGCAACAGCAGCACTAGCAAAGGAAAGCTAGACATCACCCAAGCTGGCCAGGAAAAAATAGGTATAAAAGCCAGTGGCAGCCACAAACCTAACAAAAATCTAATCCGCCTTTCTAAACTTTCTAAATCCGCAAAAAATACTTGAATTATAATTTGAGGTTGGCTGACTATTGCCCACAGTAACTGTAGCGTCGAAGGATTTTCTATGTTGACAAACTTCTTAAAATACAGAGCTAAATAAAGTCGGGAGTTGTCATTGGAAAACAGAGGCATCACCACATTAGTGATCGACGAAACATAGCTAAAACTGAGGACACACAAAGCTATACCCGTCCGTGGATAGCGACGGCTGAAAAATAAATAGGCTCCAATCCCAAACAGAGTAATGCCGGTGTCTTCACGAGTTCCTAATGCTAAGGCTGCAAAAATCCAAAACACCAACCACCTTTGCTTTTCTAACGCTAATAATAAACTAAATAAAAACAAAGGAATTTGGCAGTGTTCGTAAAAATTTCCCAGCGTTGGGCCAATTACCGCATTGGCTCCATAATAGCTAGCTACAACCATTATTGACAGAGGAATAGACAAATAATGTCTCGCCAAAAAATACAAAACTATGCCAGCAGTGGCAATTAAAGCTACTTGCAAAACTATCAGAGTAACGGAAGAGGGAAACAAGGCATAAAGTGGCATCCACAGCAAAAAATCGATCACAAAATGTTGCCCTAAATGGATGTAAGATGGATAGGATAGTTCCCGATCGATCAGAGATGCACTGGAGGCCGCGGAGGAAAGGGAACTTTGAAATAGTTTGCCATGTACGCTATTCCAAAATACTTGATTAAATAAACCGTGATCGTAGGTAGCCAAAAAGCTATCATAGCGAATGATACTAAAAGTTAATACCGAGATAAAAAAAATTACTGCAATGATTATTGCTTGACGCAATCCCGTTTGACTTTGCCAGTAGTAGAGAGGTTTAAATTTCATATTCTTTTGCTAAATTTACTAATATTTATTAAGTTTATTGAAGTGGTTTTGGAATTGAGAAATAGAAATAAATTTACCTTGACTTTTCAGCCAAATCAGATATTTTTCTAATTTTTTAATCATTTTACTACCGGAATCTTTTTTGACATAACTAGGGAGTTTAAACTGGGAAATATCAGTGAATTCCCAGGGATGAAAGTAGATGTTTAGATAGGAGTCTGTTTCTAACGTGAGCTTGGCTGCTAATTTTATCACTGAAAGCGGCAAGTTCTTAAAACTCAACCAAAATAGGGGAAATCGGATCGCGGGAGTAACTGAAATGGGCAAGTTGAGTAATTTATTCCTATAATATGCAGTTCTAGGTTTTAAGAGATTGTTGTATCTACCGGGGAGGTAGGTGGGATTCATGGATGAGTTGTATTCATAGCCTGCTTGTTCTATTTCGGCGTCGTCAACAGGCTGGAGTCTTGCCATCCTGAAGCCGATGACTTTAGTATTAGTTATGGATTCTAAGGTTTGCTTAGATTTTTGTAAATCATCTACGGAAAATTGGGAGTGGTAAAACCCGTGGGAAGCAATTTCATGTTGTTGTGAAAGTTGCTTGATTATTTCTTGGTTGTGGAGTGCGAAGTTAGCAGTTACAAAAAATGTGGCTGCGATATCTAATTTTTCCAAAAGTGAAATAACATTGCATAACCCGGTTTTAGAAACTGCAAATTTGATATCTTCAGTGAGGGGTTGACCGTATTCTTCAGGAATGTCAAATTCTTCTATGTCAAAGCTCAATAAAATATATTTAGTCATAATTGCCAACCCGATTATTATAGCGAATTTTTAACAAACAAAAGAACATCTTGAGAGAATCTTTAACTATATTTACTTTGGAAGTTTTGGATAAATGTTGTTCGGCAATTCTTGCGGGAATTTCACCGATTGTATATCCTTTTTTGTGTGCTAAAAACAGTAGTTCTGCATCAAAAGAAAATCCAGCTATTGTCTGTTGATTGAAGAGTTTTTGGGCGGCATCTTTTTTAAATCCTTTGAGTCCAGCCTGCATATCTCTATAGGGCAGATTGAGGATTTTTCGGGAAATAAAGTTAAATATTTGACCAGATATCTTTCTCAGTAAGGTGAGATTGCGGAAGTTATCTTTGTCGAGGTTTCTGCAACCAATTACCACATCAAATTTTTCTAATTTTTCTATTAAGGGTTCTAGATGCTCCAGGGAGTAGGCTAAGTCCCCATCCATAAAGCAAATGCAGTCAGATTTTAGAGATTCGCTACCTTTTTTTACTGCATAGCCTTTTCCTTGACGAGGGTTGTAAGAAATTATTTGGATATGATTTGTGGGGAATATTTTTAGTTTATTTTCGAGGATTGTGAGTGTATCATCTGTTGACCCGTCATTGACAATGATAAAATTATAAGGGTGATTTGTTTGAGAAAAATCGAAAATTCTGTCAAAGGTTTGTGCTATGCAATTTTCTTCGTTATAAACAGGCAGAATTACCGTAATTTTCATCATTATTATGGACTCAATCTTTCGCAGAAGTATCGTATCACCTTAGTAAAAAAATCACAAGTAAAAAATATATAGCCTTTGGAGTGAAAGAAGAGGTCCGATCGAGAATTGGTAATGGGTAATAGGTAATTGGTAATAGGTAATTAGGCATTGGGGCAGCCCCTACAAGAGAATGAAACAGCCCTGGGGCTAGGGGGGGTTCCCCCATTACTCATTACCTAGTACCCACCTAACTGAGAAAGGCTATGTATGCTGACGATCGCCCAATAGCTGCAAATATATCTCACGTCATGACTTTTTGACAATACAACTCCCGCATTCAGTCAATTTTCGGCTATGGTTGTGGCCTAGGTGCGATCTGCTTAAACTTTACTATAGTATTGGAATTGACCTAGCTCATCTTTGGAAAAAACCGCAGCAATCCTATACAATCTAAATGCAGACCCAGCTCTACCAAACCACCTAAACCATTACCTCATGAGGTCGTCATTGTCAATGGTCAATTTTTTAGTTGATAAATTGCCTGAGTATGTTCAACAGATTACCATCCGTAAAAAACCCATGATTCACTTTTTTCTAGCATTTTTACTCAGCTTAATTAGTTATCAAGTAATCTTAGAATTAATTACAGTAGAAATTCCTATTTTCGGCTTTCACGATATTGTTGATTTCCAAAATCCTCAAGAAATACCTCCCCAGCGCCGGGACTTTCCCGGCGACTACAGCCAGCAAAAATTAGAACCTTTTTTAGAGTCTTTAGTAGTCAATAACTATTGGTTTTTGTCAACCCAAGAACTGTATGATTATTTTTTAGCAATTCCCCAAAAAATAGTACCTGTTGAATATCGCGATCGCAAAAAAGTCATCATTTCATTTGACGATGGAAACAAAAGCATTTATACACACTTACTACCTATCTTAGAAAAACTAGAAAATAAATACGCTAAAAAAATTAAAGTAGTAGTATTTATTAACTCCGGTTTTTTAGGAACTCATAATTCACTAATCAAAAAAGTCAATTGTCAAGACTTGAGAGATGGATTTAAAAAAGGATTTTATGATATTCAATCTCACGGACTCAATCACGAAAATTTAACCAAAATTTCCCTTCAAGCTTTAAACAGAGAACTGTCACAAGACCAAATCCGATTGAGAAAATGCACCCAAGACTTAGACCCAAATCAAACAGTCGCATCTCACATCGCCTACCCCTTTGGTGCTATCAACAAAAAAATTGAGAAAAATGTTGCCAAATACTACACATCAGGATATTTATACGACAGTTTAAAATTAAAACTCCGCTTTTTCCCCCACAACCCCTATCGAATTTCCCGCTTGACTATCAACAACAAACACTCGACAAAAAAACTTATGAAAATGGCTTCAGGAAATTGGCTACACCGAACAATTGGCAAGTGAATTTGCTGAACTATATAGTTATTAAAAATACCAGAGGATAGTGCATTGGAATACACAAAATCAGAGCCAAAAGACATAGTAAAAAACGAAAAAGTATTTCCTATAGCTGCGGTTGCGAAACGCGCGGATGCCCTAGATGCACTGCGAGGCATCGCAGTTTTAGCAATGGTTTTATCAGGGACAATCGCCCGCAAAACATTACCGGCATGGATGTATCACGCCCAAGAACCGCCACCCATCCATACCTTCAATCCTCAACTAGCTGGACTAACTTGGGTAGATTTAGTTTTCCCCTTTTTTCTGTTTGCAATGGGGGCCGCTATACCACTTGCTTTATCTCACCGCCTTGCCAAAGGAGGGAGTATAAATAAAGTGATTAGTTCTCTTTTACAAAGAGGATTTTTACTAGGTTCATTTGCGATATTCCTGCAACATATTCGACCCACTGTCATCGACCCCAACGAACCCGGTCCACAAAAATGGTGGTTAGGTATGTGTGGATTTTTAATCCTATTTTTCATGTTTCTTCGCTGGCCAACTAAGAAGTTTTCCTGGTTGCAAAAAGTGATAACCATTGCTGCTTGGATGGCTGGATTTTTATTTGTATCTCGCATCGAATATCCCAACGGAATTGGGTTTGATTTCAACCGTAGCGATATTATCTTAGTTGTGCTGGCAAATATGGCAGTTTTTGGATCTGTAATTTGGCTGTTTACTCGTTCAAATACCTGGTTGCGAGTGGGATTATTAGGATTGCTGTTTGCCCTACGAATATCTGCCCAAACTAATGGTTGGATTAAGTCAATTTTGCTGTATTCTCCTGCACCTTGGATTTTTCAATTTGATTATTTGAAGTATTTGTTTGTTGTAATTCCCGGTACTATTGTCGGGGATTTGCTGTGTCGCTGGATAGAATATCATTCGCCAGAAGATGCTAGCTATTCTCACTGGAAAAATGGGCGATATTTCTGCATCATGGTTTTGATGTTTACGATTAATTTAGTGTTGCTTGTGGGATTACAAGCTAGATTGGTGTGGCAGACTACTTTATTAGTTTTTGTGCTGTGTTTGTGTGGTTTAGTTTTTTTCCAAAAACCAGGAAATGTTACGGAAAATTTATTAAATCGTCTTTACGAATGGGGTTTTTATTGGCTAGTTTTGGGTTTACTATTTGAGCCTTATCAAGGTGGTATCAAGAAAGATTCAGCGACAATGAGTTACTTTTTTGTAACGACTGGAATGGCAATTTTTATGTTGATTAGCTTGACAATAATTATCGATGTGTTTCACCATAAACGCTGGTTGCAGCTATTTATTGACAATGGGGTGAATCCGATGATTGGTTATGTGGGATTTGCGAATATTGTGTGGCCAATTCTGGTGTTAAATAACTGGGAACCTGTGATTGTTAAGATGACGGCAACCGCTCCATTTATGGGTTTTTTGAGGGGATTTGGGTATACGGCAATTGTGGCGGTAATAGTGATGGTGTTTACGAGGTTTAAATTGTTTTTGAGAACGTGAGTTAATTAAAGGGCAAGTTTATCTTCAGGTATTGTATGGGAATTATTTAACCTTACTAGGACACAGAGGAAGAGAATAAATCGGGCGCACGGGGTTCATAAACCTGGTTTTTGGTCCCCCATGCGTAAGTCCTAGGAAAGTGACTTTAAAATGCCACTTTCTAATTGATAAATTGCTGCCATGATTCCGGTTTCGGGATTTTTGAGTAGGGACTTTTTGAAATCGTTCAAGTAACTTACCAGGTGTTCGCGCAAAATCGGTCTTTCGACTTTGACTGTGCGATCGTAATCCCATAAATCCCACATGATAATCCCGACACCGACAATCGGATCGATTAAACCTACTCCCAATTGACTCGCCACCGTACCGCCTGTTTTGGTTGCCATTTTGGCGGCGGCTTTGGTAGCTACTTTTGCGGTTACTTTGCTGCCAATTTTTGTAGCCATTCCTAATATTAATGGCTTGGTAATTAAGTAGCCACTGCCACCAATTAATGCTTTTAATGATAAATTTGAGATGTTTCCTTTGTCGCTAATTGTGGTAGCAATATCATTGAGATGTTTGTCCCATTTTGTTTGAGGTATGTTATAATTATTTTGAACGACTTTCACATTTTTGCTAACTTCCGCTATGTACAAGTTGGCGGTATCTTGGGTGATTAATTGAAACCGTATTTGAGCATTTTTTGGCAACAATACGCGGTGGGCAAATTCTCTTTGAAAGTCTTGGGTTAATTTTTCGGAAACAGCTTGAGAGGCTGCATTCATATCAAATCTGTTGATTACGGCTGATTTGAGGAAGTTGAAAGGTACGGTAAACTCCATCTTTTTTTGGTTGAAGTAATCGAAGTACCAATCTAGGAAGCTGTTGTCTAGGCGCGCGATGACTTCGGTTTCCCATTTATCTAATTCTTTGGTAGCGAATGTTTCGGCAGTTGTATGGGCGGTTTGGATGGCGTTTTTAATGTCTTGGTTGACTTTGCTAAAATCGTGGGGCGGGGAAACTATGACTGCTGTGGTTGCAGTATTTGTTAACGACTTGGAAATGATAAAATTACCTAACAGGGGAATAATTACTACCAGAATGACGATCGTCCAAATCATCGGCGTTACAGTTTTGATAAACTGAGCGATCGCCTTGAGGCGTTCTGTTTTCTGTGAATAGGTGATTTTTTCCTTATCCTGATTCATGGTGATTCTGCAAGTGAGGAGAACTACTGGCTTGTTTCAATTATAGGTGGCGCTTCCTGAATTGTGTTACGGGGTGTGGGCTGGTATTCTGGAAGGGTTTGGGGAAAAGGGCGATCAACAATTTTATCTAGGTTTATTTCCAGACAAAAAAATCTAGCCCTCACATTAATTCTTTAATATTTGCCATTCAACAACTGCTCAGGTTTAACTTTCAGCCTCACTTCCTCGATGCTTCCCACCAACTTAGCAAAGGGTGGCTTTTAGGTGGCATATATTTTCCTTTAACTCGAATTAGATTGAGTGCATCGCGTAGTGTTTGTGAATCAACACCTGCTTCCTCTGACCAATGCTTAACTATCTCTAGGGTTGATAGAATCTGAAGCTGTGGTGTCTCTTTCCGAAAAAACGATATCGCCTTTTTATCATCCGTCGCTATTGCCCATTTTCGGTGAACTGCGATCGCGCCAGTAGCTGATTCCCCGTCATCTAAAATAGCCGCGTAATTCACAAACAATTCTGCCTCTTCGTCCGACTCAAAATCCACTATTGTAAGTAAACCTTGCGAGATCGCAGCCTCGAATTGAGTTGCACCATCATTTTCCTCGCCCTCAAGACGCTGGAGAGTTGTTAACTCCTGCTCTCGAACAACTTGGGTAACTGTAACTTGAACAGGAATAGACTTCAAAATTGGCAGTAATTGACCCGAGGCATAAAAATTTAGCACGCAACAGGCATCAAGAACCAGGTGGGATGGAACAATATGCATAAACTGACTTCTCCCATTACTCCTGCACATTAATCAAGTCGAAATGAGCAGATTCCTCCATCATTCCGCTTGAATGTTCTCGCAATGCTTCTGCGATACGACGGGCTTCTAAGCGATCGACCTTTAGAAAATCTGAAAAGCGACTCTCTGTAATCAGTCCTTGATCCAACGCCTCAATCGCGAGATGCTGATAGTGGAGAGGGATCGTATCAGTGCGCTGTGGGATGTCCTCTAAGCCAAGCTCCTGTTGTACCTTTCTGACTTTCAACCCACGATCGCGCAATCGCTCCCAAGTTCCAGTCCGCACAAGCTCCATTTCTTCTAACCGATAAGCAAGCGCTTCTATGGAAACACCGTAGTAATGCGCTAGTGTGAATAGATGAGTCGGAGTAAACTTGCCATGCGTGCGGCACATATCGTTGAATCGCCTGAACAAGCCGCTGGTGGGCATCAGGAAATATTTTGGGAAAGTGTCGGCCAGTCGCTCGCTCTCTGGAACTCGCTGATACTGACCTTCAAATTCCAACACAGCTTTTCGCCGATGTGCGAGAAAGTGAAGGTATTCGTGAGCCAGCGACCAACGCCGCCGCTCCTCTGGATGATTAGCATTGATTGCTATGCAACCGCCAAGTCGTTCATCGTAGCTGTAAATCCCCGAGTATTTTGGTGGCATTTTTAGATAAAAGATGCGAAGTCCCACATCCTGCTCTAAAATGTCCCGCAGACGTAAAATAGGCCCATCTCCAAGCCCAAGGCGCTGGCGCTCTGCAACTGCTATGCTCTCGGCACTAGCCTTGAGTGGCATATTAGTCACCTCGCACTCAGGAGGATAGTTCTGGGGAAGTGGTGCGGACATAATTTCTTCAAGCTCTAGGTAATTCCGACACAACTCCTCTAGCTGCAGAATTGCTGGTTCAATCTGTACCTCTTCTCCCTCACTGCGCTGGTAGGCAGCTCGGAATTGCATCTCAAAAGGTTGGATTACGGGACGAGATCGAACAAAGTCACTAACGGATCGCCCGTAGGCGCGGGCGAGTTTAATCAGTTCGGTTGCCTTAATGCGACGCTCTCCTTTCTCGATCGCGACCATAGTGGTACGCGCAACATCAATAATGTTAGCTGCGTCAGACTGAGTCATACTGCACTGTTTACGTGCTTGTTGAAGGAGTTCCCCAAGTGTTCGCAGATCGATGTTGTCAAGGATATTGGTAGTCATACTTTTTTCCTCAACTTTACTGGACTGTGACTGCGTTTCTATTCGATACCTGTTGTTTGCCACATTGATTTAATGGGCGAACCGAGATTCTGGATTTTACTGTATCCCATTCTGAAACATAGTTTTGATAAAGCTGAATTAGGCGGTTTCGCATATCGATAGCTAGTAGGTTTTCTACCTCAGCACAGCGATCGACGATATCATTTAGGTCTGAAAACTCTCGGGTTAAAGCTTCCCACTGAAGATCCCTTTCATCTGATACATTGAGCAAGCTGCGGAGGGTGTTAACCTGCACAAGCATATGAGCCAGATGCAAACTGGATTCCTTGGGCGGGCGCTTTCCGTGGAACACTACGTAACGGGTTAGATCTTCTAGATCGTTAGCCGCAAGCGACTGTCGTCTTAACAAACAAGAGGAGCAGTAACCACACTGAATCGGCTGCTGGCGATGTGGGCTGTCGCATGACATAGTTAGCGACGGTAAGTCGTTTCTCCCTTCTTCAGCCAATGTTTTGCACATTTTGGCTTTAGTCCAGAACAGAAATGGGTTTTGCACACGGAATTCTTCTCCCAAAAGTTCTGAGACGACATCGCTCACCATAAGTAAAGTCAGTGGGTGAACAGAGCGAGAGTGATCCAGTCCTACAGCAGATGCACGGTAAGGAAGGTTGATCGCCCCAATCCCATTCTCATAAACACAGAGAACCCGCTGACCCATGAGATATGCACACGCGGCACCCAGGAGCGTGAATACAACACCTCGCGCACGCGAACGCTTGTTCTTGTGCTGCATATCGCTATCGTGGAAGCGGATCGGGACGCGGAAAAGATGACAACGACCGGGGAATATAGACTCAACCTTTTTTCCTACTCGTCCCTGGCGGGCATAGACACTATTGTTACTACCACTTCCAAACAGCACGAACGACTTTTCTGGATACATCCGAAGACGAGTGTACAAACCCGCCAGAGCATCAAGTCCACCACTCCAAAGCGCGACTTCACAGCATTGAGGTACTATTGACAAAAAAACTAATTGTTGCTCAACAAAACGTTCCGGTGCGACTCTTGCTTGAAAGTCGAAAACCCATTCGCTCCAAGTCGCCCATTCCAGCAAGTCTTCCAGTTTTGTTCTGAATGGTTCGGCACTTAACAATTCTGGATGACGGACAGGAAGCACCACAAAAAGACGACGCTTCTTCTCTCTGAGATTTTGGGGCGCAAGGCGATCGGAAGCATGGATTGCAACAGCGAGATCAACAATGTCAGCAATGATGGCCGGAAACTCTGCCTGAACCCGATACCCGAATGCTTTATCATCCAGATTGATACCAACAGTTAGCTCTTTGCCCTGAGAGTGATCTATGAATCGCACACGCCCATTACTGTTCAATATAGGTTCAAAGTGCAAGGTGTAATCGCTGTAATCAGTGTTGTGAAGCTTCTGCTCAATCGAAGGTTCGTAGTTCATCGCAGATCATCCTCATCCCTATTTATTTCTATCACCTTTTTGCGTGGAGACCTTCGCAGGTTTTTCACATCTCCATCCGCAGTAGCTTTGCTTGCCCATTTGCTGATTTCGGCCAACATATCTGGACGGAGAGACTCAACACGCTCTGTAATGGTCGCGTTATCAACATCAGCATGGTGATTAGGCGTCAGGGGAATGCGTTGCTCAAATTTTGCCTTGTACACTTCCTGGAAGAATCGCTCTACAACAGCTTCCGGCAAATTGCTAGTTTCTGCTGCATGGTGATAGCGAAATTCATGTAGGATTCCCTTACCAGCACGACGCAGTAGTTCTTGAACATGATGCTTAACTTTCGCTTGTCCTACCTGTCGATCGATCTCCATGCTTAAAGCAGCCCAATTCACAGAGCTATTCTGGTCTGCATTTTCCATCGCCTGTCTGAACATCTCCCCGATTTGCTTGGCGTATGCGATCCCAATACCGTAGTTTTTCTTGATGTCCCGTATCACAGCACCCTTCACAACCCAAGCATATTCACTGTTGTTATCTTTTCCTTCACAAAGCAACTTATACGGATTCTGGTAAAACCACGAAAGCTGACTGTGAACGATATCTCCGTCGGGCATGGTGGAACCTCCAAGGCTCGGAGTTTGCTTGTATGATGAAGTTAGCTCATTTTTCTGACAATGTCAAGTATTACTGCGCCCAAAAGTAGTAAATGTCAGAATGGAGGTTCCCAAGATTGGGTATAGCCCACACTCGGAGATGAGGAGGAGCGTCAGTGGCAATTCGATCGCGCACCCAATCCCCCACCTCGCAGCAACAGACGGGCGATCGTACAATTTAACGGGCGAGTCGAGAAAATTGGCTTGACTCGAAAAAAAAAAGACCTATGGCTGTTGCAGTAATTGTTGTTGATTAAATGTCCAGTAATTTTCTACTAAAAAAACCCGGTTTCTCCAAGAAACCGGGTTTCTAATTCAACGCTAAAAACGATTAAACCTTAGCTTCTTTCTTCACCAAATCACCCCAACCCAAATCCTTCAGCGAATTATTCCGGCGCAGCGGGCGAGTCACCAACTCCAAAATATCCCGCGCATTTCCAAATCCGTGAATTTGAGCAAAAGTAAACTCAACAGACCACTTAGTATTGATTCCCCGCGCTTCCAAAGGATTAGCGTGGGCCATACCGGTAATCACCAAGTCGATATTTTGCTCGTAAATCCGCTGTAGCTGATTGTAATTGTCTGGTTTTTCCACAATCCGAGGAGTAGGAACTCCCATCTCGTGACAAGTCTTTTCTAACAAGGCTAATTCGGCGGCTTGA
>Ga0209812_10001586_pt1 | contig 15226 bp, 14 predicted proteins | sample JI71714BDNA_FD_187502 | JGI IMG/M metagenome (GOLD analysis project Ga0209812, IMG submission 187502) | Wastewater effluent complex algal communities from Wisconsin, to seasonally profile nutrient transformation and Carbon sequestration -... | ecosystem: Engineered > WWTP > Effluent > Algae...
GGCATCGAACGGCAGGCCGAGGCCGCCGAGCGCGCCCAGCAGTACCACGCCGTGCTCGCCGACCTCGGCGACAGCGCGCTGCCGGCCCGCTGGCAGGCCTACCCGATCGAGCTGCTGAGCGAGGGCGCCGACCGCGGCCTGCTGACGCTGCGCCAGCGCTATCAGGACGCGCTCGGTGCGCTGTCCGCCGAGGCCCTGGCGCTGCTGAAGGCCTGGCCGGCCCGCCGCAAGGCCATCACCGAGCCGGAGTTCAGCTATCAGGTCCGCGGCAAGGAAATCCGCGGCGAGAATTACCGCACCTCGCTGTCGCATCAGCAGATTCCGAAAATCGCGCCGCCGACCTATCGCAGCGCTGGTGATCTGCTGAAGTTCCTGATGATGGAAAACCTGCCCGGTGGTTATCCTTATACCGCCGGCGTGTATCCGTACCGCCGCGAGGGTGAGGATCCGACGCGCATGTTCGCCGGCGAAGGCACGCCGGAACGCACCAATCGGCGCTTCCATTATCTGTCGCTAGACGCCAAGGCCGCCCGGTTGTCCACCGCGTTTGATTCGGTCACCCTGTACGGCGAGGATCCGAACGTCCGTCCGGACATCTACGGCAAGATCGGCAATTCCGGCGTGTCGATCGCCACGCTGGACGACATGAAGAAGCTGTATTCCGGCTTCGACCTGTGCGCGCCCAGCACCTCGGTGTCGATGACCATCAATGGCCCGGCACCGATCATCCTCGCGATGTTCATGAACACGGCCATTGACCAGCAGGTGGAAAAATACCTGCGCGCCGACGAGAAGCGCTGGCAGGCGGCACGGGCGAAGATCGACGCCAAATACCGGGACCTGCCGAAGCCGCAATACACCGGCGCGCTACCGGACGGCAACGAAGGCCTGGGGCTCGGCCTGCTCGGCGTGTCCGGCCGCGAGGTGCTGGAACCGGAGATCTACGAGCGGATCCGCGCCGAGACGCTGAAAACCGTGCGCGGCACGGTGCAGGCCGACATCCTCAAGGAAGATCAGGCGCAGAACACCTGCATCTTCAGCACCGAATTCGCGCTGCGAATGATGGGCGACATCCAGCAGTATTTTGTCAACCACGACGTCCGCAATTTCTATTCGGTGTCGATCAGCGGCTATCACATCGCCGAGGCCGGCGCCAATCCGATCTCGCAGCTGGCCTTCACGCTGTCCAACGGCTTCACCATCGTCGAGTATTACCTCGCCCGCGGGATGAGCATCGACGATTTCGCGCCGAATCTGTCCTTCTTCTTCTCGAACGGCATGGACCCGGAATACACGGTGATCGGCCGGGTCGCGCGGCGGATCTGGGCACGGGCGATGCGCGAGCGCTACGGCGCCAGTGCACGCAGCCAGATGATGAAATACCACATCCAGACCTCCGGCCGCTCGCTGCACGCGCAGGAAATCCAGTTCAACGACATCCGCACCACGCTGCAGGCGCTGTATGCGCTGTTCGACAACTGCAACAGCCTGCATACCAACGCCTATGACGAGGCGATTACCACGCCCACCGAAGAAAGCGTGCGCCGCGCGGTGGCGATCCAGCTGATCATCAACCGCGAGCTGGGCCTGAACTTCTGCGAAAACCCGTGGCAGGGCAGCTTCATCGTCGAGGCGCTGACCGATCTGGTCGAGGAAGCGGTGTATAGCGAATTCGAGGCGATCAGCGAACGCGGCGGCGTGCTGGGCGCGATGGACACGATGTATCAGCGCGGCAAGATCCAGGAAGAAAGCCTGTATTACGAGCAGCAGAAGCACGACGGCACGCTGCCCCTGATCGGCGTCAACACCTTCCTGCCGAAGGAACGCCCGGGCGAGACCGCCACCACCATCGAACTCGCCCGCTCCACCGAGGCCGAGAAGCGCCAGCAGATCGACAACGTGCTGAGCTTCCAGCAGTCCCGCAATCCGGGCGCGCCGGGAGCCCCGAGCCGTCTGCAGCAGGTCGCCCGCGCCCGCGGCAACCTGTTCGCCGAGCTGATGGAAGCCGTGCAGAGCCACAGCTTGGGCCAGATCAGTCACGCGCTCTACGACGTCGGCGGCGAGTACCGCCGCAACATGTGAGCACGGCGGCGCCCGCAGCGCTGGCCGAGTCCCTGCGCCCGCGCTGGGCGCAGGACTTGGCGGCACTCGGGACCGCGACCGACGGGCAGGCGCTGGGCGAGCGTCTGCTCGCGGCGTGGTCCGAGCCGCACCGGCACTACCACACGCTGCAGCATCTGACCGAGTGCCTCGCGCTGCTCGACGCGCATCGCGACCTCGCCGAGCGGCCGGCCGAGATCGCGATGGCGCTGTGGTTCCACGACGCGATCTACACCCCGCGCGCCGGTGACAACGAGGCGCAGAGCGCGGCGTGGGCGGTGCGTGAGCTGCGCGCAGCGGGCCTGGCGCCCGCGGCCATCGACCGCATCGAGGCGCTGATCCTCGTCACCGCCCATACCGGCGTGCCGGTCGGCGTCGACGCCGAGCTGCTGGTCGACATCGACCTCGCGATCCTCGGCGCGGAAGCCCCGCGCTACGCCGAGTACGACCGCCAGGTCCGCGCCGAGTACCGCTGGGTGCCCGGTTTCCTGTATCGCCGCGGCCGCCGGAAGGTGCTGGCCGACTTCGCCGCGCGGCGGCCGCTCTACCGCACCCCGGCACTGCGCGAGGCCCTGGAAGCGCGGGCGGCGAACAATCTGGCCGGCTCGCTCGCGCGGCTGGGCTGATCCGGCCCGCAGCGCCCGGCCTGTCGGGCACCGTGTCCCGCCACGGCGGCGCGGGCCTTTCCGGGAGCGCCGGCATCGAGTCTGGCCCGGCCCGAATCCAGCACGCACCGGCCCATGACCACCGGCACGGGTCACCGTCGCGCCATGGTGTTTTACTTACCTACAACACCACGTTGGTAGGGAGCGCGTCATGATGAACCGGCTGGAGCTTGCGCTGATGCTGCTGCTGTTGACCGGCAGCCTGATGGCCGCGGTACTGGTGGCAAATCCGCGCGAGGGCACATCCGTGGCGATGGCGGATCCGGTCGCGGTCGCACCGGTCGAGGCGACGGACACCACCACCTCCGACGACAGCGGCGACCGCTTGCAGCTGCCGAGCTTCGACACCTTCGACGACGTGGGCTTCGGCCTGCTGCCGGACCTGGCGCCGCGCTGGTCGTCGCCGGGCCAGCCCTGAGCCGCCGCCGTGTCCGACTGGAAGGACGACGCCCCGATCTATCGCCAGGTGCAGGAACGCGTGCTGGCGATGATCCTGGATGGCGAACTGAAGCCCGGCGATGCGCTGCCCTCGGTGCGCCAGCTGGCCGTGGATTACCGGATCAACCCGCTGACCGTCAGCCGCGCCTATCAGGAACTGGACGAGGCGACGCTGGTGGAGAAGCGCCGCGGCCTCGGGCTGTACGTCCGCGAGGGCGCCCGCGAGCTGCTGCTGGCGCAGGAGCGGGAACGATTCCTCCGCGAGGAATGGCCGGCGCTGCATCGCCGGATCGAGCGACTGGGCCTGACGGTCCGCGACCTGTGGCCCGAGGAGACCGCACGTGAACGCCATCATTGAAGCCCGCGGCCTGAGCAAGCGTTACGGCAGCCGCGTCGCGCTGGACCGGGTCGACCTGAGCATCCCGGCCGGCCGGATCGTCGGCCTGATCGGCCCGAACGGCGCCGGCAAGACCACCGCGCTGAAGGCGATCCTCGGCCTGACGCCCTACGAGGGCGAGCTGAAGGTGCTGGGCCGCGACCCGTATCGCGAGCGCACCGCGATGCTGACCGAGGTCTGCTACATCGCCGACGTCGCCGTGCTGCCGCGCTGGGCGAAAGTCTCCGAGCTGATCACCTTCACCGAGGCCGTGCATCCGCGCTTCTCGCGGGCCCGCTGCGAAGAACTGCTGCGCGCCACCCAGATCACGCCCGACCTGAAGGTCAAGCAGCTCTCGCGCGGCATGGTCGTGCAGCTGCACCTGGCGCTGATCATGGCGATCGACGCCAAGCTGCTGATCCTCGACGAGCCGACACTGGGACTCGACATCATCTTCCGCAAGCGCTTCTACGAGCAGCTGGTCGGCGACTACTTCGACGGCGAGAAGACCATCGTCATCACCACCCATCAGGTCGAGGAAATCGAGCACCTGCTGAGTGACCTGATCTTCATCGACCAGGGCCGCATCGTGCTGGACGCGCCGATGGACTCGCTGGCCGAGCGCTATCTGGAGCTGACCGCGGCGCCGGACCGGCTGGACGCCGCCCGCGCGCTCAAGCCGATCGCCGAACGCCGGCTGCTGTCCGGCGCCGCGCTGCTCTACGACGGCATTCCGCACGACACCCTCGCCGCGCTGGGGCAGGTCCGCCCGGTCGGCGTCGCCGATCTGTTCGTCGCGCTGCTGGGCCACGCCCAGAGCGCCCGCCCGCTGACCGGAGGCTCCCGATGAATCCGCTGCTGTCATTGCAACCGCCCGGACTGCGGCGACTGGCCGCGCTGGTCTGGCGCGAACTGCTGGAGTTTCGCGGCATGCTGGTCTACGGCCCCTTCGCGGTGGTCGCGCTGGTACTGATCTTCGGACTGCTCGGCGTCGCCCTGTCCGAGAAGCACATGGTGCAGATCGACGGCAGCCCGCTGATCGCCAAAGGCGCGCTGGCCGCGCTGGAAGATCCGCAGTACGCCGACAAGCTACGCATCGGCCTCGACTCCGCGCTGTGGGCGGTCGGCCTGCTGGTGCACCTGACGCTGGGACTGACCGTGTTCTTCTACGCGCTGTCGGCCACCTACGACGAACGCAAGGACCGCAGCATCCTGTTCTGGCGCTCGCTGCCGACCAGCGACCTCGAAGCCGTCGCCGCCAAGGTGCTGACCGCGTTGATCGTGGCGCCGGCCATCGCGCTGGTGGCGCTGGTGATCTTGCAACTGGGCACGCTGCTGGTGGTCGCCCTCGGTGTCAGCCTGCGCGACGGCAACGCCTGGTCGCTGATCTTCAGCAAGGCCTCGCCCCTCACTGCCGCGCTGCGCTACATCGCCCTGTACCTAGTCAACACCCTGTGGCTGCTGCCGCTGGTCGGCTGGCTGTTCCTGGTCGGCGTGTGGGCCGGCCGCATGCCCTTCCTGTGGGCCACGCTGGGCCCGGTGCTGCTGTACGCGCTGAACCAGTGGGCGCACTGGTTCTTCAACGTGCCCACTGTGGCGCAGCACTTCCTGAACCTGCTCGGCGCCCGCGCCATCAGTCTGGCCATGCCGATCCCACCCGAAGGCGCCGGCGACCGCGGCCGCTACTTCGATCAGCTGTCGAAGAACGGCCTGCCGCCCTGGACCGACCCCTTCAGCACGCTGGCCGAGCCGAATCTGTGGATCGGCGCCGTCATCGGTATCGCCATGCTGGCCGGCGCGGTGTGGATCCGGCGGCGGCGGGACGAGGGGTGAGCAAGCCCCTCCCAGCGCGCGGAAGGAGCCTCATGAGGTCAAACCAGGAGTACCCGTTCGGAAGGCCTTCCGCCGCAAGGTGGCGAATCACGGACCCTCAGATGCAGAAGCAACGCGGCGGCATCCACCGATGCACGCAGGATCAAGCCGCCTGTGTTCTTACAAACCTGCCTTGAAACCCAACTCTCGAACTTCTACCGTGGCGACAAGTTTGGAGAAGGCAAGGAGTCGCTCATGGGCCCGCTCAATCGCATCACCCAGCAACCCGAGGTGATGGGCGGCAAGGCCTGTATTCGCGGGATGCGGGTTACCGTGGGCATGGTCGTCGGCCAGATCGGCGCCGGACACACCATCAACGACATCCTGGCCGACTATCCCTACCTCGAGCGAGAGGACATCCTGCAGGCGCTGCGTTATGCCGCATGGCGGGCAGAAGAACGTGAGGTCGTGCTGACCACCGCACGAAGCTGCTGGTCGACATGAACCTGTCACCCCGCTGGGTCGACGTGCTGTCCGCCGCCGGCATCGAAGCCGCGCACTGGTCCACCCTGGTGCGGCCAATGCACCAGACCCACTCATCATGGCCTACGCCCGTACCCACGACTTTGTGGTGCTGACCCATGACCTGGACTTCGGCGCGATCCTCGCCGCCACGCACGGCGACAAGCCCAGCGTGGTTCAGATCCGGGCCGAGGACGTGAGTCCCGACGTGATTGGCAGGCAGTCCTCGATGCATTGCGGCAGATGGCAGCGGAGCTGGAAGAAGGTGCGCTGACGATCGATCCCAACCGAACGCGCTTGCGCCTCCTGCCGCTGCAACGGCGGTAGTCCATGCTCATCGGCTACGCACGCGTCTCGACGCAGGACCAGAATCTCGACCTCCAGCGATGCGTGCAGTTCAAGAGCCTCCTCGGGTAGCTCACGGGGGCAAGGCCAAAGACCCTCGGAGAACGAAGACGCCGTCAACGTTCGCCAAGGCAGAATCGCGCCATGCCTGATGCCAAGCCCAGCGGTAAGCCTTACTTCGTCGTCCTCAACCCGGCCTCCGGCAGCGACCAGTCCAGCCACGCTCGGGACACCATTGCCCGGGTGATCGAGGCCGCCGGTCAGCGCGTCGAGTTCCTCGAATTTCGCGATGCATCGGCGATTCCCGCCACCGCGCGGCTGGCGGCGGAGCGCGCGCTGGCGGAGGACGGCACGGTCGTCGCCTGCGGCGGCGATGGCACGATCAATGTGGTGGCGGCTGCTGCACTCGACGCTGGCGTGCCTCTGGGCGTCATTCCCCAAGGCACTTTCAACTACTTTGGTCGGGCGTTCGGCATTCCTGCAGACGTGGAGCAGGCCGTCACCCTGATGCTGCAATCCGCGCCGCGTCTGGTCCAGGTTGGATTGATCAATCAACGCCCCTTTCTGGTCAGCGCCAGCATCGGTCTTTACCCCAAGGTGCTGGAAGACCGCGAAACCTGGAAACACTCGCTCGGCCGGCATCGCCTCGTGGCGATCGCCGCCGCCATCTTCACGCTGATGCGCAGGCACACGATGCTCGCGCTGCGGGTCGACGACGGCAAGGCGCGCCAGCAGCTGCGGTCGACCACGCTGGTGGTCTGCAACAACCCGATCCAGCTGGCGCGTCTGGGAATCGAGGGTGCCGCGCAAGCCGGTGTAAGCCGCCTGGTCGCCATCAGCCTTGCGCCAATCGGCAAGCTGGGCTGGCTGCGACTCATCGTGAAGGGCGCGCTGGGAACCCTGGGCGACGCCGAGGAAGTGACCGCCACCAGCTGCACCCATCTCACTGCGGCGCTTGAGCGCGGCTACTTCCGGCGCCGAATTCGAGTCGCGATCGATGGCGAGCTCGTCCACATGCGCCTGCCGCTCACCTTCGAAGTGTCGCCGAAACCCCTGCAGCTGCGGGCGGCAGCAGCGGCATCGGCCGCGGCAGATCCGGGATGAGCGTGCTGGTGCAGATGTCGGATCCGCACTTCGGCACGGAGAACCCCGCCGTCACCGAAGCGCTGAAGCGCTTGATCGAGGCCATTCGCCCGCAGTGCGTGGTGCTGTCGGGCGATATCACCCAGCGCGCACGGCGCGCCGAGTTCGATGCGGCACAGGCGTTTTGCGCGAGTCTGCCCTGTCCCGTCGTCGCCATCCCCGGCAACCATGACATCCCGCTGTTCAATGTGTGGGCGCGCATGTTCTGGCCCTATGCGGGGTTTCAACGCGTGTTCGGATCCGACCTCGAACCGGTGTGGGAATCCGCCGGGATGCGCGTCGTCTGCGCCAACTCGACCTCGCCACGCCGCCACAAGGATGGCGAGTTGACGCCCGCGGCCATCGAGCGCATTTGCGAGCAGGTGCGCACGGGCGACCGCGCCAAGCTGCACATCGTCGCACTGCATCATCCGCTGCACGTCATCACCGAATCCGATCGCGAGAATCTGCTGCACGGCCATCGGGAGGCGCTGCACGCCTTCGCGGACGCCGGCGTCGATCTGGTGCTGGGCGGACATATCCATCTCGCCTATGTCCGCGCCTTGCGCGTACACATTCCCAGCCTCTCACGCGAGCTCTGGGTGGCGCAGGCCGGCACGTCGATATCGACCCGCGTCCGCAACGATCAACCCAATTCCGTCCACGTCATCCGTACCCGCACGGTCGACAATCGGTCCGGGACGCCAGTCGACGGCTGCGATGTCGAGCAGTGGGATCATTCGGCTGGCGATGGGGAATTCGTGCGTGTCCGCGTCACGCCCATGGATCGGCGGTGAGCAGTTCGTGTGGTCACTGGTCCGCTGGGCGCGCACCCTCCGGTGTCCTTTCGGGCAGGCGGTGACAGGCCGGCAGAGCTTTCGACCTGTCCGCCCTCGGGCGTCAAGCCTTGTCTTGCAACGACCGCAGCATGGCCTCGCGCAGAATGGCGTTGATCCGGGTCTGATAACCCTTGCCCTGGGTTTGTCCGCGCCCGAGTTTGCTGCACTTAGGAGTGCCGAACGCCGACCACCGCGGAATACCCATCCGTCAGTCACTGACCCTCGGTGCCGTCAGGTGTGAGCCGCCGATCCATGGGCGTGACGCGGACACGCATGGATTGCCCATCGCCCGTCCAGCACCAGATCGACGCAGGCAGGCCCGCCGCACGCGGCCGCCGCTGTGCAACGCGACGTCATCGCCCTGCTGGGCCTGCCCATCGACGTCATCGACGAAGCCGGCGCCGCCACCCGCATCGAAGCCGCCATCCGCGAACCTCAACTTCCTGATCGGCTGCCAGCGCGACCCCGCCTTCGCCCAATCAGTACTGGACTCCGACCTGTCCCTCGCCGACGGCATGCCGCTGCTCTGGCTCGCCCGCCTGCTCGGCGTCCCGCTCCCCGAACGCGTCGCCAGTTCCAGCCTGTTTGAACGCCTGCGCAAAACCCCACCCGACCCGACATCATCCCCATTCGCGTCTACTACTTCGGCGCCCCCGAAGCCGCCGCGAAACGCACCAACGCCGACGGCGGCCGCATGCACCGCGTCGGCTGGGCATCGCCGGGTTTGAACCGGTCTAGAATTTGCGCACCCCCCCCGAATGGCTCGATTCTATTGAGGTAGCCCAGCCGGATTTTCTAGTGATTGCGATGGGCGCCCAGAAAGGCCAAGCCTGGATCCAACGCAACCGCGCGCAGCTGGAGGCAAGTGAAACTGCGACACCGAAATACCTAGCACCGCACAATACATCTTCAACGTGCGCGGATCTGACTCGCGCTTGGCCACAACTTCAACCCACCAAGCATCAGTCCCGTAAATCGTACCTTTCATCGCCGTTTCTCCCGCCTCAAGCTGCGGTCGACTCTGCGCTACAGCAAGCAGAGGCTGGCTTATGGGGTTGCCCGGACGCTTACCTAGCTCCGCAGGGCCCTCAGTCACCAAGATACACTGCATTCACGCCCAGCTCCTCAATGTCGTAACCACTCAGCCAAGTTACGGGATCACGCATGGCTTCCTGAAGAATCTCTCTGGGAAACCCAATGCTCATCAAATCCGTCATATATGCATCGTTCCAAAGCTTGACCAAAGCGCTCCCGGTCGACTGCCCACCCATGGCATCTTGCATGGAGTGTAGCCCGACGCGGGCGTGTCGATGAAGCTCGCGCTTTGAGGTGCGAGCCCAAAGCAAAACACAGGCACTCGCACAGACGTGGTCGATCCGAATGGTAAGCCCGTGGGAATTGAACTTCGCGGCGAGCGTCTTGGCCGTATCGTTACTCCCTCCTGGACTATTCATCACGACCATATCGACGGCATGTTCCGTCAGCAACACTTCCACCTCGTGCACGAGCGAGTGGCCGAGGTGCCCCGTGATGTACATCGTTCCATCCTTGACGCTTGACTCGGCCCGCAGCTGATGGGACTTGGAAAGTGCAAGCATGTTTGCAAGCGCGGCGAGGGCGACCAGACTCGATGCGAGAATCAATATGACACTCAAAAAGGAGAAAAGCACTTTCGTCAAAGTTCGCGTCGTCCGCTCGCGAAGGATTTGAATGATCAGCCAGAGGCTTGCTGCGATGACGACCACAACCAGGACCAGTGACAAGACATGAGGCGCTTCCACGTAGCTTTCCCACAGCGTCGACTGTCGCGATTTTTCATGATTCAAAAAAAGTGCAATCGCCAGAAAGCCTGAAATCACCAAATACTTGAAAAGCAATCTGCTCGGCTTCATCGCTCACTCCTTAATCAACCGTCGTCTTTTGCTTGATCTTCTTTTGAAGTCGGACCAAGTTGATACGAGCCGCCTAGATGTTGAAAATCTTCGGCTTTCCCGCGAATGGCTGACGCGCTGAATAGATTCTCAAGCCGACCCTCCTTTAATAAGAGAACTCGATCTGCCAGTCGCATTGTGCTTGGACGATGCGTTATCAGTATGCGTGTGATTGAAAGTTTCTTTAGGCTTTCGTGTATGCGGCGTTCGCGTTCAACATCCAAGTGCGAAGTTGCTTCATCAAGAAATAGAACGCACGGCCGGCGATACAAAGCACGGGCAAGTAGTAATCTCTGCCGTTGCCCGCCCGACAATGATGAACCCATGTCACCAATGGGAGTGTGTAGCTGCATTGGCATACTTGCCACTTCTTCACGCATTTCGGCCAATCCCAAGCACTCCCATATTCTTTCCACGTCGGGAGAATCATCAAAAAAAGAAACATTTTCTCCAATGGATCCAGACAGGAGCTCATCGTCTTGCATTACCACTCCAAAGAATGATCGCACTGAAGGGCCCAGAGAATGAAGTGGGATGCCATTATAAAGGATTTCGCCAGAGGTCGGATGATATAATCCAATGATTACCTTGAGAAGGGTTGATTTACCTTCCCCAGATGGCCCCGAAATTGCCACCAACTCGCCAGGGGAAATCCTGAAGTTCACTCCACATAAAATATCTTTTTCTTGAGGTGCATAACGGAAGCGCAGATCAGATGCGTCGATGCTTCCGTCGATACGAACGCCCTCTGTTAGTTGATTGTCGACCCCTATTTCTCGACGGTGAAGCGCGATATCTGCGATTCGGTCGGAATGCATGTCGAGCAACCGCCATGCCACGAGCTGATCGACGAAGGCCAACGTTCGGGCACTAAACTGCTGTCTGTAGCTCAAGAAAGCATACAACATCCCGACGCTAAATGCCCCTTCAATTGCCAGACGAGCACCGAAATAAACTATAATAACCAACTCTGCCGATGTAGTGATTGATTGCACGCCTCGGATAAAAATACTCACATGAGCCGCTTCTTCTTGCGCTTTAATAGTTTCACCAAATTTTCCTGCCCATTCTCTTTCTCGTGCAGATTCGCCACCAAAAACCTTAATGGTCTGCATGGCTCGAAGCGTCTCAATTCGCTTGCCTTTCTCTGAAATCTGACACATCAAGACGTCTGCCGAATAGCGCATTAGGATCGACGATGTAGAAATCTTAAATATTGATAGCATTGCTGTAAAGGCGAACACAATGAATGCAAGCATTGGGGAATAAAGAAACATCATCACCAAAAGGGCCAAGCCAAGCGCGCCGTCTAGAACTGCTGCAACGAATCCATTTGCCACCAACATTCGTATAGGCTCGACAGAATCAAATCTGGTCAGCGTGTCAGCTAATCGACGGCGCTGGAACCATTGCAGCGGAAGCCTGAGCATATGATGGAACAGCCTGGTGGTGATGCCCCAACCGAGCAAAGAAGACGCACGTTGCAGAACGAAACCTCGCAAGCCTTCAGCAACCGAATTTACCAGGGCAAACAAGCCGAATCCAATTGCCAAAACAGCCAAAAGGTCAAAATCAGATTTTAGTGCAGCTTCGTCAACTGCCAATTGCACGAAAAATGGAGAGGCAATAACATACGCCTGCAAGATTATTGTCAAAAATACTGCTTGAACGAGAGCGGCTGCGACACCTCCCCGCAATGGCAACATTGACCAAATGCTTAGCGGAGACCTTTCCTTACGCTTCTGAAAATCAGCTGCAGGACTAACTTCGAGTGCCACTCCGGTAAAACAACGCGAGAACTCTCGCTCGGAAACAACTCTCTCCCCCACCGCTGGATCGACAATCCGAATATTGCCGAGAAGTGTTTTTCCGAGGAAAACAACAAAATGATTGAAGTTCCAATGAATAATGGCGGGTGTCGTCAGTTCTTTTAACTCGACGACTTCGCATCGTACAGCTCGTACAATAAGCGAGTTGGCTGCGCACAGATCAGCGACTTGCCTGACATTTAAGCCTCTGGTCGACACTGGAAATTTCTGTCGCAGTTCCGCCATGACTGCTGGAGCCCCAAGTACATCAAGGCAAATTGCGACACAAGCTAAGCCGCATTCAGCAGTCTCAGACTGAAAACGAAGTCTGAAACGACGACTCACAACGCAACCAACACGCAGCCGTGCTGCAAAGCAGAGGAATAACGATCTCGGGCATACAGTGTAGCGAAGAATGCACATGCCTTGAGAGCTATTACAGGATTCGCATCCAATGGGATGTACCTTAGATCAATGCGTCTCATTTTTCCTCTTGCGGCGAAATTGATGAGGGCGGCAGCTGTTTCGCCATTTCCTCCGCGATAAAAGCACACTCCATCTAGGTCTTGTGGAACCTTTACATGAAGTCGAACAAAGCTACCACCGATAAGGATAGCCACCGCTTGCGCACCTGCTTCAGCTACATATTTCAATGAAGTCTCAAGTTCCAGAATGAAAGGCTCGCGTGCTCCAACTCCAAAAAAGTGAACGAAGTCAGCCCAAGTCGCAAGATAGGGGGTTGCGTTTAATGCATTGCTTTGTGAGATTGGCTCAATAAATGGCGGCAAGCCCGCAGCGACAGCACGAGCTAGTAACTCCCCGTTCTGCAAATAGCTTCGCATCACTGCTCCCTCCCTGCGGGCGCAAGTGTTGCCACCCTGACTGCATGCGCTAGAAATTCAGCCAGCGGCGACCATCGGTCGAACAACTCCGCTTCGCGCAGGCGAAGTTCGAAACCGCCTCTGCAAAGGCGCATGATGGAGTAGAGTGGCACATATGAATTCGGTCGCATTCCCGCCCATTGCAATTCAAGATTGAAAACTGCGCGCGCAAGCCTTCCATTCGCGTCGGGAAGGGCGTGCGCGTTTAAAATTCGAGCGTGATGCCACACGGCTAGCCCAAATGGGTGAAATGCAGGAGGAGTCGCTAAAGATCTTGCTAGCGCATCAAACGCCCTAGTGGCGTCAAATGCATTTGGCATAATGATGGGCGCATCCACATTGGATCGAAGCATCATTTTTCCGCATCGCAGGCGTGTTGCAGAGGGCTCGAGTAGTCTTGCTAGATCAAGAAGCGCGTCGCGCATTAATTTCGGATTAGATTTAGTGCGTGCTTCAGAAAATCTATCTTGGCAAGACAACAAGGCACTGGCTTCCTCTATCGAACGTTCAGCACCGCTGAGCGGCGGCGCGTAAGGCAAATACTCGCTCAGCGGGTGGTCAAAATTTTTCGACCATTCAACTCGGTTCTCTTTTAAATATTCATGTGTCTTCTCAGGTCGCATTACGAACGGAAGTAGTTCTGTTGCTTGAACAACCAGCGGCGAGGGAGCTTGCGTCAGCCAATCAGGAGGCTCGAATGAGATAATACTTCGAACAGGCGGAATAAGACGCAAAGGATGTCTATTTTTCATGTCCGCAGTCGTGCAGCACGCAGAGGATCTATGATCCAATCGAAAAAGCTTCGTTCCTCTAGTATCAGCGTGGCAGAAAGTGTCATTCCGGGGAGAATTGGATGCTGCTCACCATACGCTGTGATATCATTTTTTTGGATCTCTACCAACGCGCGGAACAACGGTTCTGAGGCAGGTAAGCCTCCACCTAAGGTTTGCCCTGACGGAAAGGGCGCTGCGCCAACAGATGCAACTGTGCCGTTCCCAAAACCAAAACGTTGGTACGGAAAGGCATCATACATAAGTCGAACCGTTTGACCAACCTTAACAAAGCCAACTGCGCGTGTTGGTATCCAGAGTTCTACAAGGAGAGGACTCTCGCGGGGCACCACAATCGCACGCGATTGGCCAAGTGCAACCGAGTCTCCTGAACGCATCGTTAGTGCAGCAACGAAACCGTCGACAGGAGAAACTAATGCATGACCGCGCTGTCCGTCCAGCGTGACCTGACGCTCTTCAAGTACAGCTAAGGCATTGGCATACTTTGCTTCAATTGACTCTGCATCCGCGAGCAAGACTGCGTCCGACGCTTTCAGCTGCAAGATATCATCGTTTGCTGAGCGTTTTTCTCGCATTAGCTGCGTCAATACCTGCCTCGCGTCCAACAGGGTCACTTCATACTGCCGATACTGAATAAGAGAAATTTGCTGCGCTTCCAAAAGCGGACGCAATGACTTCACGGTTGACTTTGCCAAAGCAACCCGCTCTTGCTGGATATCTATCTCTTGGCTAATCATGCGCACTCGTGCAGATAAAGCTGTACGGCGAATACGAATTTCCTCGCGCTGTGCTACAAGGCGCGCGCGCTGTGCCGCTAAGTCCTTCATGTTTGCAGAAAACTGGTCCTCGACCGATTCAGATACTCGGGTACTGACAAGCTCGCCTGAGACAAGAGTGGAGTCTGACCGGAAAGTTGCGATCACATCACCGGCACGCACGGCCTGACCCTCACCGACAAGCACTCGGTCTACGATCCCAGCCTTTGTCGGGATAAGCTCCAATACACCACCTTCTGCAACAACTCTCCCAGACACAGTTTCTTTGCGTGCGTAAGTTCCTACGCCAATAAAAACACAAGTTGCAAAAAAAACAATCATCGCAAAAGAAACAAGCGCCCAAGACGGAAGGGCTAATGGCGCGACAGGGCGCGAGAGCCTGTCTGCAGAAGCCATAATTGCTTCTGCTCGAAAAAGATCCTTTGGGTCAAATTTAGAGCTTTCGCTCATGTCGCTCTCTGTCGTTCGGGAATGATTGGTTGACGATTTGAGTAAATTTCCCCGGCAAAGCCGAGAGCTTTGCGATTGCTGCCCTGAAAGGGGCCCTTTCGCAATCGAAAAGTCAAGAGACTCCTTTGGTCATTCAAGCAGCCATGAACCATTGTCAAGAGGAGCTGTCGTCGGACATGCACTTTCGACTGCTTTGTCGCAGCGCCAATGACGACTTCAGTAAGTGTTAAACATCTACTGTCACCCTGGCAAAACCGGGGGATTTCCCGAATCTTTGACTCGAAACGACGCTCGGGCTATCAAGCGAATTGCTTGATGTTGACCCTGATTTTCCTCAAGTGGCCTCACCCATATGCAATGCAGCATCGGG
>Ga0209812_10001588_pt1 | contig 15218 bp, 13 predicted proteins | sample JI71714BDNA_FD_187502 | JGI IMG/M metagenome (GOLD analysis project Ga0209812, IMG submission 187502) | Wastewater effluent complex algal communities from Wisconsin, to seasonally profile nutrient transformation and Carbon sequestration -... | ecosystem: Engineered > WWTP > Effluent > Algae...
GGCTTAGCCTACAGGTGTTCGAGAGTTCTAAAAGCTTTATGCTACAAGGGATACGTCAGATCCTGAACGTAATAAATAGTCAGTTATGATAAAAGAGTAGCCTTGAAAGAGTTAAGTGATAAAATAAGGAAGGCTACTGAAAAGAGTAAGGAGAACGAAACAGTCAAAGCCTTAGAGGCTGTCAGGATGCGCGTTACCTTACTCTATCCGTATCCCCTGACTTCGAATGGAAGCCTGCACATAAAGTGCGAATAACTGAATGAAAGCGAGGATATAGCTATGATACCGGTAGGAATAGACATTGCAAAGCAAAAAATCGACGTATTTTATCAAAACAACCATCATATTGTTGAAAATAACGACAAGGCTTTACGGAAATTTTTCAAACAACTTCCGAAAGAAAGTCGAATAGTTATGGAAGCAACGGGAAAATATCATAGAGCGGCACATTGCGTATTGAATGAGCTAGGTCTTAAGGTGATGTTGATAAACCCGTTTCAAAGTCGTAATTTTGCAAAAGCGATGAATGTAATTTGTAAAACCGATAAAGTTGATGCTAAAGTTTTAGCATTATTTGCGGAAAAGATGGATTTTGTAGAAAGGCCTTCGGCAAGCGAAACCGAGCAAGAGATGCAGGAGCTTTCGAGGTATTTAGAAGACCTCAAGGATCAAAAAGTAGCTTTGCTAGGTCGCAAGGAAAATGCGACGCGATCGATCAAGGGGTCTATAGAAACCGTTATCGATGCGATAAATAAGGAGATGAAAGCAATTGAGTCGGAACTTGAAAAAGTGGCTAGGGGAGATAAGGTCATAGCCGGGAAAATGGATCTCCTGCTAACTATACCCGGTGTAGGTAAAAGTACGGCGTTATTATTGTTGAGTAATCTTAAGGAGCTCGGCAGTTTATCGAAAAACCGGATAGTTGCACTTGCAGGAGTTGCTCCACGGAATAATGAGAGCGGCACATACATGGGGAAGAGGTATGTCAGAGGCGGTAGGAGCAATATAAGGTCGGCGCTATTTATGCCGGTACTTGGTGCCGCAACGATGCATAACGATAGATTGCAAAAAATATATCGTAAGCTTGTAGAGCACGGTAAATGTAAAAAAGTTGCGCTTATTGCATGTATGCGTAAAATTGTTGTTTGGGCTAACTTTATGATTGCTAATAATTTAGCTTGGAACCCTAATTTTTAACTTGACTCTTATCATGGAAGCATCCTGAACTCGTTTCAGGATCCCGAAATAAATTCGGGATGACTTGGAGCGTAATAAATTAGAAATAACTAAAAACACCGCATTTAGCTTGTTTTGGATCAACTATGTTTTAAAGAAAATGTATAGATTTCGTCCGCTCGATAAATTGTACCCCCTAGTTAACGCCATTGCCCGTTCAGGGAGCTTAGCGTACAGAAGCTAGGGCCCCCAGAAATTAGGGCCACCAAACCTTGGTTGTAGTGTGAGAGCTGTAAGTTAAACTTACAACTCTCACTAATATACAATAGTTGCTGTGGGAATCGTACCAATTCAGGTACGATTTCTTAACTAACGAGAGTAAAGCTCAACTATTTTATTAAAGTCTGCCTCAAAAGGGTAAGGAATATCCGAAATCATTGGAGTTCTAGCGAATTTTCCAGCCATAGAGTCAGCATCTATAGTGAGATAATTAGGGACTAATCTTGACATTTTGCTCAAAGACTCGACGCAAACAGCTATAGTTTTAGAGCTATCTTTCAGAGTGATTTCGTCACCTTCTTTAACCCTTAAGCTTGGTATAGTTACTTTTTTACCGTTCAATCTTACGTGGCCATGAGAAACCAATTGTCTTGCTGTAAAGATCGAAGGTGCAAAATTTAGTCTATAGATTACCATATCTATTCTTCTTTCAAGAAGACCAGCAAAATTTTCAGCAGTGTTACCTTTCATTTTGTCAGCAATAGAGAAAGTGTTTCTAAATTGCTTTTCGCTTACGCGCCCATAATGAGATTTAACTAACTGTTTTGCTTGCAAGTGAATTGCATAATCAGAACCTTTGGCTCTGCTAGTCATGCCGTGTTGACCAGGGCGATAGTTCTTAGTATGTATAGGGTCTTTTGCATCTCCCCAAATACTTTTCCCAAGTCTTCTACTAGCTTTATATTTTGCTTTGATGATTTTAGTCACGCTATATGCACCTTAAAATTAGTTTACTTAAAATATTTAAAATCAAAATTCTTGCCAATTATATAAGTCTCTTCGAAAAAGTCAAACTGAAAAGCTTCTTTATCTGTCAAAATTTTGCAAATTGAGTTTAGACTATTTTTTATTTTAGCTTTTAACTTTTTTTCTTGTCCTTAATATTATCATAGATCGCTATAGCCTGAGCGATAAAATTACTAGGATCTGAAATGTTAGAAGGCAAAATTAAAGTATTTGATTCTTTGGCAAATAGAGAAAAAGCTTCTACATATTGTTGGCCCAATCTTAAAGACACCGCCTCAGCTCCTCCCTCTTTTTTTATAGTACTAGCTATTGTTTCAATCGATTTTGCCGTAGCTTCAGCTACGAATAAGATAGCTTCAGCTTCGCCTTTTGCTCTGTTTACTTGGTCGGTGTAGGCTGCTTCTGAGTTTAATACTACTTGAGCTTTTTCTCCTTCCGAAATATTGATTTGGGCTTGCCTATGCCCCTCTGACTCTAAAATTTTCGCTCTTTTTTGCCTTTCGGCAGCTACTTGCAATTCCATTGCTTGCAAAATTGACTTCGGAGGCTGAATGTCCTTAATTTCATACCTCATACATTCAATGCCCCAATTCATAGCTGCATGATTTATTGAAGTAACTATCGCGTGGTTTAAAGCCTCCCTCTCTTCAAAGGTTTTGTCTAACTTTAGCTTACCAATTTCTGAACGCATAGTCGTTTGTGCTAGCTGAGAAATGGCATAATAAGGATTGTTTACGCCGTAAGATGCAGCAACCGGATCAGCAATTTTTACATACAACACTCCATCAATGGAAAGAGTAACATTATCGTTAGAAATAGCAGTTTGTGCATGCACATCTATAGCTTGTTCTTTTAATGTGTGCTTATAAGCAATACGCTGGATGATGGGTATTATTATATTCAAGCCTGGTTCCAAAACGCGATCAAATTTACCCAAATTTTCAAGTACCCACGCTTCTTGCTGAGGAACAATTTTAATCATTCCAATTAGCAAGATAATGACAAAAAACCCTAAAACAAACAGTATCACTTCCATAATTTTTAACCAGTTTAAATTTGCTATACTATATCAATATATCAGATCACTTTATCATATATCAGGTCACTTTACTATAGGCTTCATCAATTTTTAGAACATCAGATGGGTGAGTAGCGTGGTACCATTTAGCATTTCTTGTTTTAATACCAAATAATTTATCATTATTAAAATAATATTCCTTTAATGAAAATACTCTCAGGGGATTTAAAACTATCTTAGATGGGTTTAAAATACTAAGCCCTGTATACATATAGCTATAATTTTGTTTAACTTCATCCAAACCAGGCCTTATTAGTCTGTTATCTTGGTCAAAATCAAAATCACCTTTGCTTGTATATCCTACAGCTTGGTCATATGGTTGCATTAATAGTAAAAAATCCATCTCTACAGGGTCCCATGAACTAATCATATCATGAAAGACATTGTAATCAGCTTTCAAAATAACATCGGTATTCAGAGTGAAAATCGGCTTATCGCCTAATACTGAAATGGCATTTTTAATTGCTCCGCCGGTTTCTAATAATTCTTCCTCGTAAACATTAACAATTTCTGGGAAATCTAGATTATTCTTTCGATAAGTATCTATCGAATTCATTATTTGATCATGAAAATAATGAGTATTAATGACAATCCGCTTGAATTGATAGGTTTTGCACAAATCTAAAGCATGGTGAAGTATTGGTTGACCAGCGATAAAAATAAGTGACTTTGGTCCGGTAGCAGTTAGATGCGCCATTCTGCTACCTCGTCCGGCAGCAAATAACATAATAGTGTCAATATTAGCAGTACTATAACTCATAAAGATATTTTATTCAGAAAAGTTTTTAAAGGCGACATAACCGGATGCGATAAATCCTGCGATAAATACTGACGTACTAATGGCAAATATTTTAAATAATCAGCATTGTTGTCTCTCATCAATTTTCTAACAAATACACCTAAAATCCTGCTATTTCTTTGAGCGCCCAATATATGGTAATTTTTTAACACTAATTCTAAATCAAGATTTTTTTGTTTTGCAAAATATCCAACCAAAAAAAGCGACAACTCTCTTGGTACAGCAGTCCTTGCATCTTCCAATATCGAAACTAGATCATATATCGGAGAGCCATTTATGGCATCTTGAAAATCCAGAAGCCCTAGTTTTTTAAGGCCATCCCTGTTTTCTAAGTACATGATATTTTCAACATGGTAGTCTCTTAATACCAACGAATTATTTACTATCCCCCCCTGATTTAAAATATCTTGCCAAATAGATTTATATTCCTCTATTTCAACAACATTTAAATCTCTCTTTAAAATATATGGAGCGTAATAATTGATAAAAATATTGAGTTCTGATAATAACATTTCGTTACTATAAACCTCTAGCCCCTCAGGCAAAGACTTGCTTTGCAGCAAGACTAACAAATCTATCATCGACTCATAAATTTCCTTAACAGAATCATTAGATGATTTATTAATAAAATTCTTTAAATTCACAGTGCCAAAATCCTCAATTACCAAAAATCCTAACTCATGATCAGAGTAGAAGATTTCTGGAGCAGAGAATCCTTGTAAGTTCAAATATCTAGCAATATTGATAAATGGCTCTAAAGAAGAGTAAGATGGAAGACAATCCATTAATATGTAAGTTCGAGCGCCGCTGTTAAAACGAAAGTAAGACCGAAGACCAGCATCACCCTGAACGGGTAAAAAATTTTCAATTTTTGAAGAAAAAGATTTTTGTAAAAAACTTTTTCTCTCTAAATCTCTGACGCTCTCCTCCCTAATTTGCTTAGTAGAATCAACATCTAGTATTTGAACATCCAGCATTTGAACATCTAGTATTTGGCTAGTATGAACAGAGCAAGCATTAACAGAACTAGCGTCAAGATTATTCCTCTTAGTGCGCTCGTCCTGACTATCCGCAATTCTTTGTTCAGAATTTGTTAAGCTGTTCATCTTAAAAGACAAAACTTAAACAGCCATGCGCTTATTGTTGGACTTGCTGGTGACTTTAGTAACTTTTATTGGAATCACTTGTGGCGCCGCTTTCCCTTCTATAACTTCCCTGTTAATAATAATTTCTTTATTCTTTAACTCCGAAAAATTAAACATATTTTCTAGCAATTGTTCCTCAATAATTGACCTAAGACCCCTAGCACCAGTATTCCTTTTTAAAGCTTTCTCAGCAATAGTTTCTATCGCATCTTCAGTTACGTTTAATTCAGCATTATTAAGATTAAACAACTTCTTATATTGCTTGATAATAGCATTTTTAGGCTTTGTCAGAATATTAATCAAAGCATTCTTGTCAAGCTCATCTAATGTCGTAATTACAGGCAGCCTGCCTACAAATTCTGGGATCATTCCGAACTTTATAATATCCTCAACTTGCAAATCTTTAAGCAAGTTACTGTGCCTTAGTTCTTCTTTGGAACTAACCTCAGCTGCAAAACCAATTGAACTATTATTATTTCTAGTACTGATTATTGACTCTATGCCCATGAAGGCTCCGCCACATATGAACAAAATATTGGAAGTATCAATCTGAATAAAGTCCTGCTGAGGGTGTTTTCTGCCGCCCTGAGGTGGAACATAGGAAAGAGTGCCTTCCATTATCTTTAAAAGAGCCTGCTGTACACCTTCTCCTGAGACATCTCTAGTAATAGAAACATTCTCGGACTTTCTAGCGATTTTATCAATTTCGTCTATGTATACTATACCCTTCTGGGCCTTTTCCACGTTAAAATCTGCTGCTTGCAATAATCTAAGTAATATGTTCTCCACATCCTCTCCAACATAACCAGCTTCAGTTAAAGACGTAGCATCCGCCATGGTAAAAGGTACGTTAAGAATTTTCGCTAATGTTTGAGCTAGCAAAGTCTTGCCAGAACCAGTGGAACCTACTAGCATTATATTCGATTTAGTCAATTCTACATCATCGCCTTTTTTAGATAAACTCTCCAAGCGTTTATAGTGATTATAAACAGCTACCGAAAGGACCTTCTTAGCTTTTTCTTGACCAATAACATACTGGTTTAAAGACTCAAAGATTTCCTTCGGTGTAGGAATAGACGAACCAACTTCTGCTAACCGCTCTTTAGACTCTTCTTTTATGATATCTAAACAAATCTCTACGCATTCGTCGCAAATGAAAACAGTCGGACCTGCTATAAGCTTCTTAACTTCATGTTGATTTTTACCGCAAAAAGAACAATACAGAGCCTTGTTTTCTAACTCATTTCCCATAAATATAGCTCACTAAAATTTATATATTTTATCTATTTTTATTTTATCACTAATCAACAACATTATTAACCAATCGTCTGGCGAGCTGGCCTTGCTCGCATGGATCGCCAAAGCCAGTGCAGAAGAGTCACTCTCGAGCGGGCCGCCAGGGAGCGTGGCAATCCAGTACTTATACTATAAAACGGCTTAACTCTGCGGTTTTATTTTTTCTGGATGGCCACGCAAAGCCTGCGCTTTGCTCGCCATGACATTTGTCTGACCCTTGTAATATAAGACTTACAGACTTACAAATCTCCATGCGAGCAAGGCCCCTAGCCTTTAGGAGCGTGGCCATCCAGAAAATAGTACTAAAACACAATCATATAGTCCCAGTTGATCCTGACAGCCGCTTCCAATCGCTGCTCTTGGTCATTGCTTTCGACGCAAACTAACCTTAAGCAAACTAACCTTAAGCAGGATACCACGCAGAAACCAATTGCTAAGCGCTTCTTAGATCAGCTACCTCTTAGACTCGAAAGGTCGGTCCAAAGGAAGGTTCCGCAGCTTATTTACCCGGTATCATGTCTCTATTATACATTATTTTATCGATAATACCAAACTCTAGAGCTTCTTCTGGAGACATGAAATTATCTCGTTCCATACTTTTTTCAACCTTAGACAAAGACTGCCCTGTGTGTTTAGAGTAGATCTTTTGCATAGATTGCTTTACTTTCCTACTTTCATTTGCGTGAATTTCTATGTCAGTCACTTGACCGCGATATCCACCTACTGGTTGGTGAATCATTATACGGCTATTTGGAAGAGCGTACCTCATACCTGCAGTTCCAGCTAGCAAAATTGTTGCGCCCATAGAGCAAGCTTGGCCAATGCACAAAGTGACAATCTTTGGTTTTATGTATTGCATAGTATCGTAAATAGCAAGACCGGAACTTACAACCCCTCCTGGGGAGTTGATGTACATATATATATCCTTCTCAGGATTTTCTGCTTCCAAAAACAGAAGTTGTGCTACAATTAAATTCGCCATTTGGTCTTCAAATTCACCAGCAAGAAATATGATTCTTTCCTTTAGAAGTCTTGAATATATGTCATAAGATCTTTCACCTTTTGATGTTTGTTCAATGACTATTGGTACATAAGGCATTTGCTTAAATATCCATTATTTATTTGTTATTTCTAATTAATAGGCTGTTTAGCGACCAATTTCTAGAGGTTATACACGACACTAAACTTGTTGTAAACTAAAGATTATAAATATTTTTAATAAAAGACTTAAGAGTTTTCTAGTGCTTTTTATCGATTTGGGGGTAATGTTATATATCTATAAGTAATTCCAATTATTACCCCTTCAATAACCGCAGTGAAACAGCCGTAAAACAGTGATTTAGCTATTATTTCGTTTGTGATTAGCGAACTAATTGCAAGCCTCTTTCATTTTTTTACCAGCTCTAAATACAGGTTGTTTGTAAGCTGCTATGCGCATTTTTTGGCCAGTTTTAGGGTTCCTGCCCTCTCTTGCTTCTCTTTTTCTAATATGAAAGGATCCAAACCCTACCAAGTTGATATCGTTACCCCTTTCTAGAGCTTTTATAACGGATTCGATCACTAAATTTAAAGATCTCTCTGCATCGGCTTTAGATCCTTTAGAATGTTCTGCCATTAATGTAATTAATTCGCCTTTATTCATAGTTGTAACCCCTCTAAATAGAACATGGTTTATAAAGTTAAATCTAGCATCAAGAGTTGCACAGCGCATCTTTAGATACCCACCTAGATTATTGTTACATTATAACAAACAAGAGTGCAAGAGCAAGAAACGCAATTGTTCCAATTTTAATTATTTAAATAATTATTTATTTTTCCGATAATTTGCATCAAATTTGCACCAGTGCCATTTAAACAGCCAAAAATAACCAAATTGATCGGGTTTGTTTATTAATTAAGATCACGGAGTGGTGGTTTGCATAAGTTCTGAAAGATCCTTGTAGCCACCGATGAATTTATCATCAATGAAAATATACGGAACGGTATTTTGTCTGGTTTGTTCAAAGAGTTTTCTTTGTATGTCTGTATCAAAGCTAATATCTACAGATTCGAAGTCTATATTTTTTTTTAGCAGAAGCTCTTTGGCCATTGAGCAATATCTACAACCTTCTTTAGTATACATAATCACTTTTGCATTATCGGATAGTGTTTGTCGATTATGATTATCGCTAATGTTATTGCTGCTGATGTTTCTACTACTGGTAATATTTAGCAATTTAAAAACTACGAAAAGTAGCGCCAAAGAAAAGAATAAGAGAGGTATTATAACCTGTATTTTTTTATTAATCTTCATAAAATTGAATTTTTTTTTGTTAAAATTAGCTTGTTGATGATATTAAAAACACATTATTAAAAAGTTTGTTAAATAGTTTACCAAAAAATTACTATATTTCATTTATGTTGTAAAATAAAAGTAGTAAAGTTGAATAATAAGCTATTTTTAAAACTGTTATTATCAAATTATGTTATCTAGTGCATTAGAGACAACTTTAAGAAAAGCGCTTTATATAGCTTCTCGCTATAAACACGAGTATGCTACTTACGAGCATCTTTTGCTTGCTCTTTTGGAAGATGACGATGCAAAAAAAGTGTTATTAGAAAAGAAAATCGATATTAAGTCAATAGCTAAAAAACTTATTTTATACCTGAAGAAAGATCTAATAGAATTAGTCAGTGAAAATGCCAAAGAAGCGAAGCCTACTGCTGGATTTCAAAGGATTGTTCAAAGGGCAGCTCTTCATAGCCAAGCTAGTGGGCATAAATTTATCAATGGTGCAGATGTCTTAGCTGAATTCTTTTTTGAACATGAGTCTTACGCTTTATCTTGCCTTAGAGAGAAAAATTTAAAAAGAAGCGATATATCAAATTACCTGAGAGAAAGAGGGAATACAAAATCTGCTGAGCGCTTAGATTCGGTAAAACGATTGGAGAAATCGCAAGAGAATAAAGTCAATTCGATTGATTCATCAGATGCTGGTGAATTGGATCCTTTGCGTAGATCTGTTGTTACGGCAAATGCAGAAAAGCCGGAGTCGAAAGAAGGGTCGAGTAATGCAGTAGAAGCGGAGCTTGAAAAATACTGCGCTAACTTAAATGTTAAAGCTGACAAAGATGATATAGATTGCCTAATAGGTAGGCATAGTGAGATACAAAGAACGATCGAGATTCTTTGTAGGCGTAAGAAAAATAATGCAATTCTGGTTGGAGAGCCTGGCGTTGGTAAAACGGCAATTGCTGAAGGTCTTGCTATTAGAATAGTCAAGGGTGATGTGCCGGATATTCTGAAAAATACAGTAATATACTCGCTTGACATAGGAAGTTTGGTAGCTGGTACAAAATTTCGTGGCGATTTTGAGGAGCGGATTAAATTGATGCTTGAGTGTTTAAAAAAACTTCCTAACACTATTTTGTTTATCGATGAAATTCATTCAATAATTGGCGCTGGCTCTACTACTAGCGGCGCTTTGGATGCCAGTAATTTATTAAAACCAGCGCTAGCAAGTGGGGGTCTTAGATGTATTGGATCTACAACCTTTAAGGAGTATCGTAATCATTTTGAAAAAGACATGGCTCTGGTTAGGCGTTTTCAAAAAGTGATTATAGAAGAGCCGGACGAAGAGGCGACATTCAATATCTTAAATGGCTTAAAAGGTTATTATGAAAAGCATCATAAAGTCAGTTACACGGAAGGGGCCTTAAAAGCAGCTATTTCCTTATCGGAAAGGTATATAAATGATAGACATTTGCCGGATAAAGCTATTGATTTGATTGATGAAGCTGGTGCTAGAAGCAAGACTAAGGAAAATGGTGATGAAAAAAGTGACGAAAAAGTTATTATTACTGAAAAAGAAATAGAGATGCTATTGACATCTATTTTAAATATTCCTGATTTTAAATTAGCTGTAGATGATATAGAGCAAATAAGAGAGTTGGAAGGGAAGTTAAAAAATAGTATTTTTGGCCAAGACGAGGCTATAGAAACTTTATGTGCAAGTATTAAGCTATCAAAAGCTGGCCTTAAAAAGGTCGCCCGCCCGACTGGTTGTTATATATTTATCGGGCCAACGGGTGTTGGTAAAACTGAGCTTGCAAAGCGTTTGGCTAGTCTTTGTCATATGAAGCTTTTGAAATATGATATGTCAGAATTTTCAGAGCCGAGTTCTGTTTCTAAGTTGCTTGGTAGTGCTCCGGGTTATGTGGGGTTTGATCAAGGCGGTATGCTAACCGATGAAGTTGATAAATACCCTTATTCAGTTATTTTATTTGATGAAATAGAAAAAGCTAATAATGAAATATATAATCTACTTTTACAAGTAATGGATGAAGGAATTCTTACCAATAGTGCTGGTAAGAGAGTGAGTTTCTGTCATTCTATCATCATTTTGACCAGTAATATTTTTGCAAGTAAAAAAATAATGGGGTTTTCTGGTGAAAAAGCGTCTCAAAATTCGGATGAAGTTGATATGGATATTATTAATGCCGAATTTAGTCCAGAATTCAGAAGTAGACTTGATAAAATAATAATTTTTAATCCTATTGATACCATAGTTGATAAAATAGTTACTAAAAACCTCAAAGAACTTGCCTCTCAGCTCGAGGATAAAAAAGTGAGATTCGTTGTAAGCGAAGAGGTTAAAAAATATTTTACAGTTAAATGCGGTGGTAACCAAGATGGTGCTAGGCTCTTAGATAGGATAATTGACAATGAAATAAAGCAACCCATAGCAGATGAGATACTTTTTGGTAAGCTTAAAAATGGTGGAGTTGTGACTATAGATTTTTTTGAAAAAGAGAATAAGTTGAATTTTAAATTTAGCGGTCTTAATAATAAAAAAATTGACGAAGAGTTGGAAATAAATTAAAAGTTCTTTGTTTAGTCCTTTTATATTTGTTAATTATGCCTAAAAGTGATTTTTTAGAACATATCCTTGAATTGTTATGTAATGAAGATGGGATAACCTCAAGAAGTATGTTCGGTGGTTATGGAATTTATAAGAATAATAATATTTTCGCGATGATTATTAATGATCAACTTTATTTTAAAGTTGATAAAAGTAATATTGATTACTTTTTAAAATCCAATCTAAAACCTTTCTCGTACGGCAAAAATGGTAAAACAGTCTACATGTCTTACTATGAAGCTCCTTCTGAGATCTATGAAAATACAGGTTTGTTTTCTGAATTAGTGAAATCCTCATATCAAGTCTCGATTAAGCAAAAAAATCCTATTAAATAAAGCGAAACAATAAAATTATCCTTGACATTAGGTACAGTAAGCTGCTATTTATATGCACAAAAATGGCTGCTTTAAGAAGGTGTAAAGTTAGTCTAATATAATTTGTTATTAATTAATAATTGTAATTAAAAGGTTTAGTAGTGAAAACTTATTCAGCAAAACCATCTGAAATAGAAAAAAAATGGTGGTTAATAGATGCAAAAGATCTTGTACTAGGGCGTTTGGCAAGTCAAGTTGCTTTGATTCTGCGTGGCAAGCATAAACCTACTTTTACTCCTCATATGGATTGTGGTGACAATGTTGTTATTATTAATGCAAAGCACGTACATCTTTCTGGTGATAAAGCCAACCCAAAAGATGGTAAAATGTATTACCGTCACACAGGGTTCCCTGGTGGGATAAAAGAGGTAACAGCTGGTAAAGTTCTTGCTGGTAAGTATCCTGAACGTGTAGTCAAAATGGCTGTGAAAAGAATGCTTAGTCGAAATAGTTTGGGCACAAAGCAATTCGGTAATTTGTATGTCTATCCTGAGGCGGATCATGTCCATCAAGGGCAGACCCCGGAGGTTTTGGATATTGCTGCAAAAAATTCAAAAAATAAGAAATAAAGTATAAAAATTATGGAAGTATCTACACTTAAAGACCTAGAGTTAAACAGCAAAGTTACAGAAGTTGGTGTTGTGTCTTCTTCTAGACCTGCTCCTATATTTCATAAAGCTAAAAAATTGCTTCAAAATGGCATAGCTTATGGCACTGGTAGAAGAAAAAATTCTGTAGCAAGGGTTTGGGTTAAGCCTGGAAAAGGTGTTGTTACTATAAATGAGAAAGACATGTCTGTGTATTTTCCTCGTGAATATTATAGAAAATTAATTTTGCAACCTTTTGTTGACACAAACAGTTCTGGTCAATACGATGTTGTTTGCACAGCTTCTGGTGGTGGAACAACTGGTCAGGCTGGCGCTATTCTTCATGGTATTGCAAGGGCTTTGGATTGTATTTCTCAAGACTTTCATGAAGTGTTGCGTAAAAATGGATTTTTAACTAGGGATTCAAGAGTTGTAGAGCGTAAGAAATACGGTAAACATAAGGCTCGCAAAAGCACTCAGTTCTCTAAGCGTTAAGATTAACAAGTCTTTCTTGCTTGGTTTAGGTGTAATTTTAAGTTCTGTTTATGCCTTGTGATGTAGGCTGTGCGTGCTGTTCGTGTTAAGTAGAGGGGGGAGTTAAAGCTCGTGGGTAAGATCTATTACGTCAATCTCGAGTAAATAAAAACGAATAGGACGCTAGAGAAAATGCTGAAAAGCACGAGTGTGTAGTGTTTTGTAATATCAAGGGTTCTAAGCGAGCAGGGCGCTAAAGAAAATGCTGAAAAGCGCGAGTGCGCAGTGTTTTGTAGTATCAAGAGTTCTAAGCGAGCAGGGCGCTAAAGAAAATGCTGAAAAGTACGAGTGCGCAGTGTTTTGTAGTATCAAGAGTTCTAATTGTAGTATCAAGGGTTCTAAATGGCGGGGTAGCTCAGGTGGTTAGAGCAGCGGAATCATAATCCGTAGGTCGGGGGTTCAAGTCCCTCCCTCGCTACCATTTGTTATTACCTCATCTATCAAAAAGTACAAATCTCTCGAAAAGTACAACACGGGCAATCTTCATAGCCTCGTTAGGCAATGCCTGCGTAGACCTGTAGGCCTTATGGTATAAGCCGTACAAGGCGCGATTAGCGAGCGGACCGCCAGGGAGCGCAGCCACCTGGAAAATAGTACTAAAACACAATATAAGAAAACACAATCTTATAGAACAAGGTCTAATTTCGTTCGGATACATCAGCTCGCCAGCCGCGCCTTTTATAAAAAAATTTTAGCAATTGACACTGATTTTAAAATGGCATACAATACAGACCCAACCAAGGTATTTTTAGAAACTGGTTTTAGAATATCATGAACTAGTAGCTAAATAGGCTTGATAGACAAACACAAAAGGTTGGATATATTTATGGCATCAAACGCCCTGCAAAATTCTGATATAAATTCTTCTACGAATAACAACCTTCCTCTGAATTCCTCTGCTTCTTCAAGATTTGGAAAAATGCTAGATTATCTATGGCCCATTGAAAAGCATGAATTGCCTAAATTTATGTTTTTAACCCTTTTGATGTTTTGCATATTGGGTATACAAAACCTGATCAGGGCTATGAAAGATAGCGTGATTAACACGATGATAGGGCCGGAGACTATAGCTTTCTTGAAGTTTTGGGGAGTGTTGCCAGCGTCTTTTGTGATAACCATAATTTATATTAAATTGGTAAGCGTTATGAAAGGGGAAAATATTTTCTACCTTATAATGTCTGGTTTTTTAGTTTTCTTTTTTTTATTTGCTTTTATCTTATTTCCTAATTATCAGTATTTGCATTTAAATCCTGAATATGCAAGCCATCTTGGTTTGTTGTATCCTAATTTTAAATGGTTTATTTTGCTTCTTTCTAACTGGAGTTTTTCGTTGTTTTACATCATTGCTGAATTATGGCCGAGTGCGGTTTTTGCGCTATTATTCTGGCAGTTTGTTAATAAAATTACTACGATCGACGAGTCTAAAAGATTTTATCCTTTGTTTGGATTGTTAGGGCAGACAGGATTGTACTTGTCTGGTCAGTTCTTGGTTCAGCTTTCTAATATCAATCTTTATATCACTAATTTCTTTAACCTTAGCCAAAGTAAGAGTGTTATTTCTATTCAAATTGTAATATCTATAGTGCTTGTTTTAGGTGTTGTAGCATTGTTAGCTTTTTGGATAATAAATCACAAAATTTTGAACATAGCGCTTACTGAAAATTTAAAATTTAGAGTAAAAAAGAGTCAAATTTCTCTGAAAGATAGTTTAAAGATGATCTTGGAATCAAGATATATAAGGCTTATAGCAATATTATTATTTTGTTATGGAGTTGCGATAAATATGGTCGAAGGGCCTTGGAAGGCTGAGGCAACTAAGGTGTATACTAATCCGACTGATTTTGCGGTGTTTGTGGGCAGCTACTTGAGTTATACTGGTCTATTCACTATTTTCTTTGTGTTAGTTGGCTCCAACATTGTCAGAAAACTCGGTTGGTTTTCTGCAGCTATCATTACTCCATTGATGGTGTTTATTACGGGTATGATATTTTTTATGGTATCTAATTTTGAGTCGGTCGGTGGTTTAGCGATAATGTTTTTTGCTTTGACTGATCCTGTAATGATAGCAATAATTATTGGGGCTGTACAAAATGTACTGAGCAAATCTACCAAATATACTTTGTTTGACTCTACAAAAGAGATGTCTTATGTGCCACTAGATGATGAGCTTAAGACTAGGGGTAAAGCTGCTGCTGATATGATTGGTACCAAGCTTGGTAAGTCTGCTAGTGCATTTTCTCAGTCAATGCTTTTTGTGTTGATTCCGAGTGCTACTTATGGTTCGATATCGAGCTTTTTAATG
>Ga0209812_10001589_pt1 | contig 15217 bp, 13 predicted proteins | sample JI71714BDNA_FD_187502 | JGI IMG/M metagenome (GOLD analysis project Ga0209812, IMG submission 187502) | Wastewater effluent complex algal communities from Wisconsin, to seasonally profile nutrient transformation and Carbon sequestration -... | ecosystem: Engineered > WWTP > Effluent > Algae...
TGCATGAAGTCGCCGCCGGATCGCTCGACGCCAATCTCGACGAGGTCGGCTATCGCGGGCATTGCTACCGCTGGGGTTACCGCTTCTTTCAGGGCAGCCTCGACGGGATCGACCGCGTGGCGAAGACAATCAGCCTTGCCCCCGTCAAGGACGAGGATGGCAGCGAGCTGATCGAAGCGCATACCATCCGCTACGATATCCTCGCGCTGGCGCTGGGATCGGTCTCCAATGATTTCGGCGTGCCGGGGGTCAAGGAGCATTGCCTCTACCTCGACAGCCGCGAACAGGCCGACCGGTTCCGCACACGGCTACTCAACCACTGCCTGCGCGTCAGCCGCGCGATGATGAATGATCCGGGCGCAGACGAACAGGTGCGCGTCGCCATTGTCGGCGGCGGGGCAACCGGGGTGGAATTGGCCGCCGAGCTTTACAACGCGGCTGGCGCGCTAAGGCACTACGGCCTCGAGGTGTTCGACGAGAGCCGGATGCATGTCACCTTGCTCGAAGCCGGCCCGCGCATCCTGCCCGCCCTGCCCGAGAAGCTGGCGGCTGCGGCCAAGCATGAACTGGGGGTGTTGGGCGTTCAGGTCCGCCCGGACGTTCAGGTGGTCGAGGCGCGTCCGCGCCAGCTCATCACGAAAACCGGCGAAGTGATCGAGGCCGATCTGATCGTCTGGGCGGCGGGTGTGAAGGGGCCGGAATTCCTGTCAGGTCTCGACCTTGAAACCAATCCGAGGAACCAGATCCTCGTCACCGACACGCTTCAGACGACCGTTGATCCCTGCATTTACGCGCTGGGCGACTGCGCCAGCTACACCCCGCCCGGTGAAAACCGTCCCGTCCCCCCGCGCGCGCAGGCCGCGCACCAGATGGCCGGAACCGTATTCGACAATATCTGCCGTATGCAGAAGGGGCGTGCGCTTACGCGCTTCACCTATCACGATAAGGGCTCGCTGGTATCGCTCAGCCGGTTCTCGACCGTTGGGAGCCTGATGGGCAACCTGATCGGTGGCAGCATGGCGATCGAGGGGCGGATTGCGCGGTTCATCTATACGTCGCTTTACCGCTTGCACCTGATCGGCATCCACGGCTGGGTGAAGGCGACCTTCCTGATGCTGGTGGGCCGCGTGAACCGCATCGTGCGGCCGCGGCTCAAGCTGCATTAGAGCATCTGAACGAGCCGCATGACCGGACCGTGCTGCCCGTCGTCATGCTCGGCAAAGCCCTTGGCGCGCAGAAACTGCTGGAGTCGGGGGTTGGGGCTGGCGCAGGTCAGCGCATGGACGTTCCAGTCGATCGCCGCATGGCCTTTGGCGCGGGCGTAAGTCTCGATAAGCTTCCAGAGCCGCACCAGCACGCCCTCCCCGCCATCATCGACATGGCCAAGATTGACCTGCAACCACGTGTCCACGCGATTGAATTCTGCAAGGATCTCCGCAGTCCCCATCCGGAATGTTACAGGCCGTCCAAAGGCCAGCAGGGCATCGATGTCGACAAGTGGCATGGCCCGCAGTTCAGCCAGACTGATCCCCTCGACATCCATCGGCGCGCCTTCAGAAATCGATCTTCAGCCGCAACTCGCCGCCGTTGGCGTTAAAACCGCCGACGGGTGAGTTTTGGACATTGGCCTCGGCGCTGGCGGTGTCGGACAGCTTTACCCGCGCACGCGGGATGGCGCTGCCGAAGCCGTCGTCCGCTGGTCCGACCATCGGCGCAAGACGCGGGGACGGCCCGGTTTCCTTGCATACGACGATTTCCGGGTTGAAGGGATCGGGATCGTCGGCGGCGCAGTCTTGCGGCGGCGGGGGCGGTACAAGCTGGGTCAGATCAATCACCAGCGCCCCATCGGCGCGCTGCTGTCCGGGAAGATCTGCGGGGTAATCGGCCACAACGACGGGCGGTACAGGCGGCGGAGGTTCGGTCATCGGGCTTCCTCCCCTATTCATCCCGGTCTACGCGCCGAAATCGATCCCCTGTGCCATTGCCTCTGCAATCACCTCAGGCCCCGTCAGCATCGGGCTTTCCTGAGCAATATCATACCAATCGGGCTTCTCGTCGACAAAAATCTGCTGCTCGATCCCGAAGCCGGGCGGCAGGTCGAACAGACCCGCCAAAAACGAGCGGCCGCCTGTCGGCAGGAAGCGGTACCACAGGTTGCTGCCACACGTGGCGCAGAAGGCGCGTTCTGCCCAAGGGCTGGAGCGATAGACGGTGATCGCGCCCTCACCCGCGACTTCAGCTGCATCGCCCTTTACGCCCGCATAAAACGCCCCGCCCCAGCGTTGGCACATCGCGCAGTGACAAATATCAACCTCGGCCTGCATTGCGGTGACTGTGATTGTCACCGCCCCGCACAGGCAGCGCCCGGTGACAGGCTCCGCGAGGCGGGCGCCGTCACTCACAAAGGAACGCCGGGCTCCTGCTTGGCAGTGCGGATCGTCAGCGAGGTCTTGACGCTTTCCACATTGGGCGCAGGCGTCAGCTTGCCGGTCAGGAATTCCTGAAAGCTTTGCAGATCCTTGCTCACGATCTTGAGGATGAAGTCGATCTCGCCGTTGAGCATGTGGCACTCGCGCACTTCGGGCAGCGCGCGCATGTGCTCCTCGAACTCGCGCAAGGAGTTTTCGGCCTGGCTTTTCAGGCTGACCATCGCGAATACCGTGATCGCAAAGCCGAGCTTCGACGGGTCGAGATCGGCGTGATAGCCACGGATTACGCCATCTTCCTCCAGCCCGCGCACCCGGCGAAGGCAGGGCGGTGCGGTAAGTCCGACACGCTGGGCGAGTTCGACATTGGTCACGCGGCCTTCCGCCTGCAGTTCCGCCAGCAGGCGGCGGTCGATATCGTCGAGATTGGCCACGTGGTGAAAGCTCCCCTGGCACGCTTGCGTTCACCCAGTGGCAACGCCCGTGCGCTATCATTGCAAAGTAACACAAGGCGCGGCGAATGCCCCGCTAGGCTAATATTATTAGGTCTGGCAGCAATTGTCCCGCTTTGCAACGCGCCTTTCACGTCAGACTGTGACAATTGCTCCATCCTGATAAGACGGCGAGGCTGGCGCGGGGTATTGATGCCTCTTGCCGTCAATTGGCCTGTGCGATTCGCCCCCTTTCGGGCCTGTGGGAGACCGCTTTGTTTTTCGATGATCGCCTTGCCACCGTGCTGCGCCAGCGCGCCACAGGCGAGGCGAGCTTGCGTACACAGTACAGACAGTTGCTCGATCTGCTGGGCAAGGATCGTACGCACGCACGCGGGGCCGATCTGAGCCTGCGGGCTGCGGCCTGGCTGCGCATGGATGCACTGGCGGATGCGATCCCTGCGCCGGAACGGGCGCGCATGATCCGCGAGCCGGGCTGGCGTTTCCACAGCCCCGATCTGGCCGCCCACCTGTCCGACCACGAACCCGAAGTAGCCGCAGCCGCGCTCACCCGCGCCGACCTCACTACGGAAGACTGGACCGCGCTGATCCCGCGTCTGCCGGTGCGGGCTCGCGGTTTCCTGCGCCTGCGCCGTGATCTGCCAGTGGATGTCGATGCGCTGCTGGCGCGGCTGGGGGTGCATGATCGCGGCCTGCCTGCGCCCAACGCTGCGCCTGCACAGACGCAGATCGCAGAGCAGCCTGCTGCCCCGGTTCCGGCTGCACCTGTCCCGCTCCATGGAGGGCCTGCTCTTCCCGCGCCGCCCTCGCCTGCCCCGCCGCCTCCGCCGCTGTTCCCGCCACGCGACCGCGATGACAGCGGCCGCACCGAGATTTCCGCGCTGGTTGAACGGATCGCCCAGTATCGCAAGGCACGCGGGAACGGCCCGCTCGAATCCGAACAATCGCCGCGCCTGCCGCTGGGCGAACTGCACGACCGGCCCGACCGCGCCATCACCAGCTTCGGCTTTGCCACTGATACCACCGGGCGGATCGGCTGGGCCGCGATCGAGGCTGCACCGATGGTGGTCGGCACCCGGCTGTTTGCAGCGCACAGCGGAGACGAAGCCGGCGAAAGCCTTGCCCGTGCTTTCGCCCGCCGCCAGCCGATTGCCCACGGCACGATCAGCCTTGCGGGGGCGCCGGCGATCACAGGCGACTGGATCGTCGATGCCGAGCCGAACTTCAGCGAGGAAGGCCATTTCACCGGCTATTTCGGCCGGTTCTGCCGCGTGCCTGATCCTGCCGGCGCGCCCACCGGCCCCGAAGCGCGAGAAGCAGACCGGATCCGCCAGCTGCTCCACGAATTGCGCACCCCCGTTACTGCCGTGCAGGGCTATGCCGAGGTGATCCAGCAGCAATTGTTCGGCCCCGCCCCGCATGAATACCGCGCGCTGGCCGCCGCCATTGCAGCCGATGCCGCGCGCATCCTTGCCGGGTTCGAGGAGCTTGACCGGCTGGCACGGCTGGAGACGGGCGCGACCCGGATCGAACCCGGCGAGACCGATCTGGCCGCGCTGGTGCGTCGCACAGCGGCCCAGCTCGAACCGGTGCTGGGGCCGCAAGGCGCGGGGCTGGCGCTGTCTTTTCCCGAAACCACCACCCTGCTGATCGGGCTCGACCCCGATGACGGAGAGGCGCTCGTTTGGCGGCTGCTGGCAAGTCTGGGCGCGGCCTGCGCTCCGGGAGAGCGGATTGCGGTTGATCTCGATCCGCTGATCGGTGCGGGCAGCGCGATGGCCCGGCTGGTTTGCACTTTGCCAGCCCGGCTGGCAGCCGAGGACAACCTGTTTGCCGCCACCACCCGCTCTGGCGAAAGCGCGATCAATGCCGGACTGTTCGGCAGCGGCTTTGCGCTGCGTCTTGCCCGCGCCGAGGCACGCGCAGCGGGCGGCAGCTTGCAGCGCAATGGCGCGGAAATCGTACTGACTTTGCCGCTCTTGACCGACATCGGCGGCCTGCCTAGCGCTGCCAGTGCCTAGCGTGCGGGCCAAGGGGGCGGGACAATGACGACCGGATCGATGCTCGACGTGCCGCCTGCGGGCCGCACTGCCGCCTTTGCGCCGGGCTTTGGCCAGCGCGTGCTGCTGACCGTCGATACCGAGGAGGAATTCGACTGGACCGGCCCGTTCCGGCGCGAAGGCTACGGCCTCTCCCATGTCGAGGCGATCCCGCGCTTTCAGGCTTTCTGCGAGCGGCTCGGCGCGCATCCGGTCTATCTGGTGGACTGGCCGATCGTGGCCGATGCCCGCGCGGTCGAAATTATCGGTGATGCCGTACGGCGCGGTACGGCGGAGGTGGGCGTGCAGCTTCACCCCTGGGTCAACCCGCCCTTCGACGAAGATGTGTGCGTCCGCAACTCCTATGCCGGAAACCTGCCGCCCGCGCTGGAGGCGGCGAAGTTCATGGCCTTGCGCGATGCAATCGAGGCCGCGTTCGGCACTGCGCCGCTGATCTACCGCGCCGGGCGCTATGGTCTGGGACCGCACACCGCCGACCTGCTGAAGCGCGCCGGGATCAGGGTCGACACCTCGGTCCGCTCGCTGTTCGATTACAGCGCGACCGATGGACCGGACTACAGCGGCCACCCGCTGGAACCTTACTGGGTCGACGGCGGCATGAGCCTGCTCGAACTGCCTGTGACCACCGTGCATTCCGGGCGCCTGCGCAAGGCGGGCCGCCCCATGCAGCGCCTTGGCGAACGGATCCCGCGCGGCATGGGGGTGCTGTCACGGCTCGGCTTGCTCGAACGGATTGCACTCACCCCTGAAGGCGTCTCCACCGACGAAGCCTTGCGCGGCATCGACCTCGCGCTGGGCGATGGCTTGCCGGTGCTGGTGCTATCTTTCCACAGTCCCACACTATCTCCCGGCCTCACGCCCTATGCCGCCACACAGGCCGACGTCGAAGTGCTCTACGGCTGGCTGGAGGCGGTCTATGCCCGCCTTGCCGCGCGCGGGGTCAGGAGCTGCACTGTGGCCGAAATCATCGCCGCTACCGGCGGATGAACCCTTGGGCCGATTGCCCGCTTGTCTAGCCCCCACCAGCAGAGTAGGGGCTGCCTGTCGCCTCGCTTTCCGGTGCCTTGTTTCCAGGGGCCTGTAGCTCAGCGGTTAGAGCTGGCCGCTCATAACGGCTAGGTCGCGGGTTCGAATCCTGCCGGGCCCACCGGAGGCGAACGCGGAGCGGGCGGGACGAAACAGAGTCGGGGAGTGGCGCAGTCCGGTAGCGCGCTTGCTTTGGGAGCAAGATGTCGCAGGTTCGAATCCTGTCTCCCCGACCACTTTCTACGTAAAGCATTGAAGGGAAACCGCTTTTCACCTCTCGGTGGAGCGGAATGTCACATGCGATGTCACATACCGGTTCACCGAGGCATTTCGGAGAGCCCTTACCGCACCATGGCGAGCGCGCTTGATATTGCCCAGCGCCCGGGCACAACCAACGAACTGACCGATGCCCACCGTCAGCTGCTGGCAGCTGCGGGCCACGACGAAATGGATATCGAGTGGGTGGCGTGCGATCTCGACCGCGAGTGCGGCAAGGACATCATCGCTGATGAAATGATGGCGCTGATGGCAGAGGGCCTGGGGCTTGAGCCGACCGACGCCGTGGTTGCCCGCCTGAAACATGTGCATCTGCAGGCGATGGCTGAGGCGCATCGGCTGGCATCGCACTTCCTCGACGAGGATGTGCGGTCCGCTTTCGATCAGGAGGAAGCCCTGCTGGCGAAAAGGCGAGCGAATGGAGCGCCATTGACCTTTGCGCCGCCGCAGCCTGTAACGTCTACGCCGATCGCCCTGCCCTCGCCAGTAATAGCGCCAGCGGAGACCAACGCCGTTGCTCATCCTGATTGCGTGTTCAAGACCTACCATGCCACGCGGTTCAGCGAGGTCATTCCATCTGTTCTCGAACTGGCGCGTGTCAATGGCCACTGGACGCGCGGGCTGGCGCAATACGAACGCGTTCTGCGCACCTTTGCGTGGATCACCGGTGACAAGCCGCTCGGCGATTACAATCATGCCGACGTGGCCAAATACAAAAACGGGCTCATGCGCATGCCGCGGGATTTTCGTCCAGCGAAGGCCTTCGAGCGGCCCTTTGCGGAAGTGGTCGCCGGTTTGAAGGTTGGGCGGCACAACACGCGCTCGCTCAACACGGTGAAGCGGGACCTGTCGTATATGTCCACGGCCTATGATCTTCTGGCGGAGGATCAGTGGGCGCCTAAGATCCCCAACACCAAGGCGTTGGACTTCCTTGGGACCAAGCTTCCGAAACAGAACAAGGTGACGAAGGAGACAGAGCGCCCGGTCTGGACGCACCAGCACATGAAGTGCCTCTTCTCCTCGCCCATCTGGGTCGGCGGCGGCGGTCACCTCCACCGGCTTGATCAAACGGGCGGCAGCGACGTCTGGCATGATGCCGCCTATTGGCTTCCGATCTTGCTCTACTACACCCACGCATCGCTGAACGAGATCGCAGGTCTACGGGCGGACGAGATATTTCTCGACGACCCGGTGCCCAATCTCAAGATCGAGGACAACGATCTGCGCGCAGAAGACGGCGTCCCTGGCGGCACCAAGAATGCTCATCGCCGGCGCCGGATCCCCGTGCATGAGGAGATATTGAGGCTCGGGTTCGCAGATTACGTGAAGGCGATACGTGCCGAGGGGCATGCGGCGTTGTTTCCGGAACTCTTCCTCAATGAAGCGCGGATTGGCGGTCACCAGTTTCGGAACGTCGCTTGGCGTCACATGGTCGCATGGATCGGATTGCACATGGACATCCCCAGCAACGAATACGCGCGGCCTCGAAATTCGGCACACCACGCTGAAGGAATACAAGCTCAGGCTGCAGAAGGAAGAGCGGGAGCTGTTTCGGCAGCAGCGGGAGCTTGATGCAGAAGCGGCCCGGTTGGCTGAAGAACGCCAGGTGCTGGAGTTCTACGATCAGCAGCTTGCCGAAGGCTTCGGCAAGCTCGAAGCTGCGAAGCAGGAGTTCGACAAGGCCCAGCTCGAGCACTTTGCGCAGATCAGAATAGTTCTGCAGTCCGAACAAGCCACGCTTGCAGACATCAAGACCCAAGCAACGTCCCTTAAACAAGAACGGGATGCGATTGAGACTGATGTGGTGAAACTGCGAGACGAAAGGTCGGAAATCGAGGCCAAAAAGGAAGACCTGCGGACAGAGCGTGAATCCTTTGCCCGGGAAAAGGAAGCTCACGATCGTGTTGCCAAGTTGCTCCACCCGGACATCAGCTCGAAGGGCTACGCCCGGATCAGCGGTGAAAACCTGGAGGTATTCGCGTCTTCCATTCCGGTCGGAATCTCCCGGCGATTGAGTCTGATGGGTGCGCCCGATTGGGTCCGGGTCTTCTACAGCGAACGGCAGAAGGCGATGGATGCCACTTGGCGTTGGCAGTTGCCGCGAAGCAGCTAACTGACCGCTATTCTGAGCTTGAGCAGCTGTATCCCGACAAGGCGCCCGAACTTTCAAAAGCGCGCGAAAAAGATACTGCCCAAGCCAATTCCGCCTTGGCGGTATGGGCCGCGCACAATCAGCATGGGCACGGTGCATAGCAATGGCTGTCACTGGCCGGACAAATGTTCGCCTAGAGCCTTTGTCTCACTAACAGCGTGGAAATGCTATCGTCCACTTGCGGGATCGCGCCGCGCAACCGATTATGGCCGCAAGTGGGCGGTTCCCTACCATGAGCTGGACGCAAAGCCCATCAAACGGTTGCGGACGCTGGCAACCTTCGCCAAGTCGGTGGGATGAAGCTGCTGCGCAATCCGATCCGCCTTGTGCCGAGCCTGTTTCTGCTCGCCATTGCGATCGGCACGCTGCTGCTGAGCTTGCCGATCGCCACCGCTGACGGCAGCCGCGCGCCGTTTCTGACCGCGCTGTTCACCGCCACATCGGCTGTGGCTGTCACCGGGTTGGTGGTGGTCGATACCGGAACCTACTGGTCACCCTTCGGGCAGGTGGCGATCCTGCTGATGTTCCAGATTGGCGGATTGGGGATCATGACGGCGGCAACGCTGTTCGGCATCATCGCGGGACGCGGGTTCGGGCTGCACGAACGCCTTGCCACACAAGTGGAGCGAGGACGGTTGGAGCGCGGCGATGCGCTGTCGGTGCTGAAACTGGTGATCGGGGTAACGCTGGCGGCCGAAGCGGTGACAACGGCTGCCCTCACGATTCGCATGGCCGCCGCCTATGACATGAGCCCTGGCGCAGCCCTGTGGAATGGGGTGTTCCACGCCATCAGCGCCTTCAACAATGCTGGATTTTCAACCCATGCCGACAGCGTGATCGGATACCAGAACGACCCACTGATCCTGATCCCGATCATGGTCGCGATCACCCTTGGCTCGGTCGGCTTCCCCGTGATGCAGGATTTGCGCGACAAGCGGTTCGAATGGCGGCGCTGGTCGCTGCATTCCAAGGTCACTGTCTATGGATCAGCCGCTTTGCTGGTGCTGGGGTTCATCACCATTCTGGCGATGGAGTGGAACAATGCCGCGACGCTTGGCCCGATGGCATTCGGCAGCAAGGTGCTGAACGCGGCGTTCCATTCGGTGATGCCGCGCACGGCGGGGTTCAACAGCCTTGATGTCGGCGCCTTCCGCGAATCGACGCTGATGGTCAATTACCTGCTGATGTTCATCGGCGGTGGCAGCGCGGGCACAGCGGGCGGGATCAAGGTGACCACCTTCGTGGTGCTGTTCGCCATCGTGCTGACCGAAGTGCTGGGCCGCCGCGATGCCGGGCTGTTTGGCCGCCGCTTCGGCCACGAGGTTGAGCGGCAGGCGCTGACCGTCACCGTCATTTCCGCAGCCCTCGTCTTTACCGCCACCACCTACATCGTTGCGATCACTGCCCTGCCGCTGAACGAGGTGCTGTTTGAATGCATCTCCGCCTTTGCCACAGTCGGCATGTCGACCGGGATCACCGCCGATCTGCCGCCATCGGCGCAGGTGGTGATTGTGTTGCTGATGTTCATCGGTCGGGTCGGCACAATCACCTTCGCCACTGCACTGGCGATTGGCAGCAGCCCGCAGCTTTACCGCTATCCCAAGGAGAACCTCATTGTCGGCTGATACGCGCAAACCAGTTCTGGTGGTGGGGCTTGGCCGGTTCGGCGGCGCGGTTGCCCGCCGCCTTGCCAGCATGGGCACCGAAGTGCTGGGGGTGGATAGCGACCCCGATCTGGTGCAGGCCCATGCCGACGCGCTGACCAAGGTGGTCGAGGCGGACTGCACCGATCCCGAAGTGCTGCGCCAGTTGGGTGCAGCCGATTTCGCCACCGCCGTGGTCGGTATCGGCAGCGATATCGAAGCCAGCGTGTTGACCGTCCTGGCACTGGCGGAGATGGGCCTCACCAACATCTGGGCCAAGGCCAGCAATGCCAATCACGCGCGCATCCTTGAACGGATCGGGGCAACCCATGTGGTGTTCCCCGAAGAACGCATGGGCGAGCGCGTGGCGCATCTGCTCAACGAACGGTTGCTGGATTTCATCGCCTTCGACGATGAATTTGCGATTGCGCGTCTGGCCGCGCCCGACCCGATTGTCGGCCTGCCGCTCGTCACCAGCGCCTGCCGCAAGAAATACGACGTGACGGTGGTGGGGGTGAAGCGCAAGGGCGAGGCCTTCATCCACGCTGTCCCCGACACGATCATATTCCCCGACGATGAACTGGTCGTCTCAGGTAAGATCAAGGATCTGGAGCGCTTCTCCGCGATCTGACCGGCGGACGCTACCCTGCGACGCGGTATCCTACGCCTGGCTCGTTGACGATCAGTAGCGGCTCGCCGGGATCACACTCCAGCTTGCGGCGCAAGGATCGCACGGCAACCCGCAGGTAGTTGAGATCATGGCGGTGTGCCGGGCCCCACACCAGCTCCAGCAGGCGCTCATGCGTCACAACCCGTCCGGGATGATCGGCGAGCGTCCAAAGCAGGTCGAATTCGCGCGGGGTAAGGTCCACGTGCTTTCCCCGGATGACAACCTCGTGCGCGTCACGGTCGATATGTCCGTCAGCGAAATTCCGCCGCGCCGTGGTAGACAGCGGGCCCGCCTTGCGGCGCAGGGCCGAGCGGATACGGGCCAGCAGCTCCTCGCTGTCGAAGGGCTTGGTCACGAAGTCGTCCGCTCCAAGGTCAAGCGCGGCGACCTTCTCCTCGGTCGCGTCGCGGGCGGTGAGGACAATCACAGATAGGCCAAGCGCCGCAAGCTGTGGCACCACCTCCAGCCCGTCACGATCCGGCAGGCCCAGATCGAGCAGGGCGACCAGTGGCGCAGGCGCGGCACCGGCGATGCGCAGGGCTTCGGCGGCGGTGGCGGCCTCCACATGGGCGATTCCGGCCCGATCCAACGCGCCGATCAGCAACCGCCGGATGGCGGGTTCATCGTCGATGATTAGCACGTCCTTACGCATCGGTAGGTTCACTTCGCGGGTTTGAAGCCGGGAGGCTGATCGCGAATTCAGCCCCGCCCTCGGGCCGGTTGACTGCCGATATCACACCCCCGACTGCTTCCACGAGGTTCTTGGCGATCCACAGCCCCAAACCCGTTCCCCCAACGCGGTCGCTGCCTTCAAGCCGTTCGAAGCGTTCGAACAACCCATTGTGCTGCGCAGGCAGGCCCGGGCCGCGGTCGAGCACCCGGCAGACCACATGGCCGCTCTCACAATCCAGCACGACCTCCACCGGGTTAGTCTCGGGCGAGAACTTCAGCGCATTGTCGACGAGGTTGATCAGCGCATGGCGGAGTAGGACCGGATCGCTGGCGATCAGGGGGCAATCATTGTCGATGCGGGTCACGACCCTGCTGCCATCGCGGTTCTGGCGCAGATCGCGCAGCACGGCGTGGATCACATCGGTCAAATCGATGCTTTCGATGCGCGGCTTAACGCCGCCATCCTCGATACGTGAGGCTTCCAGCAGATCGCCGAGAAAGCGTTCGAGCCGGCGCGCTTCGCTGCGCGCGATCAGCACTTCTTCGGCAAAGTCACCTTCGGCCGGGATCGCTTCGGCCGCGGCGATCACCGACGTGAGCGGGGTGCGCAGGTCATGGGCAATGCTGCCCAGCAAAGCGCCGCGCAGGCGGTCGCGTTCGCGCAAGGTGCCGACCTGCCGGGCTTCGTCCTCCAGCACCAGACGCTCGTGGGCGAGAGCGGTTTGATCAATGAGCGAGGCTAGCAGCGTTGCATCGTCGGCGCGGATAATCCGGCCTTGTTCGGGGCGTGCGACCCCCAAAGCTCCCATGATCCCGAGCGCCGTCTGGAGCGGGTGGAACTGCCAGTCGGACGCATTGAGCGTGCCGGTATCGCGCCCCGTCACTTCGCCGCGTTCCAGCGTCCGGCGCGCTGCCGCCTCGTCGACAAGGTCGAGCGCGGTGTGGGCCGGATTGCCGCGCACAGTCAGCCGGTCTCCTACAAGGCTGACGATGATCGTCTCGACATCCAGCAGTGCGCCGATCTCGCGGCAGGCGACAGCGGCGGTGCTATCCCGATCCGACAGCCCGCCCAGCAATCCGGCATAGCGCGCAAGCGAAGCGTTCAGCCGGGCGACACCGGCACTGGTCTCCGCCTGACGGCGCACCTTGCCCGCCAGCGCGCCGATCACACCGGCGACCAGCGCCAGGACGGCAAAGGTGATGACATCGGCGGGGTCATTCATCAGCAGCGTGAAGCGCGGCTCAGTGAAAAAGTAATTGTAAGCCAGCGCCGCAAACCCTGCCGCCCAGAGCCCGGCATAGGTTCGCAGCAAGCTCGCGGCGACAATCACCGGCACCAAAAGCAACATATCGATGGCCCCGCGCGGCAGCCAGTCTTGCGCTGCGAACACTGGACCGACAGTCGCCGCGACGATGGCCAGTGCCGACAACGGTGCGCGCCAGGGATTGTAATCACCCCTGGTCGCCGGGCGTTCATCGGCATCCTCCAGCGGGACGACCTGCACCGCGATCCCGCGCGCCTTGCGGATCACGTCCTGCGCAACGGAGCCATGCCGCCATTCGAACCAGCGGCTGCGGCGGCTCTTGCCGATCACGATCTGGCTCGCCCGCAGTTCCCGCGCCTGATCGACCAGCGCCTGCGCCACATCGGTTGCGGCTACTGTCATCAGCGCCGCACCCAATGACGATGCCAGCGCCAGGTTCTCGGCGAGCTGCTCGCGCTGTTCCCCGACAACCCCGCGCGCACCGCCGCTCTCGACGACCACGGCCGTCCACGGGGCATAGGCAAGATCGGCAAGGCGTTTGGCGTGGCGGATCACCTGCGCGCCGCCTTTGCCAGGGCTGACCGCCACCAGAATACGCTCGCCTACGGCATAATCCCCATCGTCCCCGGCCAGCGCCAGCTCATCGGTCAGGCGCCGGTCCACCGAACCTGCGGCATAGCGCAAAGCCAGCTCCCGCAAGGCAGCGAGCTTCGATGGCGTGAAGAAGTTCGTGAGCGCCTGCCCGGCGGTATCGGCGAGGTAGACCTTGCCCGCCCGCAGCCGCTCGATCAGCGCCTCGGGCGGGAGATCAACGACAATGACTTCGGCGGAATCAAGAATGCTATCGGGCACTGTCTCGCGCACCCGAACATGGGTGAACCCGGCAACGAGATCGTTGAGGCTTTCGATGTGCTGGATGTTGAGCGTGGTGGCGACGTCGATCCCCGATACCAGCAATTCGGCGACATCCTGCCAGCGTTTCGGATGGCGGCTGCCGGGCGCGTTGGTGTGGGCGAGTTCGTCGACGAGGATCAGGCCGGGGCGGCGTTCCAGCGCGGCGTCGATGTCGAATTCATCGAGCGTATGGCCCTGATAAGCGATAGCCCGGCGCGGAAGCACTTCGAAGGGTTCGAGCTGCACCGCAGTATCGCTGCGCCCGTGCGTCTCGGCAACGCCGACCAGCACATCGAGACCCTCCGCCTGCCTGCGCGCGGCCTCCTGCAACATCCGGTAGGTCTTGCCGACCCCAGGTGCCGCGCCGAGATAGACAGTGAGCCGCCCCCGCTCCTCGCGCTGTGCAAGGCGCAAAAAACGCTCGGCATCATTGGCGGGGCGCGGCTCGTCCATCTCTCTCGCCTACTGCGCCAGCTGGTCGAGCGCCAGATTGAGTTCGAGGACGTTGACGATCCGCTCGGGCGCGAAGGGGCCAGCGGCGCTGACAGCTTTGGCTTCGATCAAACGCTTGACCTCGGAAGCGGCCATTCCGCGTGCGGCGGCAACCCGGTCAGCCTGATAGAGCGCGCCCGCCAGACTGATATGTGGGTCAAGCCCGCCACCCGAGGCTGCGACCAGATCAGCAGGGATCGGGTTACCAGCCCTCGCACCGTGGCGAGTGACGATCTCATTTGCCCGCTCCGTCAGCTCCGGGCTGGTCGGCGACTTGTTGCTGCCGCCCGCGCCCATGCCGTTGTAATCCACGGCCGAGGGACGCGGCCAGAAATAGCGGGGGCTTGTGAAGGCCTGCGCGATCAACTGGCTGCCGACTGCCCGGCCATTGGCTGAGATGATCGAGCCATTCGCCTGGAATGGCGCGATGGCTTGCGCAAAGCCCAGCACCAGCACGGTGTAGCCAACGACGCAGACGAGAAAGGTTACAAGCCACAGGCGGAGCGAAGGGAGAAGATATTGCATCGGTCAGTACTCCTTAGCGCATCAGGGCGGTGTGCTCGGCGATCGGGCCGAGTGCAGCAGCGGGGAAGAAGGTGAGAGCGCCGAAGATGAGGATGACGATGAATAGCATCACCCCGAAGGTCGGCCCCTCGACGCTCAGCGTGCCTGCGCTTTCAGCGCTGCGGCGTTTGGCCATCAGCGATCCCACGATGGCAAGCGGCACGATGATCGGGAGATAGCGCCCGATAAGCATGACGAGGCCAGTCGCGATATTCCAGGGCACGGTGTTGTCACCCAGCCCCTCGAAACCGGAACCGTTGTTCGCAGCGGCGGAGCTGAACTCGTAGAGGATCTCGGAAAAGCCATGCGCGCCGGTGTTATTGAGCGTGTCCAGCCCCCACGGGGTCGCAGCAAACAGCGCGGTGCCGCCAAGTATCAGCAGCGGGTGGGCAATCAGCGCGAGCACCACGAGCCGCATCTCGCGGCCCTCTATGCGGTGGCCGAGGTATTCGGGGGTGCGACCCACCATCATCCCAGCCACAAACACGGCGAGCGCGATGTAGAGGAACATGTTGATCATGCCGACGCCGACGCCGCCGAAGGTCTCGTTGAGCCACATCCCGGCCATCGGCACCAGGCCGGTGAGCGGATTGAGGCTGTCGTGCATCGCGCCGACCGAACCATT
>Ga0209812_10001593_pt1 | contig 15187 bp, 12 predicted proteins | sample JI71714BDNA_FD_187502 | JGI IMG/M metagenome (GOLD analysis project Ga0209812, IMG submission 187502) | Wastewater effluent complex algal communities from Wisconsin, to seasonally profile nutrient transformation and Carbon sequestration -... | ecosystem: Engineered > WWTP > Effluent > Algae...
CGTATTTCGCACCGAGCCTGCGCACCAGTTCAAGACCGCCCGCGCCCCCGCCGACGACGACAATCTGGGTCTTGCGGTTCATCCGTCACTCCTTGGCACACGCGGTGCAGCGCAATCCCGCAGCCCTGTTAGCGGGTGCGGGCAGCAAATGCGCGTCAAATCAACGTAGCGCCATGCAACTTTTGTTGCGGTGCAGCATGAATGCCACAGGAGAAGCGATCAGCCGTCGGCGTCGAGCCTGCCGAAGAAGCCGATCACTTTCACCACCTTGCCGGCATCGTTGACCTCGGTGATGTCGAGACCATCCATCACGTGCTTGCCGTCCATGTCGATGGCCCAGTGGTGGCGGCAGAAGTTGTTCTGCATCTCGATCCGGCTGTTGTGGCGATAGACGGCTTGCGGGAAGGCAGCACGGGTTTCGGCCACCATCTTCAGGAAGGCGTCGCGTCCTATGATGTTGTGGCGCGGATCAACGAAGTGAACGTTGTGCTCCATGGCCGCTTCCGCCATCGTCCGGCGCTCGTCAGGGTCCGGCGTGTTCCAGATGGCGAGCATCGTCTTGAGGTTTGTTTCGTAGGCGTGCAACGGAGCTCTCCTGCGATTTGCGCGAGGTCTGAAGGGCCGCTGGCCCTTCAGACCTCGCGTTCCTCCAGCCACTTTTCCAGCCACTTGATCGAATAGTCGCCGTTCAGCACATCGTCCTGCCGTAGCAGTTCCTGGTGCAGCGGGATGTTGGTCTTCACCCCTTCAACCACCATTTCCTCAAGCGCGCGGCGCAGGCGCATGATGCAGCCTTCGCGGGTGCGCCCGTAGACGATCACCTTGGCGATCATGCTGTCGTAGTAGGGCGGGATCTTGTACCCGGCATAGAGCCCTGAATCGACGCGCACGTGCATCCCGCCGGCGGCGTGATAATAGGTCACGAGGCCGGGCGAGGGCGCGAAGTTGAACGGGTCTTCGGCGTTGATCCGGCATTCGATCGCGTGGCCTTGGAATTCCAGCTCGTCCTGCGTCACCGAAAGCGGCTTGCCTTCGGCAATGCGGATCTGTTCGCGCACCAGATCGACCCCGGTGATCGCTTCGGTCACCGGGTGTTCGACCTGCAGGCGGGTGTTCATTTCGATGAAGTAGAACTCGCCGCCTTCCCACAGGAATTCGATCGTGCCTGCACCGCGATAGGCCATGTCGCGCATCGCCTTCGAGCAGACTTCGCCCATCCGCATCCGCTCTTCGTGGCTGATGACGGGGGAGGGGGCCTCTTCCAGCACCTTCTGGTGGCGGCGCTGGAGCGAGCAATCGCGCTCGCCCAAGTGGATGGCATTGCCTTGGCCGTCGCCGAACACCTGGAATTCGATGTGGCGCGGGTTGCCGAGATACTTCTCGATATAGACGGTCGCATCGCCGAAGGCGGCCTTCGCCTCGCTGCCGGCCTGCTGCATCAGGGTTTCGAGCTTGTCCTCGCTCTCGCACACCTTCATGCCGCGCCCACCGCCGCCACTGGCGGCCTTGATGATCACGGGGTAGCCGATCTCCTTGGCGATCTTGCGCGCTTCGTCGAAATCGCTGACCGCGCCGTCAGAGCCCGGCACCAGCGGCAGGCCGAGCGCGCCAGCGGTGCGCTTGGCCTCGACCTTGTCGCCCATCGTGCGGATATGTTCGGGCTTGGGGCCGATCCAGATGATGTCATGCGCTTCGACGATATCGGCGAACTTGGCGTTCTCCGACAGGAAGCCATAGCCGGGGTGAATCGCATCGCACTGCGCGATTTCCGCCGCCGAGATGATGTTGGCGATGTTGAGATAGCTCTCGCCAGCAGGCGGCGGGCCGATGCAGACCGCGTGATCGGCGAGCCGTACATGCATCGCGTCGGCATCGGCGGTGGAGTGCACCGCAACCGTCTCGATCCCCATTTCATGGGCTGCGCGGTGGATGCGCAGGGCGATCTCGCCGCGATTGGCGATCAGGATGCGTTTGATGCCCATGGTTTAGGAGATCACCACCAGCGGCTGGTCGAATTCGACCGGCTGGGCGGTTTCGATCAGGATCGCGGTGATGGTGCCTGCGCGCGGGGCAGTGATGGGGTTCATCACCTTCATCGCTTCGACGATCAGCAGCGTGTCGCCTTCCTTGACGGCCTGGCCCACCGTGATGAACGGCGCAGCGCCCGGTTCCGGCGTCAGATAGCCGGTGCCGACCATCGGCGATTTGACCGCGTTTTTGAGGTCAGGCCCGGCAGGCGCAGCGGCTTCCGCGGGAGCGGGCGCAGCGGCAGCAGGTGCAGGCGCCGCCGCAACCGGAGCAGGCGCAGCCGCATAGACCGGAGCAGCCGACGCAACCGCCCCGCGCGAGACGCGGATCTTGCGGTCGTCATCTTCGACCTCGATTTCGGTCAGGCCGGTTTCATTGAGCAGTTCAGCCAGTTCACGCACAAGCGCCGTGTCGATGTTCATACCCGACTTGCGCTTTCCGCCTTCCTTGCCCTGTCCCTCGTCGTTCGACATGAATGCCCCTTGTTCTATGGTACGCCCGTTAATCCGAGCGACCTATTCACGCCAATTGCGGCTGGCAAGTGGCAAGGGTGCAAAATGTGAAAGTTGGGTGACGATTCAGTGGGGCTGGGTCAGGCGGGCAGGGTCAGACCTTGCCCGCCGCTACGGCCTCAAGCGCGATGCGATAGGATGCAGCGCCGTGGCCCTCGACCGTCATGGCGGCGGCCATGCCGACATAGGACAGGTGGCGGAACGCCTCGCGGGTCTTGGGATCGGACAGGTGGACTTCGATGACCGGCGTGCGGATCGCCTTGATCGCGTCGAGCAGCGCCACAGACGTGTGGGTGTAGGCCGCCGCATTGAGCAACACCGCCCGCGCGCCTTCGGCTTGCGCTTCGTGCAGCCAATCGACCAGCATCCCTTCGTGATTGGTCTGGCGCATCTCGATTTCCAAGCCCAGTTCGCGGGCGCGGTCTTCGAGCATCCCGGCGATATCGTCGAGCGTGGTGGTGCCATAAATCTCCGGCTCGCGCGTGCCGAGGAGATTGAGGTTGGGGCCGTTGAGGACGTAGACGAGGTTGCTCATGGTGGCGGGGATAGCGCGGCGTGCGCGGGCGGGGAAGGGGGCGTGGAAAAGCCAGCGCTCTTGCCGTATCCCGGGGTCTGTGAGACCATACACGGATGCGTCATGCGCCCCTCATAACTGCGGAAGAACGACTTTACATCAGAGCGTTGTCGGTCCGCCACGGACGCGGCCGGGGCTTGTGGATGCCGATCATGTGGCATCTGGCCCTGAGAGGCCATACCGGCGCCATGATCGAATTGGCAGACTGGTTTTGCGGCGATGATGCCGCCAAAAACGTTGGCAAGGTATCTGATGCTTTCAGTGCTGCGGGCCTCTATTACCGGGCTTATCGCAAGCGCGACGCGAGGGCGGCCCGGAACATGGCGATCAGTTGCTTCAACCGCAGCGACATGGCCGGATATCGCCGCTGGTTAAGGCGTGCGGCCAAGGCGGGGGATACTGAATCCGCACGGGATCTGCGCTACTTTGAAACCCGGCTATGGCACCGAGCGGCCCGCAGCGTTGGGCGGCTGAGGCCGGTCCAGAAGCGCGATGGATTTCTGTGAGCGGAAGTGTGCAGTCCACCCACTTTCGTCATCCCAGCGTAAGCTGGGACCCAGGGCGGCAAGCGCCGTTTCATGAGGCTTTAGGCCCCAGCGTTCGCTGGGGTGACGGTGAAGGGAAGCAGTGCCCTACCGGTCCACCCCCTTGACCTTCCCCCACTGCCGCGCCGCCGTGTAGCCCAGATAGCCGGTGCCGAAGAGCGCATAGAGCGGCTCCGGCAACCCGTTCAGATAGGCGTTCATCCCCGCCGCAATGTCACGCGCCGCCGCCGGGTTGAAGGCGCTCAGCAGCCCCATGGGCAGGGCGGCGAGCAGCAGGATATACATCACATAGAGAAAGCTCGGCCGGGCGCGGCTGGTCCAGGGGTCGGCGGAGTTGGCCTCGGCGACGATGGCCTGCAATTGCGCTTCGATCATCCGCATTTCCTGCGTCCCTTCGAGCGCGATCAGCTCCAGCTTGGCCTTCGCCCGCGCCTCCTTGTCGGGGATGATCTTGTCGATGATCGAGGCGAGGGGGCCGATAAGTGCGTCGACGAGGGACATTGGTGCGCTCCTGATACGTGAGTCGCGCCAGAAATGACCAAATAGGTTAGAGTAGGAAAATAGTTTAACCTATTTCTCGCCCGCTTCGGCCAGCAGCCGCTGGGCTAGCGCCAGATGCGGCCTGTCGAGCATCGCCCCGTCCAGCGCCACCACGCCCGCTCCCGGGTGCTCCGCAAACGCCTGCACCACGGCGCGGGCATGGGCGAGTTCCTCGGCGCTGGGGGTAAAGGCGGCGTTGATCGGATCGACCTGCGCCGGGTGGATCGCCAGCATCCCCCGGAATCCCTGCGCCCGCACCGATTTCGCACGGCGTTCCAGCGCCTCAAGATCGCGGAATTCGGGCTGCACCGTCTCGATCGCCGCCACGCCCGCCGCCGACGCCCCGATCAGGCAGAGGCTGCGCGCCATTTCATAGGTGTGGGAATATTCGCCATCCGCCCCGCGCTGTTCACGCGCGCCTAGCGCCGAGGACAAATCCTCCGCCCCCCAGCTCATCGCCACCAGCCGCGTCTTGCCCTGATAATCGCCCGCATATTCGCCGGTGCGGAACATCGCCGCCGCCGTTTCCGTCACCAGCGCGGCGATCAGCGTGCGGCCCTGCGGAATGCCGTTCGCGGCCTCCAGCGCGGTCAGATAGTGGTGCAACTGGGTGATATCGCCTGCGCCTTCGGCCTTGGGCAGAAACACCCCGCCGGGCCGCGAAGGAATGATCGCCGCGAGATCGGCGATGCAATCGGCAGTGCTGATCGGATTGATCCGCACCCAGAGCCGCGCACGATGATCCGACGCAGCGATCTGCTCGGCCACCATGGCGCGCGCCGCTGCCTTGTTTTCGGGCGAGACCGAATCCTCCAGATCCAGCAGCGCGATATCTGCGGGGCTGGCAATCGCCTTGCCCATCTTCTTCTCGCTGTCGCCCGGCGCGAACAGCCAGGAACGCATTCTGGGCAGGGCAGGGGCAGTGTGAGCCATGGGCGGGGATCCTCTCTCGCCCAACCGCTTACGAAGCGCGCGCGGCTCCGACAAGCCTCAGAACGAGCCTTCGATTTCCAGTGTGAAGATCTGCCCGAACTTGCGCCGCCGCGTTTCGGACACGTTCACCACCTCGGCCAGGCGGTCTGCAAACAGGGTACGGTCAAATTTGTTGCTGCGATCCAGCAGGTTGGCGATGCTGCCCCGCACGGTCAGCCCGGCAACGTTCTTGTTCTCGACGAAGAGCGAAGCAAAGCCGAAGGTTTGCGAGCGGCGGAACACCTCGTCGATCCGCACCGTCGGGGCAAAGTCCTGCCAATCGAACGCGCCGCCCATGGCCCATACCTTGTCCGCAAAATCATGCCGCAGATTGCCTCGCAGGGTGACCGTTTCGATCCCCGAAAGGTCGCGAGGCGTGCCCAGCAGGGGATCGGTCACCCGACTATCGACAAAGGCAAAGCGCAGGTCAAAGCGTGAGCCTTTCCAGCCCAGCCGGTCCGAAAGCAGCGTGACATCACCGTTCACCCCGTACCGCATGGCAGAGGAAATATTGCCGACCCCCTGTCCGCCGCCCTGCAGGGGTATCTGGTCAACCAGATCGGTGATGTCTTCGTAAAAGCCGCGCAGATTGGCCGTGCCGAGGGTGCCCAGCGTCAGGTTCAGCTCCAGCTCCGACACCCAGCTTTGGGGCGGAACCAGTTGACCGTTGGAGCCGTTTTCCCGATCCTGATCGAGATCGACACTGGCGAGGAAATCACCGAAATCGAGCTGGCCGACAACGCGTTCGATCCGGCCTGCGACATTGAGCGCGCTGCTGGCCTTCCAATCCAGCGCGACGAAGCCTTTAGGTCGCCAGAACTGGCGGGTCAGGCCGAAGGCGCCCGTCTGGCTGATCCGCGAAAACTCCGCGCCGCCCGATGCCTGGAACAGCAAGCCCTGCGCAAGCGTGCGGCTATAGGTCAGGCCGCCGTCGAAGCGGTCCTCGTCTACCCGCGCGCTGGCGCCGGGCAGGGGCACAGGCTGCAGCACGCCGGCCGCATCCAGAACCGCGCGCTCGGCTTCAAGCGAGAGGAAATTGCGCGCGCCTTCAAACGCCGCCACCCAGTTGCCGCCTGCCGCTGTCAGCGTATATTCGCCCCGCGCAATGGTTTCACCCTCGCTCGCGTCTGTGCCGAAGCGCGATCCCGTGGCCGGGCGGCCATCGGCAAATTCCGTCCGCACGGTTGAAATCTCGGGGCCATCGGTCAGGCCGTGGAAAGCGATCAGTTTCAGCCGCCCCGGGCCCAGCGCAAACTGGTAATCGGCTCCCAGTTCATAGGCGTATGGTTCATCTGTGCGGCGGAAGCGGCGGGTGCGATCAACCAGGCCGATCAGGCTGGTCTGGCGCGAAACCTCGGTCTCGCTGAAGAACAGCTTGCTGCCTTGCGCGTTCAGATTGAGGATATTGCCGTTGTCCGCCCGGCGGGTGAACGACCCGGACAGCGCAACATCATCGGTGTTGAAGTTTGACCGTTCCTGACGCGTTTCGATCAGCCGCCCGGCCGCATCGAACACCTGTTCCGGGCCAAGATCCCCGCGCCGCTCCGCATCGTTGCCAAGCGACACGTTCCATTCGGTCTTGCGGCCGCCGCCCGCCAGCCCAAGGTTTCCGCGGAGCAGGCGGGCAGGCGTGCCAAAGCTGCGGAATTGGGGTTCCACGCGAAACTGGCCGGCCAGCCGACCGCTGGAACGGGTGACGACATTGAGCACCTGACCGCTCAGCCCGCCGATGTCGAGGCTGGCCCCGTCGACCAGTTCGAGCCGCACCACATCTTCCAGCGGGATGCGCTGCAATGCTTCCACCGGCCCGTTGGATTTGCCCGAGATGCGCTGGCCATTGACCAGCACGTTGGTATCGGCCTGGCCCAGACCGCGTGCTCCGTCGCCCTCGCGGATCGTAAAGCCGGGGACCTGCCGCGCCATGTCCAGCGCGCTGCGCGGAGCGAAGCGGGCGAACTCTTCTGGAAGGAAGGTGCTGCGGGCGGATGCGGTTGCAGGAGCGGCAGCACCAATGGCGGCGGCATCGGCCCCGCTATCGTCCTGCGCCGCAACGGGCGCGCCAAGGCCAGCGGCCATGGCGAACCATATTCCGGTCGAGATGCGGTATGCGGCGCGGATCATGCGGCGCGCCTGAACGGAAAAGGTCTTCGATGTCGAGTGTTAGTCGCTCATGCCTTCGTCCAAGCGGGATTGCCCATCGACGAACGCAGGCAAACCACCGGTCGCACTATGGGGCATCTGCCCCCTTGACCGGCTACCCTGGCGCGGGCTTTGTCCGGCACGATCGCGTCTTTCCATTAGGCGGCACGCCGACAGGTTGCTATGAAGGACGGGAATTTCAATCAGTGGGGGAAGCCAACCGTGGCGATCGCTTTTTCTGTAAACGGCAAGCCGGTGAGTGTGGAGGCCGAGGCCGATACGCCGCTGCTTTGGGTCTTGCGCGACGATCTGGGCATGACCGGGACCAAGTTCGGCTGCGGGATCGCGGCTTGCGGGGCGTGTTCGGTGCATGTCGACGGCGCGATTACGCGCTCGTGCAGCGTTCCTGTCAGCGATATTGCGGGCAAGGCTGTGACCACGATCGAGGGGCTCAAGAACGCCGACGGCGTGCTCCACAAGGTGCAGGCCGCATGGATCGAGGCGCAGGTGCCGCAATGCGGCTATTGCCAGTCGGGCCAGATCATGGCCGCTGTGGCACTGATCGAAGCGGTCGGCACGCCCACTGATGCACAGATTGACGAGGCGATGAGCAATATCTGCCGCTGCGGCACCTATCCGCGCATCCGCCAGGCGATCCTGAACGTCGCCGGCTTCGCTGCCGATGCTGAAGGAGCGGCGTGATGGCTGACAATCCCAATCCCGATATCGATCTGCCCGAAACTGGCGATGCTCCGGCTGCCAAGCCCAAGCGCAAGGGTATCAAGCGCCGCATCTTCCTCGCCGGTAGCGCGCTTCTGGTGGGCGGCGGCATCTTCGGCGTGTGGTGGACTGACAGCAGCGCAAAGGCGCGCGCCACTTCGCTGATCGGCGGGGAGGGCAAGCACGCCTTCGGTACGGTCATGACCATCGCCGAAGACGATACCGTTACCGTCTTCTCGCCCCATATCGACTTCGGTCAGGGCTCGCACACGGCTCTGGGCCAGATGCTGGCGGACGAGCTGGATGCGGACTGGGACAAGGTCAGGATCGATCAGGCCCCGGCGGACATGGCGTTCGCCAACGCGGCGCTGGCCAAGGGCTTTCTGCCGAGCATGACGGGCGAATTTGCCGCAGGGCTGATCCCTGATGCGGTGATCGGGATGATGGCGCGGTCGATGCCGCTGATGATCACCGGCGGATCTTCCGCGATCCGCTTCACCGGCGAAGTCGCGATGCGCCGCACGGGCGCTGCGGTTCGCGCGGCGCTGCTGGCTGAGGCGGCTGACCGGCTGGGCGTGTCCGAAAGCGAGCTCACCACCGCCAACAGCGTCGTCACGCACGCCAAGACGGGCAAGTCGCTGCGCTATGGCGAGCTTGCGGCAGGCGCGGCAGAGCGGTCGCTCGCCAGCGATCCGGTGCTCAAGACCCCCGACCAGTGGAAGCTGATCGGCAAGCCCGTTTTCCGGCGCGATATCCCTGCCAAGGTTGATGGCAGCGCGGTTTACGGCATCGATTTCACGCTACCCGACATGCGCGTGGCGACCATCGCCATGGCCCCGGTGCGCGGCGGAAAGCTGGACAGCGTCGATGAAGCCCCGGCGCTGGCCGTCAAGGGCGTCGAAAAGGTGGTGAAGCTGCCCGACGCGGTGGTCGTCATCGCCAAGGGGTATTGGCAGGCCAAGAAGGGTCTGGACGCGCTTGCCCTCAAGTGGAGCGACGGCGGCAATGCGGCGGTCTCGACCCCTGCGATCTACGCCGCGCAGGACAAGCTGCGCCAGACCGCCGAGAAGCCCGACAATGAAGGCGGCGTAGGCGATGTCGATGCGGCCTTCGGTGCGGCGGGCGTCAAGCTGGTCGAGGCCCAATACCGCGTCCCCTTCCTCCACCATGCGATGATGGAGCCCTTCGCGCTCACCGGCCATTTCAAGGATGGCACCCTGACCCTGTGGGGCGGCTTGCAAGACCCGCTCTCCACCCGGGTGAAGGCCGCCAAGGCAGCGGGGCTGGAGGTCGATCAGGTTGTCTTCAACCCGATGATCATGGGCGGCGGGTTCGGACGGCGTTTCCCCGATCTGGTCGAGATCATCGATCAGGTCGCGGTGCTGGCCAAACAGGTGCCTTACCCGGTCAAGCTCGTCTGGAGCCGCGAGGAGGAAGTGCGCCACGGCACCTATCGCCCGCAATCCTCGGCCGGGCTGAAGGCCAGCCTCAAGGATGGCCAGATCACTGCCATGCGGATGGATTACGCACAAAGCGGCAATGCCGAGGGCGAGGTGCCCTTCATCTACGCCATCCCCGCGACCTCGCGGCGGCACTATGCCTATCAGTCGAACCAGATCGACGGGCCGTGGCGTTCGGTGAATGCAACCCAGATCGGGTTCTACACCGAAAGCTTCATGGATGAGGCAGCGGCAGCGGCAGGTGCGGACCCCTACCAGTTCCGGCGCAAGCATCTGGCAGAAGGCGGGCGGCACCAGAAGGTGCTGGACGCCGTCGCCAAGCGTGCTGGCTGGGGCTCACCCTTGCCGGAAGGCGTTGGTCGGGGCATCGCGATTGTTGAAAGTTTCGATACGATCGTGGCCGAAGTGGTTGAAGTTACGTTGAAAGACGATGGCAGCCCCAGGATCGTGCGCGCCTTTGCGGCGGTCGATTGCGGGACGACGATCAATCCCTTGAACGCCGAGGCGCAGATTGCAGGCGGCCTTATCATGGGGCTATCATCCGCGATGGGTGAGGCGGTGACGCTCGACAAGGGCGCGGTTGTGGAGAGCAATTTCGGCGATTACCCGATCCTCAAGCTCGCCGATGCGCCGCCTGTGGTTGAGGTGGATTTCATCGATAGCGGGGCCAAGACCGGCGGGATCGGGGAACCGGGACTGCCGCCCGCCAGCCCCGCACTGGCTAATGCGCTCGCCGCGCTGACGGGAAAGCGGATCCGCAACCTGCCGGTGCTGACGCAGGCGAAGGCGTAAGGCTTGCACGGCTGGTCGGCGCTGATCCTCGCCGGGGGGGCGGGGCGGCGCTTTGTCAGTGGCGGCGGCGGGGGCAAGCTGCTCGCCGATATCGCAGGCGCTCCGGTGATCCGGCGCGTCGGCGAGGCGGTGGCCGGGGCGGGCTTTGCCGAGATGATCGTCGTTACCGGCGCGGATGATGCCCGCATCCGTGCGGCGCTCGCAGGGCTCCCCTGCCGCATCCTCCACGCGCCCGACTGGGCCGAGGGCATGGCTGCAAGCCTGCGCTGCGGCATCGCCGCGCTCGGCGACAAGGCGGAGGGCGTCTGCGTCTTTCTTGGCGATATGCCGCTGGTGTCGGTGGGGCTGGCCGCTTCTCTGGCCGAAGCGGCGACTGAAGCAGGCTATGCCGCCCGCCCGCTGTTCGAGGGGCAGCCCGGCCACCCCGTCGCCTTCACCCGCGCCGCCTTTGCCGATCTGATGACGCTGACAGGCGATCAAGGCGCAACCCCGCTGCTGCGGGAACGCGCCAGCGAAGTCGCTTACCTCGACACGGCGGATAGCGGCGCGTTGCTCGATATAGACACCCCTGCCGATCTCGCCGCCGCCGCGCGGGCATGGAACGCCTGCGCCACCTCCGCCACCAGTGACAACGCGACCTCGCGCGGGGCCTTGCCGAAGCCGTAGAGCCCGATGGGGGCGTGGAGGCGGGCAATGTCGGCCTCGCTCACCCCATGCCCGCGCAGCCGCAACACCCGCGCCTCCAGTCGCGCCCGCGCGCCGATCGCGCCGACATAGAACGCCGCGCTCTGTAAGGCCGCCGCCAGCCCGCGCTCGTCATCTTCGCGGTCGTGCGAGAGCACGGCGATCGCGGTCCAGCGGTCGATGCCGATGGCGGCAAGCCCATCGGCCGGATCGCCGCGATGATAGGTGATGCCGGGGAAGGGGGCGGCATCCGGCCCGCCCGGCGCAATCAGCGCGACCTGCCAGCCCATTTCTGCAGCAAGGGCCGCAGCCGTCAACGCCGCGCCGTCCTCGCCCACCAGCACCAGCCGCAAGGGCGGGGTGAACAGACGGGTGTAGCCATTTCCGTCCCATCGATCGGTGCCGGCTTCGTCGCTGGCAATAGCGGAGCGGGTGGTGCCATCGCTCGACCACAGCAGCGGGTAGCGTGCCACATGGCTGTCCAGCAGCGCTGCCACTGCCGGTTCATCCGCCGCCACGGGTTCGACCAGCACGGTGATCCCCGATCCGCAGGCAAGCTTGATGTCGATCCACGGACTGCCCTCGCCATAGCGCAGCAGGCGGGGCGCGCCTTCGTCCAGCACCTCGCGTCCATGACGGGCAACATCAGCCTCGATGCAGCCGCCCGACAGGAATCCCCAGTAATCGTCCGCCGTGACCAGCATCTGCGCCCCCACATCGCGCGGGGCCGACCCGTCGACCTCCACCAGCGTCGCAATGGCAAAGCGCGCCGGCAGACCGGCCGCTGCCAGCAGCGGCGCACGGATATCGTCAATCGGGGCGGAGAGGCGCCAGCGGCTCATCAGGCAGGCAGCTTTCAACAAGAGGCAGCCCGCCACCCTAACCGGAGCACCACCGCCGCGCAATCGGACGCACGCACGAAGGGAGGCAGATTGCTCTGCCTCCCTGTGTCGTCAAACCAATCGGCCGCTTGCCTTAAGGGCGGTTACTTCCCGCCAAAGGTGATCACCAGACTGCCGTAGAAGGCATTGTCCCTGAGATCGGACCCGAACCGGCCCTGATAGCCGATCCGTCCGGTGACCTTCTCGTTGAACAGGGCCGCAAGGCTGACGCCCGCCATGACCGAGCTTTTGTCCGACTGCGGCGAGGTGGTGGCAAACAGGGCATTGCCCGGCGCATCGGCAAAGCGTTGCAGGGTGCCGAACACCGCGTTGTCATCGTGGCGATAGGCGACCTTTGCTTCAGGCACCACGATGCCCAGCTTGCCCGCCCACTTAACCCCGGCGAGGAACGCGGTGTCGCTCTCGCTCTGCCCGGCAAAGGCGAGGTTTGCTCCGCCCACGCCGGTTTCGGTCAAGTCGTCCATCTTCACCTTGGTGTATTCGAGGCCGACAAACGGGGTCAGCCAGGTCTCACCCACCGCCACGCGGCCACCGGCCTCGGCATAGAACGATATCACCCGGAAGTCAGGCTCGCTGGCGATGGCCCCGGCGGTGGTCAGCACCCCGACAGTCCGGGCCGCGTCGCCATTCAGCTTGGAATAGCTGCCGTTGGCGCGGAGGTAGAAATCGCCCACATCATACCCGGCCAAAAGGCCGATCTGGAAGCCGTCGGTGTTCACCTCCCCGCCGTAGAGGTCGAATTCGGACTGCACTTCGCGGTATCCGCCAAACGCCCCGAAGGTGAAGTTGCTCACCGTGTAATCGACGCCCAGCAGGGCGTGCGCGCCGTCGCTGCGGTGGCCGATGCCGTTGCCGTCGCTGCGCACGCGGGCATCGTTGATGCCGCCCAGCGCCCACAGCCGCAGGCCGCTGTCGGAATCGCGGCACGCAGCAACCGCCCCGCCGGTAATGGCGCAATCGACCTGATCGGACACCAGGGTGCTGACCTGCAAGGCGTTGTTCCGCAAGGCCTGCATGTGCCCTGCATATTGCGCCCCGCTCAGCTGGTTCATCGCCTTCGCATAGGCGCTAGCATTGTCGATCAGGAACAGATTGGTCAGCAACGTGCCATAGCTGCCGGTCTGCGTGGGGCTGTAGGAAGCCTCGATCGCGCCGCCGGTGGCCGACTGGTTGGCCGTGAGCCCGCCAACCGCATTGAACGCCACGCGGGTCAGCGTGATGTCGACATTGTTGGCGGTGTCATAGGCTACGGTCGGAGCAAGCAGCACCGAGCGTGTGTTGGTGGTCACACTGGCGAACTGCCCTGTCCGGGTCTGGGCGTCGATCACATCGTTGAACACATACTGGTTGGCGTAAAGCCCGTTCGGCGTGTTCAGTTGCAGCACCAGATTGGCTCCGGTCAGGGTCGCGGTGTTGGCCGTGATCGTGGGGTAGGAACCTTGCGCTGCTGTGGCCGTGGTCGCGCTGGGCATTTGCAGCCGCAACGTGCTGCCGCTTGCCAGTGTGAAGCTGTCCACATTGACACGGGCCGGGCCATCGTAATTGGCATTGCCTGTCGGCTGGTTGACCAGAAACAGCGTCGCGCCATTGGCAACTGTGAGGCTGCCGACCAGCGGTGTGGTCGTATGAGTGACCGCCACGCGAGACTCCTCCATCACCGCGCCCGCCGGATTGATGATGCCGTCCAGCGTGGTCGTGCCGCTCGCGATGGTGATCGTATCAGGCGCTCCCAGCAGGATGTTGCCGAACACATTGCTCGCCCCGAGGAAGCGGATGTCGACCGGGTTGGGCGCAAAGCGGGTGTTGATCGCTGTGCCGCGCCGGAAGCTGGTGCCGCCATTCACGCTTTCGCGCGCAATGATGGTGCCGCCGTTGTTGACGATCGTCATCCGGTCGGTCGAACCCGGCACCACAGGCGAGATTGCGAAATCACGCACCTCGATAGCGGTGGCCTGCGAGCTGCCGCCATTTGTGATCGCGGTGGCCCGGATCGTGCCGGAGTTGGTGAAGGTTGCGGTGTTCACGGCGGATTCGAATTCCACGCCCACGGCATCGGCGGTCGCGGATGCGCCGGTCGCCGTGGCGGTGACGGCCAGAGTGCCGCTATTGCCCACCGATCCGCTGATGCGGTTGGTCCAGCCTTCCCACGGATCTTCGACCTCTTCATCGGTCGGGGCTTCAAGGGCGACCGGATCAAGCAGATTGCTCAGGGTGGTGGCTGGCTCCTCGCCGCCGCCATGCCCGCCGCCACCATTACCCTGGCCGCCGCCACCCTCTTCAGGGGGCAGGGTGGTGGGATCAATATTGGCCAGGAACGACATGCCCACAGCGCTCGCGGTGGAGAACTGGGAGCTGGTGGCAGAGGCATTGACAGTGAAATTGCCGCCATTGGTCACATTCAGGGTCAGCGGTTCGCTCAGCACGCGATATCCGGTCGCGTTGGAAATCGTCCCTGATCCGGCGCCGCCGACCGCGTTGGTCGTGCTCGATACGGTGTAATTGCCCGTGTTGGCGAAGGAGGCATTGAAGCCGCCGACCGAAATCCCGGTTTGCAGCACACCCAGCGCGCCTGCTTCGACATTGGCAGCAGCGCCCGTGCCGCTCGCTGTCGATGCGGCGGTGAAGGTGCCGGCATTGCTGAAGTTGAGGTTCGAGACCCCGATGATGTTGCCGTTCTGGAGCACGGCCGCACCAAGCTGCGCCGATGCTCCGGCTGAACCGACGGCGTTCGCGGTGGCCGATGTAGAGACATTGATCGTGCCGCCAGCCGCATTGGTCAGCGTTGCCGTGCCGACCCGTCCGACAAAGGTCTCCGGCCCGCCTGCTTCCACAATCTGCCGGATCGTGCCGTTGGAGATCGTGGTCGCCACCGCAGTGCCGCCGTCTCCCTCCGTGCCGGGGCCGGTCGAAGTCGCGCGGGAGGTGAAGGTTGCGGCGATGGTGCCGGCATTGGTGATGGTCGAATTGGCTGTGCCGGCATCCGAACCGCTCGCCTGCGCCTGCACCAGAATCACCGAGCCCTTGGTGTCCTCGGCGGTCGAGAACCCGTCGCCTCCCAGTGCGGTCGCATTGGCGACTCCGAAAGCGGTGGCATTGGCAGTGGACGAGACGGTGATGCTGCGTCCGGCATTGTTGATGAGCGATGCGTTGCCCACATCAACCCCGGTGCCGTTCACCGCACTGCGAATGTGGATCAGGCCATGCTCGCCGCCGCCTGCACCTGCCACAGCCGTGGCATCGCGCGCGGTGGAGGTCGCCGTGGCGGCTGACGATGCGGTCATCGTACCGCTGTTGGTCAACGTGGTGTTGGCGGTCACGC
>Ga0209812_10001594_pt1 | contig 15186 bp, 11 predicted proteins | sample JI71714BDNA_FD_187502 | JGI IMG/M metagenome (GOLD analysis project Ga0209812, IMG submission 187502) | Wastewater effluent complex algal communities from Wisconsin, to seasonally profile nutrient transformation and Carbon sequestration -... | ecosystem: Engineered > WWTP > Effluent > Algae...
GGCGTTTGCACTTGACAAACGCCATTTTTTTTGTTATTGACGCGGCGTTTTATCTTGTTTAAAAGCCGCTAACCATTCGCGAATTTGCTCGGAGGCAATATCGCGCCCGCCCAAACCAAATGCCAGAGCAATCCCTACGGCGATCGCCCCTAGCAGCAGCCCAAAGGCCAAATTCACAATATCGCTAGCAATGCCCATCTGTTGCAGCGCCAAGGCCAACACAAAGGCAATAATCGCGATCCGAGCCGTTTGGCCCAACAACCGGGCTTGGCGAGTGCCAGAACTGGCAATCAAACTAAAGGCCAGATTCGCTAAGTATAAGCCGATCGCAAATACGATCAAACCAGACAAAACCCGACCAGCTACCACCACAATACCGCTGACAATCGCCGTCAGTGCCGGAATGCGCAGCACATCTGTAGCAGCCACCACAGCAAACAGGATAATACCTACTTGCACGACAATCCCCACAAACTCCGAAGGAGTACGGGATGGAATTTCTGGTTCCGCCTGAAGTACCGTTGCATCGGGATCTAGCTGGTTCTGGGCGATGGACAATGGTGGCTTCGCTGGCACACCCAACCAAGAAAAGACATTATTAAAGCCAATCCCCGTCAGGATATTAATCACCAAGTCGCTAATCCAGCGTCCCAAAATGTAAGCAACCACTAAAATGATGGCTGCTGTAAAAATATTGGGAATGGCGCCCAAAATCGTGTTGAGCATCGCGATTGCCGGCTGGGAAATCGCCTGAATGTCCAAAGCGTTGAGTGCAGCGATCGCCGTTGGAATTAAAATCAAGACATAGACGATCGTCCCGACAATCCACGACAGCGATTGGCCGCCATTCGTCCGCGAAATGCCGAACCTAGCACCCACACTGTCGGCCCCAGTAGCAGCCAACAAATTTGTGACAATCCGTCGCACCACCTGAGCCAGCAGCCAGCCCACAGCCCCAATCAGCACCGCTTCCAAAATCTTAGGAATAGCAGCCAGAATTTGATTGAGCAAATTCTGAACCGGCAGCAGCGCCTGAGACAATTGCAGAGATTCCAGAATCAGTGGCAAAAACAGCAGAAAGATAAACCAATACAGCGCATTGGCTACTGTTTCGCTCAGCAGCAAAGGGCTTTCTCCTGGTGTTCCACCCACTTGCTGATTCAAACGCTCATCCAAACCAAAAGCCCGCATCGCCCGTGATACGGCCAATTTGGCCACTGTTGCCAATACCCAAGCTATCCCCAGCCAAATCAGCGCCCCTGCTAACTTCGGCAAGAAAGCAGCTATTTGATCGAGAAAAGTATTGAGGGGTTGCGAGACAGCAGTCAAATTCAGTCGGTTGAAAAAGGCTACCAGGAAGAAGATAAAAATGATCCAGAATACCGCAGTCGCCACCCATTTTTCGACTGGTGGTGAGTCTGTGGAGTCTGGACGCCCTGTAACCCAGGCCGCCATTTTGTTGTCGATGTTAGTTTTTTTCAGCAACCCTCCGATTACTGAGGAAACTACGGTGGCTACAATCAAACCCAACAGCAGAATGCCCACTGCCCAGATGAGATTTTCAATGTTTGAACCCTGAAATAGATTGTTTAATCCACGTTCGGCATCTGCCAGCGGATTTGGGGCCGGCTGCCCCTGGGCTAAGAGGCGATCGGACAGAAGCCCCATTGGGGTCCATGTCGATTGAGTTATTTCTTGCCAAGTTTCATTCATTTTTTTCTCAGGTTAACGTCAGATTTGACAGACCAAATAAGAAACTTTGACACTTCCCACGCAGGAAGGCGCGGATTCTTGGTTGATGGAGCGCACTTATCTTTCGGGACTTACATCCTTGAGACAGAGGTACATCTCTCCCCAAGCTTAATCGTTCCAGGATGACATCCGGTACGTTTCTAATGTCTTAGCTAAAATAATTAAAGTCAGTGAAGGAGTCGCCCCCTCCACTGCTCTCCAAAACGGAACGTGATAGTTTCCCATCATTCCGCTCCTCAATAAAACGGCTGTTGTCATCAGTACGTCATTACCAACATATCGTTTTCCCACACCCAAAGGTTTGGTTCCACTGGTGGCTTAGGTTTAGCACTTTTACAGCTAGATTTGTTACCGAGACTGCCATCATTGGCGGTCTTTGTGTCGTGGCAATGTCGATGAAGTAGCTGCCAATTATCGTAAGATTCCCTTCCACCTTTCGATTTAGGGATGATGTGGTCAACTTCTATCGAATCTCCATCTTTGAAGTAGTTATCGCAGTGGGTGCATTTCCCTTTTTGTCGCTTGAGTAATTTAGACACTCTTACGGGTATTTCGGGGTGTACTCCCATTCTTGAACTCCAATATAACCAGTCACCGTCGTAGGGAGATGCTTTTCCTTTTACCTTTACATAGCGTTTTATTTCAGTGGAGCTATGTTGTATGAGCTTTAGAGGATTATTACCCTCTCCGGTTGCGAACACCCAGTTATTGCCTTCTACGGTTTTGAAGTATTTAAGGCGTATCCACCATCTACTTTTGTTCCTGTGACGATGACGACCCCATTTGAGGAGCTTCCAAACCACTAAGTGCCACAGCCTTTCAAATACTTTCTGGCTGACGACTGTTGAGAAGTAGTTACACCAACCCCTTATGATGGGATTAAGTTTCTTGATTAAAGTCGCTTGGTTTAACCCACGCGATTTATTTATTACTTCAGCAACTTTTTTGTAGTGCCTTTCCTGACTTTCCTTGCTGGGGGTGATAATAGTTTTAAAACCCAATAACCCGATTTTACTCTTTTTACCTGAATTGTGTTTTCCGACAGGGAATTGTCTGATGTTGAATCCTAGAAAGTTAAATCCGGGTTCTTCATCATCTAATCTGTTCAGGGTGTGAGCTAATCTTGTTTTGCTTGGTTTTAATTCTAACCCAATGCCACTCAACCACTTCTCTATCTCTAACTTACACAGTTTTACGACTTCTAAATCCTCATGAAGGACTACAAAATCGTCTGCGTATCTTATCAATGAAATCGATTTCAGCTTATCTCTTACACCCAATTGAGTGTTATCAGGACGCTTCATATCGAATTTTGGGGCTAAACCCCTAATTAATTCCTCGATCCCATGTAAGGCGATATTAGCAAGTAGAGGTGAAATCACCCCGCCCTGTGGTGTGCCTTCATCAGTTGGGAATAGCTTGTTTCCGTCCATTACACCAGCTTTTAACCAAGCTCGGATTTGTCTCCGTAGGGTTGGATAGGTATTTAATTTTGAGAGAAGTACGTCATGGTTAATGCGGTCGAAGCATTTGCTAATATCGGCATCTAGCACATATTTGGCTTTATACCTAATTGCGTTAAATATTGCTCCTACTGCATCGTGACATGAGCGCCCAGGTCTAAACCCGTATGAGTTGGGTTCAAATCGCGCTTCCCACTCTGGCTCTAACACCAGTTTGATTAACGCTTGCAAAGCTCGGTCTTCCATTGTCGGTATTCCTAAAGGTCTTTCCTCATCTGTACCAGGCTTGGGTATCCAAACTCGGCGTGTTGGTTTGACCTTAGAACCTAGATTGATTTTATTTATCAGGATAAGACGTTGCTTTGGGGTCAGTGATTTTACACCGTCCACTCCTGCCGTCTTTTTGTCGGGTAAGGAGGAACACGTCGCCGCGTCCTCCTCCCCTAAGAACCGGACTTGACAGTTTCCCATCATCCGGCTCAAGCCTCCAAAACCTCAGAGCGTTTGCCTGTATGTATGTGCTTGTGACAGGCTTTGTGAAGGTGAACAAGGTTTTGGGCCTTGTCTGTTCCTCCATCTACCACCCTATTTTTGTGATGGGTGTGCAGTTCTTCTCCATTGAACAAGTGTTCACCGCATACTGGACATTTCCAATTTTGGTTAACCGCTACGTTATAGAGTTTTGAGCCTTTTGCCCAGTACGATTTCCCGTATTTGGATTGGCGGTCTTGCCAGTATTTGGTGAGTGTTGGGTCGTCGGGAGATGCCGTGTCTTTGACTTTGACATGGCGTACTATGGGGATGTATGCCAGCTTCGGCAGGGTTATTAATGTTTCCCTACCATGTCTGTTCTTGAAGGGTTGGGCAAAGTTCCACTTCGTCCCGTTGATTGTTTTGAAGTATTTTTGGGCTACCCAACCTTTCCCCTTTTTCGGGTGTCTTCTTAGCGACCACTTCCACAGCATTTGCCATATTCGGTAGTCTACGTAAGAAAACGTCTCCTTACTGACCTTGTGCTTGTAGTAGTTCCCCCATCCTCTAATGATTGGGCTAAGGTGCTGGATAACTGCCGTTGCTTTTACCGTTTTGTGTTGATTCAGCCATTGTTGAATTCCAGACAGGAATTCTTTGACCTTTTCTTTTTGCGGTTTAATTAAGCATTTACCCTTGTAATGTCGGACATTGAACCCTAAGAAATTGAAGCCCTCATTAATATGAGTGATTTTGGTTTTATCCGCATTAAGTTTTAAACCCCTCTGATTTAGCCATTCTTCTAGGATGGGTTTAATGGCTTCCAAATCCTCACGATTTTCTGCGGTGATGATGAAGTCATCAGCGTAGCGAACAAACCCATATTTTGGTTTGTGTTCCCTCTCTGTTCTTTTTCTACCTTTTGAGTCGGTATATTTGTATTCCTTCGTCTTTTTATATTGACTTAGGAATTTTTCCATTCCGTCGAGGGCTATGTTTGCCAATAAGGGAGAAATAATCCCTCCCTGTGGCGTTCCGCTTTCGGTATCGTGGAATATTTCTGCCTCTACATATCCTGCTTTTAGCCACTGTTTGATTAGCTCTTTACCAGAGATTTCTCCTATGGCATTGAGCAGGTACTCGTGGCTGATATTGTCGAATGCCCCTTTAATATCTGCGTCCAGTATCCATCTGTCGTTCCCCTGAGCGTTTAGTCTTATCCATGTCTGCTCAATTGCGTCATGGCAACTTCTGCCTGGGCGGAAGCCATAGGACTGGGCTTCAAATCTGGTTTCCCAGACTGGTTCCAGGGCATTCTTGACAATTGCCTGTGCTATCCGGTCTTTGATTGTCGGGATACCTAATGGTCTTTGTTTTCCGTTAGCTTTCGGTATGTATACCCTTTTCGTTGGGCGAACTTTCCATAAGGTGTATTCTTTACTTTCTCTGACCAATTTCACTCTTTCCTCTGGAGTTAGAGCCGTCTGACCATCGATGCCAGCCGTCTGTTTCCCTTTGTTTTCTTGAGTGACTCTTCGCACTGACAATAGCAGGTTGGAGTAACTGCGAAGCATCAGTTTCATGAGGCTTCTAACCTTATTCCACTGACCGTTCTGGGCTGCTCGGTAGATTCTCCGTCTCAGGTTTCTGACACGCTTTTTGATGAGCTTCCAATTGATGGATGCCCACCCCTTGAGCGGTTCCTTCGTTCCGATGTCATTGCTGACTCTATCTTTCACGTTGGTTCAATTCCTTTACGCAAAATTTACCGTTGAAGACCCGCTGGAAGTCTGCCATCTTTCGATGCGGGGCAAAGCCTGAACCCCTATCTTCCGCATTACCAGAAGCGTTCGCTTTCTCCAGCATCCCCTACCCTCTGGATAATTCCGTTTTCCTTACGGTCAACCTACTCATGCCATCGACCTGGCTTGAGAATCCATAGGGTTTATCGTGTTTCGTACATTTAACCTTCGACCGATTTGGGTTCCACCTATATTCCGGTGAGAGTTTCGCTCTCTCGTTACTAGCCACAAGGCGCTGCCAGTAACCTACTCACTTGCCTTTTGGCTAGAGTGTATCAGCCTGATTTCACTCTTTAGACATAACGGAATCTACGGTGATTCACATAACGTTAACCCTTTTCAGTCTTCCCCTTGCCCTTTCACTGATTTGGGCTATCAGTTGCGGGGCTTTCATGCCTTGCATTCCAACAGGTTCATTACTTACTGCTGTTGTAGGCGGAGTGTGACACTCTTTTATGTGGGGACGGAGAGAGAGAGTTCTCCGGGAGAGGCGGCTCTCCAGTTATTCAGCGCAGATGCGCCTAATGTACGACTTCACGTCGCACTCCCTGATTATCCTGAGTTACCCGACGAACCGATAATGCTTTTGCTGCCCAAGAGCTTATCAGCAGTTTTTGGAGTCTGCGTACTAGCTTGACATCACCACGATTAGACGCTTGATATATCCGTTTTTGCAACTTAAAGACGTTACGCTCTAGCTTTCGCCAGTTGATATCGCTCCATTCATACATCGGTTTTGTTGCCGTGTTCATGACATTTACATTGCTACTTGTAGCTATACCATCCGCATTACCGTAAGTCCGTTAGCATATCCTCACCATTACAGTGAGGCGTTGGCTTCTGACTCAATCTCTACCACCTGTTACCTGGAAATCCAGATGTTTCGTCTTAGCTGACTGCTCGAAGTATTCGACCTCTCCGAGAGTAACCAGGTGGGTTACTTCGTTCCTCATAACCATTGGTTTGTTCCGTTAGGATGTCACCTCTTCACCGAGTTTTTGGGTAACGTAGGTATGTCGATTGAAATCCTCATACCGCCCTATACTAATGCCCATTTTGGGACTCCTAGCGCGTAAAGCCTTATTTCGCTAGTTCGCAGTAACGGTGATTCAGGCAGTGACTTCGCTTTCGCTATCCGTAGGAACTTGCTCACGGGATACCACTTTTAGGCTAGTAGTTCTTTCCGCTTTTATCTCCGCTTCACCGATTGATGGCTAGTCTCTACAGTGGGAGATATACTTTCACCTCTACGTCTGAGGGGCAGGACTTACCGTTTTCTAGGATACTAACGTTAACCTGCAAGGTTATGAAGTTGTCATCTACAAGGGATTAAAGTGCGAACTCAATCCTCATGGATTACCCTGTAGAAGCCAGTCATCCCCCGATTTCTCAGTTTCGACTGAACGAATCGCACTTCAATGCTGCATTATAGTCTCTATCCAAAACAATGCCAAATTGATAGCAAATCTGGGTTCTTATGGAAAGAGTATTTTTAACTAGGGTTCCACAACTAGAAGATTCTTGACTGGTATATTTAGGTGGTAAACGTCTGTTATTTGGTTACAATACGCTTCTAGCTTGCAGGTTTTCATGTCTATTCGTCAAGTTTTCGAGCAATCAATTGAAATTCGCGCTGCTGCTACCTTGGTGGAGCGCTGTATCGCCGATCGCACTTTAATGCACCAGTGGCTCAATCCATTGCTCCGCTGCGAGCCTATCGGCGAATGGGATACTGCTGTCGGAAGTCGCAGCCTATTTATCATAAAAATTCCGGTTTGGCAACCCACTTTAGAGAGTGTAGTTTTGGAGCGAGAACCGGGTTTAATTGTCTGGGGGTTTGATGGATTTTTTCAAGGGTGCGATCGCTGGGAATGTCAACCACAAATCCAAGGCACACTTTTGATCAACCGCTTTGAATTTGAGATTCCCAATAAGTTAATTCGATTTGGTTTCCATCGCTTTGCAGCCCCTTGGACTCAGAAAGACATGAAAGACCAACTTCGTCGCCTCAAACGAGTAGCCGAGCAATTATAACAGAAGCAACAAACAAGAAACTGGGGAGCATCGGAGAGCCAGAGAAAAGACGATCGATTACCAATGCTCAATTCCCCATTTCCCCGGCCCGCTAACTGGGCTTTTTTACTTCATACTCCCCGATGAATTGGGCTGACAAATCATTTGTCTGGCCGAATTCAACGCTTGACCAGCAGTGCCTTGCAAAGCCGGTGAATTGTTATACATTGCCTGCAAATCTTGCATATCTTTCATCACCCGCTGATAGACAGCCATAGCTTGATTTCCATCTACTTCCAAAGCCGAAGGGGTGTAATTTTGCATCACTTCGATCAAGGATATTTTGCCATCTTTGGAAGCTCCGACTAAAGCATCTCGCAGGGCCGGAGCGCTTTGAGCGCGAGTTGCGGGTGTATAAGCTACTTCGCCCAATTGTTTCAAAACAATTTCCCCGAAGTAGGAATTTGCGAGCCGCGTTACTAATTGAGAGTCTAAAGCTACTTCTCGCGTTAATATTTCTCGCACTGATTCAGGAGTTTGTTTCGCCAGACTGAGAACGCTTTGCAGTTGAGGAGAGGGTTTGCCAGTTTGTGTAAAGCTTTGCAAGTCGGCTAGGGGTAAAGTGACATCAACAGCGCCATATTTGACTGTAACTGTTTCTAATGCCAAAGCCTTACCACTGCTTAGGAATACTGCACTTGTTCCTAACAAAAGTGCCAAACCTAATGATAAAGACTTTGACATTCTCTTTGTTAAATGGGCTGACTGCCGGCGCATTCCATCGAGATAACCTGATTGAAACTGAAAGTTCATGGTTTTTTGCCTGTTTACGTCAAAATACTTTTTTGAGCGATCGTCTCTGTGGGTGTCAATCTGAAAAATAGATTTAGGAGTTAACCCAAGAATATTTGATTTTACAGTGATGTCAAGGAATTTTAACCTCTCATCAGATAGGTGTCCATTTGTCACTTATATGTTAATTCACCACTTTACCTATTTTCCTCCATTGGTTATATATCTTTGCAAAACTTTTGACCCTCCGGGTATGACAACACGGGGTGGTCAGGACAAATTGTATAAAATCTACATCCACGTTAATCTAGGGACGATCGCTCCTGCAACTTGGGATCACATATCCCAATCAAGCCGATCGAGTAATTGGCGAATTCTAGGAGCATCAGGAGCATTAGGAGCATTTCTCAGGTATACTTCCAAATCGTGACGTGCTTCTGCCAAGCGCCCCAGTTGATAGTACAGAATTCCGCGATCGCGCCTTTCTCCCAAGGCATCTGGAAACAGCAGTAAAATTCCTTCGATCGCCCTGAGCACCCTCCTAGCATCTTGCTGTTGCAAATAAATCGCCTTCAGATTTCCCAGCATTCGCGCCAATAATTGCCGGGGACTGACTGCGGCGAGAAATGCCGGCTGCAACTCCATAGTTTGACCATAAATTAGAGAAATTCTCTCTTGACAATCTTCTGTAAATAAAATCTCACCGCCGTTAAACGCATCAACAAAAATTCCAGCCTCTTCAAAATCTGGCTTAATTAAAAAATGTCCTGGCATCCCAATTCCCACCATGGGAAAATCAATCCGCTTGGCAACTTCCAAATAAACCAAAGACAAAGAGATAGGAATACCCATACGGCGATCGATCACTTGATTCAAAAAACTATTACGGGGGTCATAATAATCCGCATCATTGCCCGCAAATCTCAAATCCTCATATAAGTAACGGTTCATAGTTTGAATGATGCGGAGGGGATAATTTTGTGCCGGCAGGCGATCGCGAACTTCATCCGCCATGTCGTCCAAGGCATTGAGATATTCCTGTGTCTCTAAGTTGGGATATTCTTCTAAAGCTATATACAAAGCAGCTTTTGCCAGATCTATCGAATTATCTGGTTGATTAATTTCTAAATGAAATAGTTGTCGCGCTCTGGGGAAATCCATTTTTATTATTGATTTAAAGGCTCTACTCTAATTATTTTTATCAAAATCAGCAACTATTTTTAATAAACCTTCACGATAGATGATTTTGCCATCAGCATTGATATGAACACCAAAATTATATTTAAAAAAATAGAAAAAAATGTGAGGGTATTTTTCATGTTGTATTTTAAAATTACAAATTTTAAATTCCGTGACTCTTACCAATCACCCAATTGCGCCGAAAAATCCGAGCCAAAGTCGATTCTTCCAAAGCAAAATAGATTGGGCGGCCGTGAGGACAAGTGCGAGGATTCCGAGTTTTTTGCCATTCATTCAACAAATTTTGCATTTCACCCAAGGTTAAAGGAGTACCATTGCGAAGGGCACTACGACAAGCAGTAGCAACTTGAGCTGCTTGCAAATCGGCTACTTTACTGAGTTCAAAAATAGCATCTCTACAGTCATCTCGCTCGGCTAACAAGGCAGGAACTTCCCGCACCGCCCATAGCTGTTCGCCAAAAATTTCGACCTCTAAACCTAAGCGAGACAAATTCTCAATTTGCAAAGCCGATAATTGACTGAAAATTAGGGGTTTTTCTAGAGTTTTTAACTGCCAAGCAGCGCATAATTGCTCGTACAAAACACGCTCGTGAGCGATGTGTTGTTCTACTAACCACATTCCGCTCCGATGTTCCGCTACAATATAAGTATGGTGAACTTGAGCGATCGCCCTCAATTCCATCAATCCTATGGGATGAGCTGTTACCTGTTCGTCGTCGTCATTGAGTTCCCTAGACATCCCCAGATTATAAGTACCTTTTTGTTCTGATGCTTTGAGCAATTTTTCCACTCGATCGGGAATAGTCGGCTGCGGCAAAACATCTTCATTCAACTCCAAAGCACGAGCAATTGCCGCTCTAACTTGTGCTTGCCAAAAACTAGGATCTTGCAAATAAATTTCCACCTTAGCTGGGTGTCGATTCCAGTCAATTTCCGAGGGAGAAATTTGCAGGTGAATAAAACACAGAGGATAGCGATCGCGCGGACAAGTACGAGCAAAGGCGCTGAGAATAGTTTGCTCCAATTCCGGCGATCGCACCACCCGCCGATTCACGGCCACCTTCACCCAATCCGGGCGTCTGCGATGACAGCGATCGGGCAAACCAATTACTAACTCCAATTTATTGCTATGGGGAACCGAGGGCAAATTTACCTTTAAATACTGCAAATCATGCAAACGCACTCCCCGCACAAATTGAGGTAAAATTTGTTTTGTTGTGAGACCGGGACTTATCTGAAAACAAGGAGTATTTGCTTGTCGCAACTGCCAATTGACTTGAGGGTGACAAAGAGCAATTTGCTGAATAATTAATTGTACCGATCGCATTTGGTGTGCCGGTGCCAAAAAGCCACGACGGACTGGCCAATTGCCAAACAAGTTACTAACTGTCACCACCGTCCCTGGAGCGATCGCAATTGTTTCCACCTCCACAGGTTCCCCAGCGCCATCGTAAACTACCCGCCAGCCCGATCGACCATTTTCTATTTTCCCCTTGGATGCAGAGAGATTTTCAACAGCCAGATGTTCTGGATTTTCATCTAAATCGGCGAATCCCAAATCCTTTGTTCTGCTCAAGATTTCCAAAGAACCCAACTGAGCCAAACTATGCAAAGCTTCACCACGAAACCCCAAAGTAGCAATTTTGTAAAGGTCTGCTTCAGTGCTAATTTTGCTGGTACTATGAGCAGAAGCAGCCTGGTGCAAATTTTTCAAATCCATTCCCGTACCATTATCTGCAACTTGCACTCGCCACTGTTGGGGCCATACAGAAACAATTATACGAGTTGCGCCAGCATCCAGAGAATTTTCCACTAATTCTCGCACCGCAGCAGCCATCGAGTCAATTACCTCACCGGCGGCAATTAAATCGATCACTTCTGGGGGTAAAGTTTGAATACTAAGTGGCATTATAATTTTAGCTATTCCTCAACTCAATTATACTTCATTTTGCCCTTCATTTAACTTAGGTTTTTAGGCAAACGAATATAAAAAGTTGTACCTTTATTATCTTCCGAATCGTAGGTAATTTCCCCTTTGTGAGCATCAACCATCGACTTAGCAATCGCCGTTCCCAAACCAGTACCCGTGCGCTTTCCATAGGTCACAAAAGGTTCAAATAATTTTTCCTTAATTGCCCGCGGAATACCAGGTCCATTATCGTAAATGCTAATTTCTGCCCAGTCCTCACTTTCTGTGACAGTAATCTCTACACGACCCCCTCGTCCCCCAAAAGCTTCCACAGCATTGCCCACTAAATTTTGCAAAACGCGCAAAATTTTATTTTCGTCAGCCAGCACTATCACTTCTGTTATCCGTATTACCAACTCTACTTTTGCCGCTTCAAAATAAACCCTATTCAATTTTTCAAATTGTTGCAAAGTCTGGATCAGATTAATTGGTTTTTTATGCAAAACAGAATTGCCACGAGAAAATTCTAATACTTCCTCTGCCATGCCCAACATTCGCTGAACCTGCAATTGAATCAGGTCGCACCATTCCTGAGTTTCCTCGTCCTGGTGAATTTCTTTGAGCATTTCACTTGAGAGTTTAATTCCTGTAAAAGGACTTTTGAAATCGTGAATAATTGTACTCACCATTTCTCCGACCAAGACCATTTTTTGTTTGTGTACAAACTGGTTCACATACTGATCCGTTGTGTCCCGCAAATTTTGAACAATAAAGCTAAAAATTTGCAGCACGGAAGTTCCTTTGCTAAAATGAAGTGTATCTATGAGTTCTGTGCGAGATATTTTGGCTAAAGTTGAGCCTGCAATGGCTAAGGCCCTCGCACTGCGCGGCTGTCCGTCTAAAACTCCGAGTTCCCCAAAAAAGTCATCCGGTTTAGCTAGAGCAACAGTTTGATGTTTATTGTTGTCAATCCGTTTGCTAAAGTTGACTTCACCTTCTAAGACTAGATATAAGAAATCCGCTGGATCTCCTTCCTCAAAAACCAGGGTTTCTTGGGCAAAATTCTCCAATATCGCTATTTTGCACAGGTGCGCGGCTTGTTCGGGTTCAAAGTAGGACATAAATCGATGAGAGGCCAAATCCATGTGAAAATACCACCTGAAGCTTAATCTAAACAGTTTCTTTTTTATATCTTCTCTTATTCCTCGAATTTAATTGCAGATCAACTTTTAGTTTAAAAATTTTTATTAAAAAATTAACTATACTGACTCAGAGCGATCGCCGCATTCTGACCCCCAAAGCCAAAACTCAAACCAACCGCATTTCTCACTTTGGTCGATCGCGCACAGCGCACAAAATCTAATTCAAATCCCGGTTGGCGCATTCCGGTGCAAGGTAACAATATCTGCTGTTTGATACTCATTAAACAAAAAGCTATACCCAAAGCTCCCGAAGCTCCCAAAGTATGTCCCGTCCCCCCTTTAGTCGAACTAACAGCAACTCCGAAAGGAAACAACTTGTGAATTAACAGTGCTTCGTGTTGGTCATTTAACTCCGTTGCAGTGCCGTGAGCGTGAATGTAATCGATGTCAAACGTTGATAAATTGCTCCGTTTCAAACATTGATTTACCGCGGCGATCGCACTTTTTCCTCCTATTTCCGGCGCATTACCATAACACGCATCATTTGTCAAGCCAAAACCCGAAACTCTGCCGTAAATTTGAACACCGCGAGCCATTGCCACATCCGCCGATTCCAATACAAATAAAGCCCCACCTTCGCCAAGTACCAACCCTTCCCGGTCTCGATCGAAGGGATAGCAACCAGTTGTTGCCAAAGCACCCATCCGGTTAAATCCAGTCAGAGTTAAGGGTGTGATGGGCGCTTCCACAGCACCTGCGATCGCCCTCTGACACAGACCAGTTTGGATTAACTCAATAGCTTGGGAGATCGACCAAATACCAGTCGCACAAGCCGCCATCGGCGCCAGCACCGGCCCGGTAGAACCAATTGCTCTGGCCACCGCGATCGCCCCCATGTGAGGCAAAAAATGCACAAATTCAGAATGAGGAATCGGGAATTCCCTTCCTTCTTCCTTCTGACTTCCCCATACTGGGGTAAGGGGGGGTCTTCTGACTTCTGTTAACAACAGTTCCAAATTGGCTTGAAAACCACGGCTAGAGCCGATCGCAATTCCACAATCAGGAAGTGGCAAAGTCAAATTAGCATCTTGCAAAGCATCTGCCAAAACCCGTCGCATTAAAGTTATTAAATCCGCCGGTCTTGAATCAATTAAACCCAGAGGTCGAGGTTGAAGTTCTAAAAAAGGTTGATATTCTTCAATTCCCGACTCCCCAACTAACAGTTTTTTCCAGCTAGTTTCCAGAGAGCCTAAAGCAGAAACTAAACCAATTCCAGTAACAACAACATCCATAAATTAAAGGCTGGGTTTTGGCAAAAATTAGAAAGTAGACAGCAGAAAGCATTTGCCGAACTCATGAATACTGACTACTAACTAATGACTCATGACTAAGGACGAATAACTACTAACTACTGCCAACTAACTAACAGCCTTAAAATTTTCCAAACCTTGAGTCACCGTAGCTTTCTCAATGCGATCGCCAGCCTCAATCTTATCAACCACATCCATCCCTTGCTTGACATAGCCAAAAACCGCATAGCTACCGTCCAAAAAAGATACATCCGTCAAAGTAAAATAAAACTGCGAAGAAGCCGAATCAGGAGCATTCGATCTAGCCATAGCCACAGCCCCACGACTATGCACCAAAACAGGTTTCTCAGTAACCCTAGCTTGCTCAAACGTCACGCTGTAAGTAGGACTTTTCGCACCTTTAGCTTTAATTTCCAGAGGAATATATCTTTCCTGAGAAGTTTTCGGGTCAATAAAACCACCAGTACCCAACCGCTCAGAAGGGAATTTAGGATCTTTCCCCTGGGGGTCGCCACCTTGAACTACAAAAGGCTGAGGTTCCCGTACTACGCGGTGAAATACCAGCCCATCGTAGACACCTTTCTGAACCAAATCCACAAAATTGCCCGCAGTAATCGGAGCATTTGTACCGTCAAGTTCGATCGTAATTGGCGCTCCTTTAACCGTCATCACCACCGTTGCTTTTCCTTCCAAACGAGGCAAGTTACTAAATTGCGAACTAGCAGCCACAACAGCAGGAGACGGAGACGGAGACAAAGAAATACTTTCACCAGATACCGGATTCGGTGTGGGAGTAGAATTCGCGGGAGTGGAAGTACCACATCCACCTACAAAAAGGGCACCAATGATTAAAATTGAGAAAAACCACTGCTGAATTCGGATTTCCATTTTCACTTTCACTTGATTAAAAACTTGGCAACTAGAGATATTAGACCAAAAACTTAGAAATTGCTAATTGACACTCCCTAGCATAAAACTGAGGAATCGGAACATTCTGTTTCCTCCCCCTGGTGAAGGGGGATGGGAGGCTCGGCCGTTTGATTTTAAGGTAAATTATCGTTTTGCAGGGGTACTGGATGGTCAGTGCTTACCCCCCACTTACCAATCCCAAATCTCAAATCTCAAATCTAAAATTCTTAAAGTCCTTCCAAGGGAACCTTCAAAAATCGAGCCAATTCCGCCGCTTCATTTTCCACCTTAGACAAAGATATGGGTTGTCCGACTCTAGTCAGAGGAAACTGACGGCGGTCTTTGAGCTTGAGATAAATACTGCGACGGGGACTGAGACCGTCTTTGATGTCCACCCGTACCGATTGAACATCGGATGTTTTG
>Ga0209812_10001599_pt1 | contig 15145 bp, 20 predicted proteins | sample JI71714BDNA_FD_187502 | JGI IMG/M metagenome (GOLD analysis project Ga0209812, IMG submission 187502) | Wastewater effluent complex algal communities from Wisconsin, to seasonally profile nutrient transformation and Carbon sequestration -... | ecosystem: Engineered > WWTP > Effluent > Algae...
GCTGAGCACAACATTTTAATGCACCCATTCCACATGGCTGGTGTTGCTGGTGTATTTGGTGGTTCTTTATTCTCAGCTATGCACGGTTCATTAGTAACTTCTTCTTTAATTCGTGAAACAACTGAAAACGAATCTACTAACTACGGTTACAAATTCGGTCAAGAAGAAGAAACTTACAACATCGTTGCAGCACACGGTTACTTTGGTCGTTTAATCTTCCAATACGCTTCATTCAACAACTCTCGTGCTTTACACTTCTTCTTAGCTTTATGGCCAGTTGTAGGTATCTGGTTAACTGCTATGGGTATTAGTACAATGGCGTTCAACTTAAACGGTTTCAACTTCAACCAATCAGTTGTTGATTCAGAAGGTCGTGTTATCAACACATGGGCTGACATCATCAACCGTGCTGATTTAGGTATGGAAGTAATGCACGAACGTAACGCGCACAACTTCCCATTAGATTTAGCTTCAGGTGAAGTATTACCAGTTGCTTTAACAGCTCCAGCTGTTAACGGCTAATTCATTAGCTTTTTAAACCTTTAATTTTTAGAATTAAAGGTTTAATTCTAAAGTCTTCAATTTACTTTTTTTTAGTTACCAGATCAATTCGATATCTTAGAAACTCCACGATAAAAATTCAATCCTTATTTTTCACATCTTGGTGTATCTTTAATTCCTTCATTCGATAACACGCCTATACCTCCAACAACAATATTTGTCATAAAAAATTTTAAATTTCGTTTCGAAGTGTTTTTTGGTTGGTGACTTGCGGTGAATTTGAACCAATCTTGCAAATAGAAATATTACCTGACCCTTTTTAACTATTCTGTCTCACATATTGCATTTTTCTTAAGCAGATCAACTTTCTTGTCGACAATATCAATTTACAAGGGCCATATCTCAGTTTAATGAGAGGTGTTTGCAAATAAGTTTCTCAAACGCTATTTAAAGGAGTCAATTCCAATCCAATGGATTCTGGTAATGTTTGATGCTGACCGACTTTTAAAGGTAAGAGTTCGTTGATTCTAATTTCAGTTACCGTTACGAGACAAAAAGCAATTCTTAACCTTACCGAAGTATAACTAGAACTTTCAGCTGCTTGAATCAGTAACCGATAAATTTCAGGTGTGATTGGTTGACCTTTTAGATTCGCACGAGCTTCTTTTCGAGCAGCCTTTTCTTCTCGTTCTTTCTTTAGTACATTAAATTCTTTTTCAACTCTTTCTAATTGCTGACTTAGGTTTTTATTCAACTCTAGGAGTTCACTATTTTGGGTCGCTAATCCAAGATCTTTTTGATTGATTTTTTGGCCCTCTAATATCAGTTCCAGATCAGAACGGATTTTCCTGTATTCCTCTTCCTTCTATTTTTTCAATTTCTTGAAATCCTCCTTCTTCAGTTCAGACAGAGAGAGAACTTTCCTCATTTCTTCTTTCATAGTTTTTCTAAATAGATAAATATTGATTTTAAAGGCCAAATAAAGCCCGCTAAGAGGGTGTAATCATGTTTTACGAATATCCCTCATCAGTAGATATTAAATTCATGTCTTTCAAGATGTTTGCAAAATTAGAAGACTTTTTAATCTCGGTTAACTGATTCGATTCCCAACATTTTATATCTCGGGCTACTATGCGGTCTAAATTACTATTCTTAAATGTTGTTTCAATAAATTCACACCCCCAAAAATCACTCTTTCTAAATTGGGAATTTCTAAAACTACTATCGTTGAATTCTGCTCTGGTTAGGTTAGAATTCACTATCTGACAGTTTTCAAACTTACAATTCCAAAATTGACATTTCCGAAAACTTAAATGATTAAAGTTACAATCTTTAAAATCACAAGATCCAAAAACCTTTCCCAGTAAGTCTAATTCTTCGAATCTACATTTTACAAAAATTATTCCAGCCAGAGCATTCCATTCTATATACTGATCCAAATCAATTTCATTTGTAAAAGTCTGATCACGAATTTTGAAACGACTCTCTCCTTCAAAATTTTCAATCCTATTTTTATTTTCCATTTCATTCCTTATTTATTATCATTTAAGAATTGGATTCCCTCCGAACTATCTGCATCTTCTGCTCCTTTGAGGCAATATTCTTTGACAATTTCTTTTTCATGTGGCGGGACGTATGCCATATCGACAATATGTCAAACATTTTCACTACTTTTGGGGCCTTGTTCTAATTCACAAAATTTTTCTTTTTGATCCACAATTCTTTTTCCCATTTTAAATGCCATAGTCTTTATATCTACTTTACTGTTTTGTTTTCTCAAAATTTCACTACCCACTGGGTGTTTGACATCCATATGAGTATAGGGTGCTTAAAATCTAGATCTATAGATTTACAAATTGGTTGTTCTATCCGTTGGATATTATCGATAAGACCTTCCATTTCAGCATGAATAGCTGTTATAGCTTTATCAACGGTCGTTTTATGAAAGACTTCTATATTTGCTTTTGGATCTTTAGCTAATTCTTTAAATTTTTCTTCGTCATACTTTTTTGTATCAAATCTTTTAGAAAGAGGTGGAGAATTAAACTCTTGTTGATATTCTTTATATTCTTGACTGAGACGCTTAGACATTGTTTCCATGGATGAAGAAGCTCCACCTAGATTTTGATTTCCATTAAATTGCTCTTGGTTAATTTTGACATTGTTTCGACAAGACAACGGTTTATTATTCAGACGTGAGCAATATTGTCGCTGGGGAGTAAAACTCTCTGCAAATATACTCCCACCTCCAGTTTTTCTTGCGTTTTTTAATGCGTCTGATTTTACCCGTGGTCCAGGACCTGATTTTCCTAGATCACCTCCGCGACTTATTAAATTAACTCTAGAAGTCTCAACTACTCGAACAATTACCGTTTTAGACTCATTTGAAAATGAAGAATAAGATTGTATTGGTTTGTCGAATTCAAGACTAGCTGACCACAACGTATAAGTAAATACAACAGAAACAGATATTTTTTTCCCAGTGTTGAAAACAAAAACTTGAACTGCTTTTCTATTTTCGTGAGCCATTTCTGGGGTTAATTCATCCCCGTATTGGAATGGGTAGCCTATCATTTGAAATTTGTCTCCTTTCTTTTGGTTATTTCCATACTGTAAAAAACAGTCCATATTAGGGACACTTTTTACAATATGGAAACTTCTTCTGGAAGTGAAGTTAATAGATCTTAAAACTTTTTAGTTTCAAAATATTTTACCATTTCGGAAAAGATTTCTTCAATCGAACTTTTTAACCTCTTGCTAAATAAGTAAATTTGGAGTCGCATTAGAAACAACTTCAACCAGATTAACTGCAATTAAAGTACTTTTACTGGCTTTTTGAATGAGCGAGGAAGCTCCCTTTATACAGTCCCGACTTTCCGTAACTACTGCTCCTCCGGCACCTACCTTTACTACCTCTTCAGCTAATTTGCTAATCCCTTCACTAGTAGAAGTAGTATTGGGATTTCCCCAGAATCCTTCGAATAGTTCATCTGATACGCCCGCGACGACTTCAATTACGAAACCCCACCCTGATACTCTAAGACCAAATGGCATTACTGACCTCCTTGCGAAGGTTTTTCAGGGAAACTTTTGTCCATAGGTTTTTTGCCCCAGCGCTTGCCTAAAAAATAAGCAGCAGTTAACAAAATAGCTTTGCCTATAAGACGACCAACTCGATAACCGTAAGAATTTTTATTCACCATAAGTAGATTTAATAAAATATAGTTTGAATCAATTGTTGTTTTGGAATAAATATAACATACTCTAAATTAAAAAAGAAATCAAGACTTCTAAAAATTTTTTATAAATTTGAAGTATACTCTAAAAGGTAAATAGTCTAGTTTGAAAGGAATGGAATATTTCTATGGAGGGGTTGGTATATTGAAATGTCTTCTGAGAGTGCCCTAATCTTCGATTTAAGGGGGCTTGATAGTTTGAGTAGAGTGAGAATACCTTTAGGTAATATTGAGTGGAAAATATGGAGGTTTTAGTAGTAAAGATGAAAGATAAAAGAATTTGGTTGGGTTTTTGTGTTAGGTGGGTAAAATTATATAAAAATTAAAACGACTAAAAATTACTGGTTTTGGAAAAGTGATTTTATTTTTGTCACTTTTCCAAAAATCATCTCAGAAATCCAATACTTAGACTTCTTTGAATTCATTTCCGCTATGATAATGGGTAATTAATGTACGAATTAGACTTTGATAGATTGAACTTGGTCCATCTGAAGATGGTAGATAATAAATCTGAGATAGTTTATAATTGGTTCCTAAAGATTGATTAACTGATTCTAAACTAGCAAGTACTTGCTTTAAAACTTCATCTTTTGAAGGTTGATTTTTCTTTTTTTTCGGATTTCTAATCTGAACTTCAATTACCTCTGGATTCTGTTCAATGTTTTCTGCAAAAGAAATGCCCAGAAAACTGTCGTGATTACCGGTCATTCTAGTTATTTTATAAATATTATCTTTTTTAGTGAATCCCATTTTGTTGAGTTTTATTAATAAGTATATAAATATTGTTAATATTGATCTTCCCATGGCGCGCCATCAAAACGGCTTTGAGCCTGATCATGTGCTTCCGAATATCCTGAGCCATATTTTAATTCGTGATGATCCAAGTAACATCGTCTTGAGTATGAGTTCCAGTTTCGAGCCGCTTCCAAGCTAAGGCTTGTTGAATATTGGCATCAAATCTTCGGTACTCGACAGGCTCAGCAGGAGCTAATCGATCAAGATAATGTTTATTATAAAAAACGTGGTCTTTTACATTTTTGATATTATCCGCTTTGAAACCTATATTTTCGGCAATATCACAGATGTCAGTATCGCACTCTCTAATCGAATCATAGATTTGATCAGCTAACTTATAACCTAATTCATAAGCATCTTCACGATAAGGGTTTTTGAGAATATACATTTGATCACCGACTTCTATTCATTTGATCCAGTTTTTCACCGATTCCTTCAGAGATAGCCATGAAAGAGTAAGAAAAATTATCTGCCGTAATTTTATTGTCCAGAAAATCTTTCGCTAAGTTGATATATTCGTGTTTTTCTGAAGAATGAAAATTTTCTGCAATTGTCACCAGAAATTTTAATAGGGTGTCAAACGCTTCAGGATCTTCCTTGTCCAAATATTTGTTGTTTCTTTTAAACTTATTTGAGTATTTTAACAGTTTGAAAAAACGTTGTTCCATTGAGATAGGTAAATAGTTTAATAATTAATCGAGTATATTTAATCCACGTTGTGGATCACTAATTGGCTGAGCTTTTGTAATGTGATCAGCCAATTTACCTTCAGTAGTTATACCAACAAAGAAACCGTATTCGCCATATTTAATTGAACTCTCTTTTGCATAGGCGAAAGTTTTCTAGTGAAATTGGTGGTTTTATCTCAAAGTTCCTTGGATCATTTTTTGAATTTTTAAAATCCCCTCTTTAATCCGAGTTCGTAACTCATTCTCATCAATTTCACCTGCCTCTCTAGTATATTCGATACTTTCTAAACATTCATCCGAGACAAAAGCTTCGCAATCTTCATAAACTTGGCTTATAATACGACTAAAGTTAAAGGCTTTAGAATCTACAGGAAGATCAATTCCTGCTTGAAAATTCATTTCTAATTCTTTTAAGAATTGATCGAATTTCTTAATATGGGAGAAACGAAGTTTAATAAATTCTTCAGTAAATTCGTCACCAGATATACTAGAATTTAGAAAACCTACAAATAATTTTAAGTATAAATCCTTCTATTACCACAAAAAAAAATTCCATAAATAATCGTCGTATTTTTTGAATTCAATAAATTGAGAATAGTTATACGATGTATAAGGCTGTTCTGTTAGTCTTTTAAAATCCACTAAAAATTCATTTTGACGTAAATTTTGTTCCATATTTGATGTAGAATTATCTGAATGTATATCATTATTAAAATGTTAAAACTAAAGTTCACCACCATTATCATTATTTATACGATTCATATGATTTAGAACGTCTTGAGCGCTCATACCATGTCTCATGAAGGAAATATCTTCTAATCGATCCCAACGATCCCAATCTTCACCTATGACACCATGCCGTTTAAATCGCTGGTAATCTTCTATGGAAAAAGTACGAGTGCTTACATACTCTAAAGAATCTCCTGAATGACTTGACGACTTATATCATCAATGAATAAGTAACAATCCCGTGGATCATGATCTTTCGAAATCTGAATAGCTTTCGAAACGTAGGTATTTGAATCTTGAACTAATCGAATTTGTGCATCTCTAAATTCTGTTTTGTTCTTAATAGGCCTTTGTATTCCTTACGATGTTTCTATTTTTTAGAAACCTGTTTTTTAGGCCATTTAAAGTTTTTTTTCAATTTACCTAATCGCTCCGCTTTACTAACATCTTGAACCCTGTCAGTTAAATTTTCAGGTGTTTTAAATTGAACTTCTTCTTTCTCCACGTTACTCGTTACATCAGAGATGTTACTTTTACTAAGGTCTGGCCGATTCTGAGCTTGTAACGGCTTTTGAACCTTAGGCGTTGGCCCATACTAGCCTCAGCTAAAATTCATTCTAAAATCGGCAGGTTGAAAGAAGTTTGAGTGGTGAAGATGAAAGATAAAATAATTCGGTAAATTTATTTGGGAAGACAATGAAATATGCTCTCAGCGATTGAACGGAGTGAACAGGGGTCTAGAATGAAAATAAATCAAGTTTAGACAGGTAAATACTGTTTTTTTGGTAACTGAAATTACAGAGACCATTAAAATAATAGATATTTGCTGGTGAAACAGGTAATTCCTAAATCTAAACGAAGAATTTCAATTGAAATTTATTGGAATCTAAGCCCATAGAAATCCTAAACACAAGTTCAATAAAAAATGAATTTTAGAAAGTTTCGATCCTATTAATTTAGAGAATTAACTTCAGATTTTAAAAGTTGACCATAAATTTGAATATTCAATATGAATAATTCTATTGGGAACGGAGGGACTTGAACCCTCACGCCTATCACTAGGCAACGGATTTTAAGTCCGTCGTGTCTACCAATTTCACCACATTCCCTAACAGATATCAGTTTTAGATTAGTTCTAAAGATAGAGTATCAGATATTATCTGAAAAATCAAGATGAATCTAAGATAATTTTTGTTTCTTTCTAACATTCTAAGCTTATTGAGTACTTTCTAGTATTTTCGAACTTTCTAATCTTAGTCATTAGTCAATAGATCACTCAAAAAGTTATCTAAGCTTCCCAATCTTATTCTCAAAAGAACCTAAGAGGCGGCACCCAGATTCGAACTGGGGATCGAGGATTTGCAATCCACTGCCTTACCACTTGGCCATACCGCCGAACTTAGACTTTCTATCTAATTATAGTCTATCAACAAAGAATTGTTTCAATAAAATATTAAAAATATTCGACATTTTCTATTTTGGCGTATAATACTATAGTGGTGGATCTTATTATCTAGACACCAGTGAATAGAAAATCTTATTTATAAAATATAAATAAAAACCTTATGTTTGAGAAGTTTACAGAAGGCGCAATTAAAGTAATCATGCTGTCGCAAGAAGAAGCTCGACGAATGGGGCATAATTTTGTTGGGACAGAACAGTTATTACTAGGAGTAATTGGTCAACGTCATGGTATTGGAGCAAGAGCCTTAAAAAAATTAAAAGTTACTCTGAAAAAAGCTCGAAAAGAGATTGAATTGTATATTGGTCGGGGTACAGGATTTGTGGCATCAGAAATTCCTTTTACTCCTCGTGCAAAGCGAGTTCTAGAAATGGCTGTTCATGAAGGGAAAGATTTAGGACAAAACTTTGTAGGAACTGAGCATATATTATTAGCGCTTATTGCTGAATCCGATGGTGTTGCAATGCGGACATTAGATAAATTAAATGTCGATATTCAGAAATTGAGAAATTTAATTTTAGCCTATATTGAAGAAACGCAGGAAGAAATTTTACGTCCTTTAACACAAGCAGAGAAGTTTTTATTAGAACGTGAAAAGAAAGGAAGCCCGACACCAACTTTGGATGAGTATGCAGAAAATATTACCAAAGAAGCAATTGATGGAAACTTAGACCCGGTTATTGGTCGAGAAAAAGAAATTGATGATGTTATTGCTGTTCTTGCAAGACGTACGAAGAATAACCCAGTTTTAATTGGCGAACCTGGTGTTGGAAAAACAGCTGTCGCGGAAGGTTTAGCTCAATTAATTTTAACTGAAAAAGTACCAGATTTTTTAGATGGTAGTTTAATTATGGCATTAGATCTTGGATCAATACTTGCCGGTACAAAATATCGTGGTGAATTTGAAGAACGTTTAAAACGGATTGTCGAAGAAGCTCAAAATGACTCGGCCGTGATTATCGTGATTGATGAAATTCATACGCTAGTTGGAGCTGGTGCTGCGGAAGGAGCTGTTGATGCAGCCAACATTCTAAAACCGGCGTTAGCGCGTGGTAAATTTAGATGTATCGGTGCAACAACAAATGATGAATATCGAAAATATATCGAACGTGATCCAGCTTTAGAACGCCGATTTCAACCTGTACATGTCGAAGAACCAAGTGTTGGTGTAACAATTGAAATTTTACGGGGTTTACGATCAAAATTTGAACATCACCATACATTAAGTTATCATGATAAAGCAATTGAACAAGCAGCTATTCTTTCAGGTAAATATGTCGCTGATCGTTATTTACCAGATAAAGCAATTGATGTTTTAGATGAAGCTGGTGCAAGAGTTCGTTTAGAAAATCGACGCTTACCATTAGGATTAAGAAGTTTAATGCATGAATTGCAAGAAACAATTAAAGATAAAGAAGAGTGTATTAAAGAACATGATTTTGAAGCAGCAACGCAATTATTAGATCATGAAATGGAAGTTCGAACACATATTCGAATTATGAAACAATCTGCCTTAACAAATGAAGCACGTGGGTTTACACGTCGAGATGTTGATATGGTCACTGAAACTGATGTAGCCGATGTAGTTTCAAATTGGACAGGTATTCCAGTAACAAAAATAACAGGCTCTGAGTCAGCTCGATTATTAAAAATGGAAGAGACTATTCATGAACGGATTATTGGACAAAAACATGCAGTGGTTGCTGTTTCAAAAGCAATTCGTCGTGCTCGAGTAGGATTACGAAATCCTAACCGTCCAATCGCAAGTTTTATTTTTGCTGGTCCAACTGGTGTTGGAAAAACGGAATTAACAAAAGCTTTATCGGATTATATGTTTGGAAGTGAAGACAGTATGATTCGATTAGATATGTCGGAATACATGGAAAAACATACGGTTGCTAAATTAATCGGCTCACCTCCTGGTTATGTTGGATACAATGAAGGGGGACAATTAACAGAAGCTGTCCGATCAAAACCTTACTCAGTAGTACTATTAGATGAGGTGGAAAAAGCTCATCCAGATGTCTTTAATTTATTATTACAAATTTTAGATGATGGGCGTTTAACAGATTCAAAAGGTCGTGTGATTGATTTCACGAATACTTTAATTATCATGACTACTAATTTAGGAGCGAAAATTATTGAACGTGAAAGTGGTATTAAACCAAAAGGCGACGGTGAAAAAGGATTCAAAATTACTCCGGAAGCTACTCTTGGATGGGAACCAGTTCCAGAACCAATTAAAGATCCAGAGGTCTTTGAAAGGGTAACTAAATTAGTAAATGATGAATTGAAAGATTTCTTCCGTCCAGAATTTTTAAATCGTATTGATGAAATTATTGTTTTTAACCATTTAACACGATATGACATCTGGGAAATTTGTGAGTTAATGGTTGGATCAGTTCAAAAACGATTAGCAGAGAAAGATATCGATTTAATCGTAGATACCTCAGTTCGAGCTCTTTTAACCGATGAAGGTTATGATCCACTTTATGGTGCACGTCCATTACGTCGTGCCGTAATGAGATATTTAGAAGATACTTTAGCAGAAAAATGTTTATCGGAAACCTTATATCCAAAAACAAAAATTTATGTACGTCGAAAAAAAGTTGATGGATCATTAATAAATTATACAAATGAATTAGATGTTGAAATTGATTTTAGTGATGTAGATCCACGTTTACTAGATGGATCTACGGAAGAAACAAATGAAGTACTAGACGTACCAAAATTAACTGAGGAATCTAGTTCAGGCTTACCGAAAGGTACATTACCTACAAATTCTCCAAATGTAAAAGCTCGAAAAACACGGGTTACAACGGATAATATCGAGGTAGACGAAAAAGACACTATTGTGGAAATTCAAGGATCAGACCTGGACGACGATCCAAAAAAAGGCGGATTTTTAAGAAGTATATTTACACGGAAAAAAGAGAAATAAATCCTAATGTATAGACTCTCTTTTCAAGAAGCCATTCATTCTCAAATCAAGATTGGCTTCTTGACATCAATCCAAAAAAGTAGTAAAGTTAATTTTATAAAATATGTAGATTCTTGAAAAGCAACAATATTTAATTTTTCATAAGGAAATATATATGAGTTAGACAATTTTAGTTTTTTCTAGGAACGATCTAAAAGTAATTATTATTGGAACATTAGCTGGTGCATTATTACAGGTTATTTGCGCAAAATATATTAAGGATCATCCAGAAGTCTTCGATCGTCAGAATTCTACGATATCAGAACCGAGAATTGAAAACCCGAAAATATTATTATGTCGATTTTCGCCACAGGGGGTGCGCTGTTTGAAATTGTCGCCGCTAAAGTTGTCATTAATATAGCAGCGGCAGTCAGTTTCGTTGTAGAGAAAGGAACGCTAGGTGGTCTAATTGCAACGACTGGTCTTCTAGTTTTTAAGAAAATTCAGTCAACTGCAATTAGTACAGTCGTGCGTGATGCTTTGCCTCACTCGCATTCATATCTCGGAAAGTCAGAAACAAAACAATTTATTCGAATTCAGAAAGAAAAAAGGGATAGTTTTGAAAGATTTTTGAATTTTGGACCTTCTTGAAGTCGATAAACTTCTGTAACATTGGTTGGAAGTCCACTTCCAACGAGAAGATTCTCAGCGAAACCAAATATTGCATTAGATGTCCATTCCACACAACGAACTGGAAGAGCCAACACAAATTTTGCCCCAGAAACGTTAGTTTTAGTTTTAACCATGTTGTTTGGAATAGAATTCTCTAGTGTTGAAAGGAAAAGACTTCCACTCCAACTAAGTGCAATTACCCCAGCCATAGTTATCCCGGCAGCTCCATTTGTGGAAAGAGCTGCAGTAGCGGTATTAACATTATTCATATTTAAGATATTATATAAGTTAATACCATTAAATCCATACTGTTTGAAGTAATAGTACTTCTTTCTGAGACCCGATTGAGTCCAGAGAATACTAATATTATTATCATTTGACACTTTTTGGAGTATTCTAATACGATTTGTCTAACATAAGACTGGTACTGGTTCTTATTAAAGAAATCCACAATCCTACACATTGTATCATCATTTATTAAAACCGAAGTTTGATCAGGAGATAGATAAGTATCAATTCCATACGCTCCTAATTTGTTATTTAAACAATGACTAATCATCTCGGCTTTACTAGTAGTACCAGGAAGATCGGCTATTGGAGCAAAAATGTTAGTAAGCTCTGCGTCTGAATACTGGTCTAATATTTTTTAACGATTGTAAGTTTTGACATAAAATTATAAAAATATAATAGTTGACTTTCTATTATATCTATAAAATATAGATTTATTCGAGAAAGTATTCTTGGAAGGAAGTGAACCATTAAAAAATGAAATAATTTTGATTTGCAAAAGCAAAGTATTAATAATAATTGATTCAGAACAAGAAACTAACTTTAATTTCTTGTTCTTAAATATCTCTTTTCTGGAACCTTATATTCACTAGTGTCCCATCTATCCATTTCATCAATGGTTCCCGGATCACCAAATTTCTCTAAAAAATTTACAATTTTTCCTGTACGAGGTTTAGAAATACTAGGTTCAGCCTGCCCAAGATCTAAAATATCGCTGAACTCTACACGATTTAAACCAGTCACGTCTTGCATATTAACAACTTCACTATATTTTAAATCATGTGAAACTAGATCAATTGCACTAGGTATTTCAGTAGCTTTTACTTTACAACTGGGGTTCAACAAGGCCTGTTCAGCCAGCCAACATTCGCCCTTTTCTTGTGCTGGGTTAGCCATAGTTATTTTATTTCGAAAATTTACGGTTACCACATCTGGCAAGTCCGAAACCCTTGGCTTCAAGTTTTTAGCTGAAGTTTCAGAAACAGGACTCGTTAGGATTTTATCCATATTAGTAAACCCAAGGCGCAGACCCAACGTCGTTAGTACAAAAGCAAAAGTTAATGCAACAGGACCGCCAATAACAAAAAGTGGACCAACTCCGCCCAATAATATGCTTACAGCAGTCTTTCGAATCGTTTGATATAAATTTGTTACGCCAAAGTCTCCTATAGCAAAAGGTAAAGCTAGAAAAGTTTGTCCATATTGATTAGCGAGGTGACAAACAGCAGTTGATGTTATATAAATTATTTTGCCTCTACGCTTATAACGATATAAGTTGTGAATTATTTTTCTTAATCGGTCATTATCTAAAAAACGTAAACCCTCCTCGATACCACAGTCAATATGGTCGACGTCAATTAAATCTGCACCACCACGACACATTGAAATATACGACAATCCACTTAAACCACAAGCTAAATAGACTATTCGTCTTATTTTTTCTTCTTTTTTGTAACGTTCAATTTCGTCTTTTAACTTTTTTAACTGTTGAATTTTTTCTTTGTGAGAACAAATTTTACCTATAATCAAATAATTACCTATGATCGCCGTTGGAACAAGGATCCAATATTCATTTAAAAAGAATATACGGTTTGGTGAATACTTCCAATAAAGCATATTTTAACTAATATTATTTTAACTAATACTATAGCATATTTTAACTAATATTATAGCATATTCTAACACCCGTAAATAGTTTCGAAAACGATGTTACGTTAATGAGTCTTATCACGTCAATGGATGAAAATTCATCCCCAAATCAAGGATTTACTCCACTGAATAGTTTTGAAAACGACATTTTAGGGGTAACACCCGTCGACCCTGATTGGCAGATTTAAGAGAAAATAGTTCGAATATTTTGGCCTATTCTATCAAAAATAATTAGATTATGAATGACACTAGTTAGAACCTAAAAAGACATATTGAATTATTAAAACGTAAAAAAAAGGTTCTAAGTCAAAACAAATCTTTTCTTAAAGAAAACCGAGCAGAAGCTTTGGAATTAATGAAATACAGCGCAGCTGTTGATACCCACATTTTTTGGGAAGATCGTTTTGAAGTTGCTTCGTTAATCCAACCCTTTCTTAACAAAGAAATGGATGCAGAAGAATTTCATGATAGCCTATTTGGACTTCGTCGGAATCATATAGCTAAATGCAAGAAGTTTCTATCGAAGTTAATTTCCGAAGAAATAAAGTATTTTTTTCCAAACAAAGAATCATATAAAGTAAAGGGCTTTCTCACATTCTTATACTGTGAATGTGAGAATTTTGAACTGAATTTTGATGAGGAAGAATTATATACTTCTATTCGAAATGGGTTTTTAAAGTTTCAAAAAATTTTGAATGAAGAGTGAGATAATTTATCACGTCTTTTTAATTATTTTATCTTTCATCTTCACCCCTAAAATCTTTTTTCTATCGAAAACCTGCTTATTTTCCACTTGTTTTTTCCTGAAAGGTAGAATCCCCTCCTCTGTCTACGAATTTTAGAGCCTTCTCAGAAGCCTGAATGAAATATTTTAGTAAATAATTTTATTTCTTGAGAATGTCTAATACCTATTATTGATTGCCAATAATTCATCCAAGCATCGCTAAAAAATCAATTCCATTTCTCACTTGTAAAATTTTGAAATGATTAGTACATTATTAGAATAGAAAATTAACTTTACTTCTATTATATATCTAATCAAATTATATATCTAATGAAATTATCACGTTTTCTTCTTGTTTATACTCTTATTAACAAGCTGTTTCCGGAAAAACTATCAAATGAAAATTCTAAAACAGGTGATTTTGCCAAATATCACTTAGTCCGAAAAATAGTTCAAAAGATTCTACACGATCGTGCTTTAAAAATAGCTATCATTTCAATTTTTACTACAGCTGGAATTCAATATTTTCACCAGGAAATTGAATCATTATTAGTAGATGATGTTTTCAACCAAGTATGTGTTAAGAAAGTTGATGGATTGTCTGTGATCTTAGAAAAGACCATGAATTAGATTTAGATACTGGATCTCTAAAACAATTAATCGTTACCAATAGCAAAAAAAGATTTTTGGTTGTGCCTCAGGGCTCTTTTTTTGGAGGCATTCTATCGACTGTTTCAAGAAGGGAAAATATCACAGGCGTTGTATGAGCAGATATTAAATGTATCTGAAAAGATTGTAAAGTAAAGATATAAAACTCATTTTAGTCCCAAATTGAAATTTAGGTCCCTAGGCTGTTACGTGGTGTCGTTGTTGTGATTGGGATTTTGAAAATGCAAGAAAATTAGAGACAAAAGAATAATTCTAAATAGCTCTAAATAATTCTTTCGATAGAAATTTTCTTTGTCTTTCCCGATCTTGAGAACGCTTTCATAATTCGAGATGGATCAGCTGAAAAAGTCGATGAATTAAATTATGGAAGAATAAAATCTCTGAAAACTTTGGCATTGAGCTATCTTCCCAGGAGGTCCCCCTCCAAGTATTGTCGCCGATTTATAACGTTTCACAACTGAGTTCGAGATGGATCAGTGTGGTTCCGCTAATTACACTCGAAACACCAAAGCAAAACTCTTTCCGATTCCGAGGAATACTCGGAAATACTCGGAAAGAAGTTAAAAAATTCAAGTCCTCGGTCTGTTAGGACATCTCAGCTCCTATATTACTATAGTTATACTTAATGCCTATCCAACGGTTAGTCTTACCGTGACCTTACTCACTTACGTGATGAGAATACTCATCTTGAGGTGGGCTTCCCACTTAGATGCTTTCAGCGGTTATCCTCTCCATACATAGCTACCCAGCGTTTACCGTTGGCACGATAACTGGTACACCAGAGGTATGTCCTTCTCGGTCCTCTCGTAC
>Ga0209812_10001600_pt1 | contig 15142 bp, 12 predicted proteins | sample JI71714BDNA_FD_187502 | JGI IMG/M metagenome (GOLD analysis project Ga0209812, IMG submission 187502) | Wastewater effluent complex algal communities from Wisconsin, to seasonally profile nutrient transformation and Carbon sequestration -... | ecosystem: Engineered > WWTP > Effluent > Algae...
TAGAAAGCAATTCACAACGTCAAACCATGACTTCAGACAACGGATCGAGTTGTCAAAGACCTTTAAAATTCAAAGATAGAAAGCAATTCACAACCAGGATGCACTCACACTTCTCGATCAGAGCGTTGTCAAAGACCTTTAAAATTCAAAGATAGAAAGCAATTCACAACGGGCGTGGAGGCAACCGTAAACGGAGAAAGTTGTCAAAGACCTTTAAAATTCAAAGATAGAAAGCAATTCACAACAGACGCAAGCCGAAGGCTCCGGAGGGTGAGGTTGTCAAAGACCTTTAAAATTCAAAGATAGAAAGCAATTCACAACGCGCTGGTGCTTCTGCTTACCGGTGTAACCGTTGTCAAAGACCTTTAAAATTCAAAGATAGAAAGCAATTCACAACGCGTTTTCTTCCTTCACTTTTGACAGGAAGTTGTCAAAGACCTTTAAAATTCAAAGATAGAAAGCAATTCACAACTCCATGTCCAAAAATACAAGCTCCTGTTCCGTTGTCAAAGACCTTTAAAATTCAAAGATAGAAAGCAATTCACAACAAAAAGGCCGCTGTATCTCAGAAAGAATAAGTTGTCAAAGACCTTTAAAATTCAAAGATAGAAAGCAATTCACAACAAAATTCAATCGTTTCCTCAAAGCTTGCAAGTTGTCAAAGACCTTTAAAATTCAAAGATAGAAAGCAATTCACAACCAATTCCTCCTTGCCGTTTGCTCACTTATGGTTGTCAAAGACCTTTAAAATTCAAAGATAGAAAGCAATTCACAACAAATTTGGCAAAGGCCCAACGGTTGTACAGTTGTCAAAGACCTTTAAAATTCAAAGATAGAAAGCAATTCACAACTTATTCGCCGTCTAATATGAACGTATTACAGTTGTCAAAGACCTTTAAAATTCAAAGATAGAAAGCAATTCACAACAGGGAGTAAATGGGTGCATTATTGACCCGTGTTGTCAAAGACCTTTAAAATTCAAAGATAGAAAGCAATTCACAACGGAATTGGAGGGGATGTCAGTAACGGTAAGGTTGTCAAAGACCTTTAAAATTCAAAGATAGAAAGCAATTCACAACGCGGATACACTGAGCGAGCTAAGACTTATAGTTGTCAAAGACCTTTAAAATTCAAAGATAGAAAGCAATTCACAACTTCAACGGTAATAGGTGAAGACTGGGCCGAGTTGTCAAAGACCTTTAAAATTCAAAGATAGAAAGCAATTCACAACGTGGTAAAGGTTACTCCGTGGTGCCATGGAGTTGTCAAAGACCTTTAAAATTCAAAGATAGAAAGCAATTCACAACCAGGATGCACTCACACTTCTCGATCAGAGCGTTGTCAAAGACCTTTAAAATTCAAAGATAGAAAGCAATTCACAACAAATTCCAACAGGTAAATAAATGGCCTTTCGTTGTCAAAGACCTTTAAAATTCAAAGATAGAAAGCAATTCACAACGACAATACTGAATAATGCTGATAAAGCAGGGTTGTCAAAGACCTTTAAAATTCAAAGATAGAAAGCAATTCACAACAGCACCGATTTGATTTCATTTCCTTTTCCGTTGTCAAAGACCTTTAAAATTCAAAGATAGAAAGCAATTCACAACCAAGCCCTTGACCGTCACCTACCACACGCAGTTGTCAAAGACCTTTAAAATTCAAAGATAGAAAGCAATTCACAACGAAAACGTAAGTATTGTTAAAGTGCTGGAAGTTGTCAAAGACCTTTAAAATTCAAAGATAGAAAGCAATTCACAACAGAAGATCCTGCTGGGCTTTTGAAAGCCCCGTTGTCAAAGACCTTTAAAATTCAAAGATAGAAAGCAATTCACAACCAAGCGGCTTGCCGATGGAAGCGGTAAGCGGTTGTCAAAGACCTTTAAAATTCAAAGATAGAAAGCAATTCACAACGTCAAACCATGACTTCAGACAACGGATCGAGTTGTCAAAGACCTTTAAAATTCAAAGATAGAAAGCAATTCACAACGCGGAACCCCCTGCCAATCCTTCAGCCTTGGTTGTCAAAGACCTTTAAAATTCAAAGATAGAAAGCAATTCACAACCGAATATAACAATAGCACGGTTATAATTTTGTTGTCAAAGACCTTTAAAATTCAAAGATAGAAAGCAATTCACAACGACAATACAAACCTAAATACATTTAATTTAGTTGTCAAAGACCTTTAAAATTCAAAGATTACTCGTGTGTTTTTATTTGTTTTTTAGTTGAACCCGTGCTACCCTGCGCTGCGGAAAGCAATTCATAATTGGTAGAGCGCATCCATGCGTTCGCTGAGTTTGGCAAGGTCGACTTCATGAGGTTTCTTCTCTTCTATTGCTCATTTTCAAATTGTTCGTATATTTGACGCGGCGGGGACATGTCCCGGCCACCACATTAAAAGGAGGGCTTCGGCCCTCTTTTTATTTTAGTCTATCAGTTCCTAAATAATGTTTATTTGGTTGTCAAAGGCCTATAAAATTTAAAGATTATTTGTGTGTTTTTATTTGTTTTTTTAGTTGAACTCGTGCTCCGCTTTGCTCTGAAAAGTAATGCACAATTGATATAATTTCGCTCAAAAAACCTAACACCAATGTCAGAAATGCACTTATTATAAAAAGAAAATGATTAAGAATGTCCGCTGGCCCTACGTAATCGTACTCGCTGTCAACATGCCTAATCATTTTCATTGGACATCAAATATAAGGTATTTATTTTTAATGCCATTTAAAGGACAAGGACTAAACTCAAAAATAACCTCTATGCTAAGCCGTTTTGATATAGCCAAAAAGAAGGCCCCTTCATAGTAGGGGCCGAAGTTCGTAATTCCTTCGTGAACAATTTGCGCAAACACTAGTAAAAGAACTTCATAATTCAATGATTACAGATATGGTTTTTATTTGTTTTTTGATACAATCCTCTTCTGTTTTATTATAGAAAGTAATTTATGCGGTCAAGATTAATTCTGAAATAGTTGTATTTTTGCTCCATAATAAAATTATTTTCCCCGATAGGGTTACGATTACGTATGGCCTATCGGGGTTTTCTTTTTGTTATCAGTCTAATTTGGGTTGTAATGCCAATCAGGGTGAAGAGTTTATTCTAGTTTTCAATTGGTATTGTTAATGTAGAGCTAAAAACTTATGAAAGGCCGTTTGGGTTGCTCTTCATAACAATTTTTACAACTATTTATTGTGTTTAAATGATACACATTATTTACCGGAACATCTGTATTTCACACTTCCGGCTTGGCTATCAACTTAGCTTTCATGCTTTACTTGGATGATTCTAAAACTAAAAGAAGAAAACGTAGGTTTACCTTTTTGGGTTGATGATGGAACCTATTGAACATAAAGGCATGTTCTTTATTGTAATAGACAATACTTCAATGATAATAGGTGTTAAGTTTGTTTGTCGGTTTTTGACATAAAGATTTTCGTTGCGCTTTTAAAACAAATCCGTTGTTTTTCAAATCTGGCTCCAACGGAAATTTTGGAAATATTTTGAAAAAGTGCTATGTTTGTCATAAGGAACTGACAGTTTTACTGTTGGCTCCTGGATCCCAAAGAGCAGCTGAGAGGCTGCTCTTTGGCATTAAAGTCATGTAGTATTTCCGTTTCACTTACTTTCTTTTGTCAATCTCCATCTTTAAATGTAACATGCCGGGTGTCCTTATAAATCGAACTTTAAAATTGTTCTATATTTGTAATCATTTTAGGACTCAGGGCACTTTTGTGCCAGGAGGCCGGCCCCCCAAGAGCAGTCATTTGGCTGCTCTTGGGCGTTATAAGGATATCCCTTGTATGCTTCGGATAAAGCCATCTCAACTATTGATACTTGAAATGTAAATTGCCTTTTGCTAAATCCTGTTCATTTTTGAATACCAAATTTTGTTTTGCTGTTATAGTGTTTTAACCCCGCCTATAAAATATAGACTGACAGTCATTTATCGAACTGGCATCTATTACAAGATAAATCACGTGGGTATTTTAATTCATAACCAGTCCAAAATCCACCTGGCCGAGGGAATGCGTTCAAGTTGTTTGTGCGTAAAAATAATTTGGAAGGCTTGCGGCTGTTGTTCGAAAAAATAGAGTTTAATCCCCCCGTTTACAAATGAAAATTGGCTTGCCCCTTCATAAAGAGCGCGCGGTTCGTTGCAGTCGATACGTATATCCGGACTATTTTGTATGGCCTCTACCAATATAGTTTGGTAGGCTTCGTTTTTGGGGTTAAACAAATCAGAAAAGTTTACTTTGCGCCATTGGTTGTTTTGCCAGATAAAATTACTGAGTTCAAAAAGGTGTTCAGCCTTGCCTGGCCGCATGTCCCTTGGTTTATAGCTTGCAATATCCGGTAAACTCTGACCTCGCTGGTTTATCGATAAGCTCAGGTTTTTACCATTGGCGTATTCCAGTTTAAACTGATGGGAGCCTGAATTTCTTTTGGCCCGAATACCCTCGGAAACCACGAGCTCGTTCTGTTGTAAGTTAAGCTGGTAATAGGGATAAATGACACTGTATGCAATATCTTTTGCCGCCTCTAAAAAAACAGATTCTTCTTTTTTACTTTCCACAAAAAAATCGGCGCCAAAACGGTTGGGCTGTGTCCAATACTGCGTAATGAGTTCTTTTTCGGCTGCTTTCAGGGCTGAGCCGTTTCCATCAAAAAAGTAAGCTTTACCGTTTTTTTCTAAACAGTAAATGAGTATTCGGGAGTTTACATCCTCAAAAATGGGCCGAAATGAAGTGTAAGAAGTGTCCAAATTATTTGGTTTTGCCAGGTTCATAACAGCCACTTTTCCGCCCGGAGTAATGGCTACGTAGTATTTTTTGGTAAATGGAAATAGGTCGGTAAATAGGGGTTTAATGATCCATTTACATTGATTATCCAGCAGGCCTTTTTTATAGTTTTGTTGTACCGTCATGGTGTCCCACTGATAGGCCATTAGGTCAAATTCTTCCATGATTCTGGCGCTTCCCAGTGTATCATATATCATCCATTTGCCATTTTCTTGCTGACACCAAATACGGTTGATGCTTGAAAACTGCTGGTTTATTTGAAGCATGTTCTGTTTAAACAGGCGTCCTTTGCTTGGGTGTAATAGGTTCATGCCTTGTTCGTTTTGTACAATTGCAAAATTTCCCGAATGCCAATCAATGAATTTTACCTTTTCTACATTGTTCTGTTTATGATCGAAAATAAGGGCTGCATCGCTGCCGTTCATGAGGGTATACTGGCCGTATTTTTTTGCATGGTTGGCCCCGTATAATGTTTCTTCCCAGCAATCACATGTGCTTGAATAGCTTAGGGGCACTATTTTTTCATTTTGGCCAAACAGGTATACATTATCTATTTTTTGAATGAGCCGCAAGGGTGTTTTTAAGACCTGTCCCTCTGTGTTTAATTGAGCTGAATATACATTGGGGATTTCACTTCCGCTCTTTTCTGAAAGCAGTATCACATCAAGGTCTGAATTAAAAAATAAGCCTCCATATTCGGCTGCAGAGACTACTTTGCCATCCTGGTTCAGTATTCCGTAATGCATTTGGCTGTTTTTTTGCCATCCGTATATATAAAACACCCTATAGCGTTGCATTTCATAGATGTCTTGTTTCTTTATGGGAATCATTTTCATCATCAGGGTGTCTGCTTCGGCCAGTATTTGGCCTTTCTCGTTGAGCAAGCTGTAAATATCCTGTTCTCTGCGATAGGCCAGGTATCTTCCCTGGGAGTATGGAAATGCGTTTGAATTTAGGGGTATTATGCGCTCGTATTGGGCCGGAACGGTTTCTTTCCATTCTCCGTCTAAGATGCCCCGTTTCCCATTTTCAACAAAAATAAGTTGATGGTGCCCATGCAGACAATACAACGGATTGGTGTAGTCGTAACTTTCTTTTTCGAAAATATACTTGGGTGCCACCAGCGTTTTTCCTTCGGCATTCAGCAGCCCATATTTTCTGTTACGGGTTACGATGAAGTTTTCGCCGCAGGGCATTCCCATATCATAGGTACTGTCCGAAATCACTTCGCCTTTTTTGTTTACCAGTCGTACATTTCCGGAAACGGTGTTCGAACCCATGAGCGAATTACCCAAAAGATTTACTTCGGAAAAACGAAAGCGGTTAAGCAGAATGCCATCCAAATAATCAAAAAGTAACGTCCCATCCGAATCAGCTATGCTGCTTTGGTAACTGAGTATGGTTTTATTGGAATACAGTGCTTTTACCAGCAAATAATGTTCATTTTCCATGCGGCTGATACTGTTGAATTCCTGCGGCAGGAACCATTTGCCCGCAGTATCGATTACGCCCATTTTTTGACTGGTATAGTTGTTGGTTGAAATACGCTCTGAAAGCAGAAACCTACTTTTTGAAAAAACACTCACTTGTTCATACCTGGCCTCAACTATTTTTTTGCCGTTGGATTTAATAATGCCCCATTTCTGGTTTGACTGGCAGGCGTAAACCCCGTTTTCTAAAAAAAGCAGCTGCTCATACTGGGGCTGAACAAGCCACTCATTTTGCTCATTTTTTAACCCGTATGCGCATGCCAGTGGATCGCGCACAATTTTTACCTGGGCAAAACTGCACAGGGGAATATAAAACATAAGAAACTGGAGACATATTTTCATCACTCCTGAATACAATTCTGGCATCATTTGGTTCAATCGGGAACTGAGTTTTGGCCTAAATTATTTAATAACAAGATGTTAAGTTAAGGTGATGGAGAGGCTGGAGTAGATTAGCGAAAAGTCTATTTTATTCCACTGAAATTTACTTCCAGAAATCTTTCATCTGTACTTTTTCTGCACTTAATTTGGTGACAAAGAAAAATTGGTACAATTCCCATACCCATACACGCCGGCCAATGCGGGTATACCAGCGCATGGCACTCCGCAGCCGCGCTTCCTTATGAAAGAGTAAGCGCCATACTGATTTGGGTCTGGTTTGCATGAGTACTTCAATAAGTTTAACGTATAGAATTACCAGCCAGGGTTTTAAAAACTGGGTTTTAATAACCTGATGTTTATAGTCCCATTTGCGTTGGTCAGTAAGGATGATTTCTTTCTCTTTTACCTCTTCATAATAAGGTGTCCATTTGTGTGGAGTTACGTAAAGTAATTGCACTTGGTCAGGGTCGTATGAAAGTAATTGCTTCAGGCTGGTATAAAAATCGCGTGTTTTTTCTTCGCCAAAACCTACAACATAAGTGGCCATTGAAAGTATGTTATGTTTTCGTAACAGTTGTATGGCTTCTTTATCTTTTGAAATGGTTCCGGCTTTTTTTATTTTTTCAAGCACAAGCTCATCATAATTCTCTATGCCTAGGAGAAACCGCTCAAAACCTGCTTTTTTATATAAATGTAAAAATGCGGCATCCCTTACAATATTATCCGCACGTATTGAGCCAACCAAGATTATTTTCAAGTTTTTTCCGATGAGTGCTTCCAGAAATGCTCTCCAGGCTCTGGGGTTTGATGCCGGGTTTTCATCTGCAAAGTTAAAGACTTCAATGCCGTATTCTTTATGAAGCATTTCCATTTCATCGGCAAGTGATTGGGCACTGCGGTGGCGCCATTTTTTCCAGAAAAAACTTTGTCCGCAATAGGTACAGGGATACGGACAACCCCGCGAAAATTGGATGACAACGGCCTTTCGTTTACCCCAGTAAGTATAATGGTATCCGTTCATTAATTCCCATCCGATACGGTAATCGTCTAAATTTTTAATGTTTGGAGCTGGCAATGTTTTTGAGGGTTTACCGTCTATGCGTAAGGCAATTCCCCTGATTGAATCTATATTGCTTTTATTTTCAAGGGCTGTTATTATTTGTAAGGCAATTTCTTCGCCTTCACCGCATACGATATAATCAATTTGTGGATTGCTTTCTAGGATTTCGTTCCAATGGTAGGTCGGGAAAACTCCACCGATGATAATTCGGATTTGTTTACTTCTGTTTCTAACAATTTGCGTGATTTCGTTAATAATCGGCTGGGCCGAGGTAGAACCGGAATGCCCCAAAAGAATGACGTCTGGATTGTTTTCAATGATTTTTTCGGCTACCGTTTGAATGGTGTAATTATAATAATCAGCATCTAACAGTTGTACTTCATGGCCGGCATCAATCAAGGGACCGCCAATGGAAAGCAGGCCCAGGGGTGGTAAATGTTCCTTTGGCATTCTGCTGCCAATGGATAAATGGGGAGGGTTTATTATTAAAATTTTCATTTATAGATGTTTATGTGTTGTTGAAGTAAAGTCCATCCTAAACGGATGTTGGATTAAAACCGTATTTATCAACGTCTATTTTAGCTTAAATTTAAAGGTTTCTTTTGCCTTTTTTAAGTTATATTTATTCTAAGTGGCCATTAAACATGCGCTCATAATGAACAAAGAGAATGAATTATGGAATAAGAAGCGATTTTTTCACAAATTACTGCACCATAATACAGCCGGGTGTTCAATGATTTTAGAGAACCAGACCTTTAAAATTGAATAACAGCGGTGAATGAGATAATTGAGTAATCATTTACCAGGTAGCAAATGTCAGTACATGTGATATAGAGGTATAACAGTCGCAGCACAGGTGTATTTAGGTTCTGAGGAACAGTATAAAGTTCAAGTGTATCAATGAAAACTCCCAAGGCCTTTTTTCTTCTTCACTTCGGGATGTATATGCCCATAGGAAATAAAGAATTGGCTGCATGTTTTATTAGGGTTTTGATGGATAATAGGTAACATTTTAAATCGGGTAATAAATTATAAAGATCAATATGAATATCGGGCTCAGGTTTCTGAACCGGCTATGGTCTGATGGTTTGGCCGGCATGGGCTGGCGATTAATTTTTTGCACCGTTTTACCCAAAGAATGACTGTCAATAGTTTTCCTATTGATTTTTGCACAAATCCAACATAACCGGAAACAGGTCTGAAACAAGCATACCCGGTTTCTTCTTTTCATAAAGCTCAAGCAGTTGCTCATTAAACCATATAAAATGAATAAACCCTCTGTAATCTATCATGAACTGCTCCAGGTTTTTTTTTATGGTACTAAAATCTGCTGTCGGGAAACGGTCAAGGGCATAAAGTAAAAAAACAGACCAGGTCATGTATTCATTAAAAACCGAGTAGGGGCTGCTGTAACCGTCCGAGAACTTTCCACCGGTCCATTTTTTTCGGTTTTTAAATGCCAAATTTATTTCTTTCAGGTACAAGTCACTTACCGGATTTACATAGTTGTGGTTTATTTCAGTAAATAACATTCTTGTATCTCTTGCTTCAAGTAACGTAGCACTTAGGTTTGAATGCTGTGTGGGGCTGCTTACAAATATAACAAGTTCATCGGCATGGCGGTTGGTGGCATGATAACCATAACTCAGGGGCGAAAACACAATCCTGTATTGACTGTATTTTGACGGGAAATTTTTTTCAAGCCAATTGTATTGGCTATCAATTGCTCCCTGACTGTGCATCAGGTTGCTTAGTGTATCATAATAAGCCGCATTTTGTTTGTAAAAGCTTCTAAATTCGGATACAAGGCAAAATTGGCTTAAGTCGTGTAAAAAGGGAGCTACATAATCGGTATTTCCCCAACTGATGTTATGTATTTTTGTACCTTTTACAATATTATTTTCTGTGTCAAAAGAATAGTTGGCGGCATCCATACGTATCTGATTATAGTACCTTGGCATTTTTTTTCCGATAGTTTTAACCGCTTTCTCATTCTTGAATTTTCCAAAATGGCCTATTACCCTCTGATAATAGCCGGAGCGGTGGTCAATTAAAAGGGAGTCTTTTATGCCCAGATCCGTTATGGCATAAATTACAAAAAAAAGTTCATGCAGTTCCGGCACCTCTACCCTTATGCTTAGTTCTACCGTATTTTTTTTTATGTTGTCTTTTTGGGCAAATAGTATTGATGCGCTCAGCAAAAAGACTATTCCGGTGCATACTGTTTTTATCATGATGCTGATAAATGCTAAGTTTTTAAATTCTAAAATACAATCTTCTCACCACATTACCTACAATTAATTCGTTCTATTTCTCTGTTAATCAGGAATACGCTCCACCAGCACCTCTTTTTTTTGCTTGTCATAATACGTACAGGTCATTTTTTCCATGCATATTTCCCATTTTTCAATCCCGGTTTCCGCGCACATCCCAATAAAAGTCAGATAATCCGTTTTTCCTTCCTGGTGTGCAAGAAGTCCCGCTTTAAAAGCCTCCGGCATTGCGGTGTGGGCAATGGGCAGCGGTTCATGTTTTTCAGGCATATTTACCCGGTAATTGTTTGGGCCGTGGTAATCTATATGTCCGTCGGCCACGTAGGTTTCATAATGCGTAACGCCCAGTTGCTTAATTTCTTTAATGTAAGCCGGAAAATCAGCCCCCGATTTCACTTTGGCCTGTGCCGTTTTGAGTTGTTCTAAGGTAAACATAGGTTGTTCTCGGTATTGTTGGGTAAAGTTGCAACATCAAAACCGGATTTCAATGTAAAATATCAAATTTTTGTTGGGCGTGTCCCTCCGGGCCGGGCTTTCCGTTCCAATTTTTTTGTTCGTTCCTCACAAAAAAGATTTCCACTGCAATCCCTCACGCAAAAAAAAGTCCAGCAATAATGTGTGTTTTTTTCTGCGAAATTTATTTTATTCCCCTAAACGGCCTAATGAAACCGGCGTAAAAACCAATTTTAGGCACACTGGGTTCTTCTAACCTGTTTTGGGTACTGATTTTTTTGTGAATTTTATTGCACTGAATGAGAAATGGATATTCGTATGGCAAAGCCAGGGAAAAACCCCCGCCTTGCAACTAAATTTTCCCTGCGAGTGTTTGTGGAATTAAGGAAAGCAAGTAAGGAGGAATTATTGCTTAATATTGAATTTTTATGACTGCTCCCTGTTGGTTTAAAAGTACGATTTTTTCGGGCGATGTATTATTGATTTTTTGATTCGGATATAAATGATAAATTCCAACTTTTTCGGTATCAATTTTCAGATTTTTTTCATTTGCATCCAGCATAACCCAGTAGGGCATGAATGCCCAATTTATATTTTTAATGCCTGCAATCGTATCTGCTGTTTCAGTGTCGCCCGATAAAAAAATTCTTTTGCCGTGCCAGGTTATTAAATACGAATAGTGTGCAACAGAAAATCGGTGTTTTGTTTTAAAAATTTCGATTTTGAAATCGCTCATCGCTTTATTTAGCTTGTCAAACTCATCAGTGTTCCAACTCCCAAAAACGCTTCCTTTGTGTTTATTTTGTATTTGTTTGATTATTTTTTTTGAATAATGGTCAGCATGTTGGTGGGTGAAAAGAAATAGGGCGTTTTCTTTTATACTGTCTATTTCAATGGGATCATATTTCATGTAGCCATAAGCTCCTGATTTATATGGAAAATCAGTATATAAGTTTGAATTTCCATCGCTTAGGTATAGTCCGCAATTACCAATAAATCTAATTTTAATCTCGTTTAATTGGCTGAACCCTAAATAAGGAATACTTACTAAGATGATATTGAATACTGTTTTTATGAAATAAGTGTTCATGTTGTATCTATTTATGAGTGTGGCACTGATGTTTTGGCCATTCTTTGCATTGGGTAAAATTCATACAATTTTATTGAAATCGCAAACGCAATATTGATTTAGTAATATACCTTGTTTATTTCGCTGTTTTCTTTTGTGGTGCATTACCTTCCGTCTCATTTTAAGATCCTTGGTGAAAAATACACTATTGCCAAAACTGCGGAAATATAGTCTGCACAAAACACCAAAACTAGCTGGGCGCCCCTTTCAAGATAAGGCGTTTTTACGATTTAGATTGTTTTTTCCACTCCAAAAGATAGAGTACGGCTGTCGATTTATATTCACCCCAATTTTCGGCAATTTGGAGCATTTGGGCTTTCAGCTTCGTTTTTTCGTCTAAACCATATAGCGATACCATGATTCGTTTCAGGTGAAAATCATCAACAGGAAAAATATTTTTTCGTTGCAGGGTGTAAAGCAAAATCATGTCAATTGTCCATGGTCCGATGCCTTTGATGGAGGAAAGCAGGCCTCTTACTTCCTCGTCAGATAGATTTTGCCAGTCTGGTGTATTGTTTTCCCAAAAGCTTAAAATACGGCCAATGGTTTCCACCTTATTCATTGATATTTTGATGTGCTGTAATGCTTTTTGTTCAAATAGATCAAAATTTTGGGGCGACAGCATTTCAATTCCCGCTTTGTTCAATAAATTTTGAACTATTCTTTTTGTACTTCTGTAGTGAATTTGCTGTTCAATAATACAACTCATTAAATCGTGAAAAACAGCCTGTGTAGATACAATTTCAGGTTTGGGCACCTGATGGATGATTTTTCCCAGAACGGGGTCGGCATGGATTAAAAAAGTTTGCGTTTTCACAAAATCATCTTGGGCCGTTTTCATGAACCCATCAGTATGGGTAATTGTATTTAGTTTCATGTTTTATTTAATAATCATGTTTTTGGTAAACGCAGGGTAGCTTAGTTTTGTTTATTGGGGCTTAAAATTCATCATTTTTATGAAAATGGATACACGTAATTTGTTGCAGCTAAAATGAGACAAAATGCAATATCCGGTATGCTTTTAATCCCCTATGAAGCCAAAACAGGCCTCTCCGCTGGAGCTATATTTTCAAATGCATTCATTGTTTTCTATTAACAGGTCGCACCTAACGGCGCTGGATTTTCGTAATAAAAATGATTTATCCCTAAAAAAGGGATTTTATTTCTTACGAAATCTATTTTATTGGCTAAAAAACCCCAAAACGGCCTCATGAAACCGGCGTTAAGAAAATGGCTGGCTTTTGGCGTTTATACATTATTGAAATTAAACTATTTTCAAATTGGTTTTAGTATAATGCCGACATACATAGAAATACCCAATCTTATCAGCACCATTTTATATGTATCGTCGGCAGAAGAAGTCCAAACTGTTTGAGCGCAGCGAGTTTTTGGACTTTAGCCAAAAGGCGGTCATTTTTAGCCGGTTTTATGCAGCCTTGACTTTTTTTGATCCTTTTTTGTGTCAAGACAAAAAAGTAAGGATATTCGGGCTTGGGTAATGCTTTTTGCTTGAATATGAAGACAAAGCAAAGCGGTGCATGTAGTAATTTATAATCCCTTACCGCTTAACACACGGATTACAAATCCCTGTGTTATACTCCGCGGGATTGAAAATCCCTTGGAGCGGAGGGGTGGGCATTTACTGCTTAATCCTGCTGGTTTTTATTTTCGAATTTGAGACGTATATCTTCGATGCATGAGAGACATTTCCAACCTCTTTTTTTCATGATGTCACGATAAATGAAATCTATTTTTTCGGGCATATCCGGGTAACGGGCTTCAATAATACCGTAGTTCCTTGTAATAAGCCAGGCATCATCTTTTTCAGAGTAATAGGTCGCAGCTTCTATTATTTGCTGCACTCCATATTTATCATAACAACCTTTACACATTCTCGTTGTCATCACCGGCAGTTCATAAAAGGTCTGGTAAACTCCATTCTCTAAGTCCTTGTATAAATGCTCACACATTTCTACAATCCATGATTCTCCATGAATTTTACAATCAGTAATTGGCATGTATAATTGTTGTTAACGTCATTTTGTCTGCAAAAACCACTGTTTTTTTTTCGAAAATAATAAAAATCAGACTGCAAGATCTGTTTTAACTACTGATAGTTGAAAATCCGGATTTCCTTTTACACAAATGCTAGAAAATTCAAAGGGATTAAATGAGCCAGAAATTGCTTTTAAACTTGCCGGTTTCGTGGAAACCTTTTTCATGCGGAATACAATTCCGCGATTACTGGCTTGAGGATTGCAAGGCCAGAAGAGCGGGGGCAATGGGTTACCCTTGCTTAACCCAATATTATCTACTTTCTTTTCTAATAATAATAAACTTTCTAAAAGTCGAATTATTATCTATATAAATTTCTTCTTCATCGCCCCAATCAAAATCAATTCGAATAGAGATCAAATAAACTTCTTCTTTTTCAAGTTTAAAATATTTTTTTGCGATTTCTAATACATTATCATAAATATGAGAAATTTCATCATCACATTCGCTAAAATTATTACAGTTACTGCCTCGGGTAAATTCTGATTTAATAATAATATTATCAGCAATTAGATATGATTTATAATAACCACCGCTACATCCAATACAATTGCTTTTCTTTTCTTTAAAATCAGGAATTTCAATATTTTTCACGATGATTGAATCAAACTGAGTAAGCGGGATTTTCAAAATAGAGTCAATTTTTATTTCTTTAATATCCCCGTTTAGGTTTATATTCTTGACAATCACTTGCGAAAATGATAATGTGTTTATGAAAATTGGAAATAATATAGAAAATATAATTTTATTCATAACTATCTATTGCTCATTTTCTTTCTATCTGTTTCCTATATAAAAACTGATTAAAACAAATTTACAAAATTTATAGTAAAGATTGAGTAGTTGTCACCTACTTCTTTTTCTTATTGAACAAAATTGCATGTTCATTATTATCGAAAAACAGTAGTTTATCTAAAAAACACTGTTTGATTTTCAAAAATAGTAAAAAAAATGGCTGCAATTGCTGTTTTAACTAATGATAGTTGAAAATCCGGATTTCCTTTTACACAAATGCTAGAAAATTTAAAGGTATTAAATGAGCCCTTATTTTTTAGAATTAAAAGAAGGGTTGTGATCCTCAAAAGTCCTTAAAACACTTCTATTTGTGCCGTTTTCTCTGAAAAGTCAGCTCAATTATTCATTTTGGGAGGGTTGTGCACGCATGCCGACCTTACGTCGGTAACAGCTACGCCTGGTATGGCCAGTGGTTATTTCCATAGTTCTTCTTCTAACCAGTTTTTCGGGAAGCCCATTTCTTTTGTCTGTGCTAATGGACAGGTTTTCATTAATTCCTTAAGTCGCTCACTAAATGTTGAACCTGGACTTATTTGTTTCAAAACATACTCTATACAAGATAATGTTGCATAAAGCTTGTTTGTATAAATTGATTTGTTTTTCAAGAAAGTATGTGTCGGGTGAGTAGGGAGTTTTATTTGTATCAGTCGTCTATTCCAAACCCGTCCGTGATGTGCACAAATGTTTCTTAATGTGCTAAAGC
>Ga0209812_10001603_pt1 | contig 15127 bp, 17 predicted proteins | sample JI71714BDNA_FD_187502 | JGI IMG/M metagenome (GOLD analysis project Ga0209812, IMG submission 187502) | Wastewater effluent complex algal communities from Wisconsin, to seasonally profile nutrient transformation and Carbon sequestration -... | ecosystem: Engineered > WWTP > Effluent > Algae...
AAAAGTGATCGGCTTGCTATGTTATTGAGCGATCGACATGGATGTTATTACGTGATCGGCATGAATGTTATTGGGTGATCGCCATGCGTGGGAATACGCAGAAGTCTACGCCATGGCACACGATTACCACGTCATGGCCCCCCTACCCGCCAATGATGGCAATGCCATCTTTGTGTGCGTAAAGCGCGAACTCGCGCTTTAGCGGCGTGGTGGTGGATTGTTATGAGCGAGGAGCGGCCGTTCAGAGCAGGCTCTCTTGAAAAAACGAATGTCGACTTTGCCTTATTTGCGGATATTCGTTTTTTCGTGAAGCCCGCATGTGAAAAAATCTCTAACCAGGTGGCCAAATTCAGTTGGCCTCTACACCTAGGTCTACGCTATGTCCGCATTCAGTGAGTTCCTGGTATTCGGACTGGCTAAATTCACTATGCAACTATAAACATATCCAGGTGTAATCAAAGACGAATCACACGCTAAGAATTTGGCCGCTTCACACCCACATTCCCTAAAACCGAAACTTTCATTTGATTAAAAAGCAAAGCCCAGTGGGCGAATAGACCGTTTTGACAAAGGCGGCAGTTGGGGGATCTCCAAAATATTTGAAGAAGATATACGATTGGGTCCAACAGGGCTTCGTCGAACAAAAGCGGCCAACAATCCCCTGTCATCAAAGATGAAAGGGATCATTGGCTAAAAAAATGCAAGGGGAATCCTCAGGCACAAGATGAAATGTCAAAGACTTAGTGATTTTTTCTATGGAGATATTGTCTTAAACTTAGTCGAAAATGCCGTCAACTCTGCGGTCGTCGGCGCATAATTTTGATCTATTGGAATACTGAACCTTATGGCAGTACCGGTTTCATCTTCGATAATCCGGTAGTACTTAAAATTCGGGAGGTGCTTGCTACCCAAAATTTGTTCAACTGCAGCGTCCGCTTGTTGCCGGTCTGCAAAACCTTCCGCCAGCAGCGCGCAAAATTGTTGATTGCAGCCGGAAGCATAATAACTGCCAAACTGACGTGTCAAAGTGTCGGCAAGCCGGGTCAGTTGTGTGTTAGTTGCATCAGCGTCAGCACTATAATTGCCTTGAAAACTTTGCAGCCACTGCGCATTGTCGGCAATTCTGGCAAGCTGCAGTGCTGTGGCCTGATAAGCGTTCGGCTGAGTAAATTCGACAGTGTTGTCAGACTCGCCAAGTGGCGTTACTGAAGAATCATGTACCGCTTTATCTGCGTCATCTTGAATGGCTCCATCTGACTTGTCCCGAGTTGACGCGGTTTTGTCGAGCCTGGAGTTACTGAGCACTGAAACTGAGTCAATTGCCAACTGTTCATTTTTAGAAAGATCAAGCTGAACCTCCCGCAACGAATCCGTTCCGAGCACCTTCATAATTGCTGCCCCAGTCACCAACCCAAGCAGTAGAATAGCGATTTCCTTTTTCATCGAGTTTCCTTTTAGTCTAAACAAAGACCACAAACGTTTTGATCTTTGTTTTATATTGCAATTTTTTGGTAGTTACTTAGGTTTATTTTTTTTTCCGTACTTTTTTCCCGCCGTCATCAACTCCACCGCCAGTGCCACTTCCACCGCCACCTGAACCGCCTGTTCCACCTGTACCGCCGGTACCTTCCCCCCCGCCAATTGGGGTTTCACCGCTACCAAAACAAAGGCCATTTTTCGGTGTTTCATAATAGACACAGCCGAAATCATCACATACTTTTACTTTGCCTTCGAAACAGATACTTGGGTCTGCATTCACTGGGGTTGAAAATAAAGGGATTGTAACTAACAGTGTCACGAGCATTGAATGGCGTGAAAATACTGCACTAATTCCATGTTTATGTATTTGTATTTCTAAAATCCGTGGGCGTTTATCGTGTTTAAATTATAAATAGTGTTTTCTTTTACTTGACTGTAAAAATTAGATCAAATAAAAGATTATTCATGTTAACTTCTTGCATTTATTCGTTCAATAGTTTTGTGATTTTAATGTGAAGAAAACTCAGGAAAACTCCTTGGTCACCCAAACGAATAACGCCAAACCTTAATGTTAACATTTCAGCAACCATAGTTAAAGCTTGCCCTCGACACGGACCGTCAAGGAAACCACCATGCCCATCCCCCGAAAATCAAACGTTTCAGGTTATACTAAGCTCAGTTATCATGTCGTCAGCCGTTGTGTTCGCCGCACTTTTTTATTTGGTGTAGTGGATAACAAAGACTTCAGCCACCGACGAGATGCGATTGTGGGCAAGCTTGCTGAGCTTACATAGTTGTTTGTATCGATATTTCCGCCTATGCCATTATGTCTAAACACTACCATCTGGTTGTGCACATTCAAAAGCCACGGGCAGTGAATTTATCGATTGAGGATGTGGTAGCGCGCTGGAGCACACTGTTTTCATTGCCGTTTTTAGCAAAACGCTATGCTGATGATGATGTGCTGTCAGTTGCAGAATTAGCTGAAGCCATTCGACAAATCGAATTGCGTCGAGCGCGACTTTACGATTAAGTTGGTCTATCCGCTGCCGCAACGAGCCTATTGCGTGCATGGCTAACCTCGTAGATGGCTGCACCGGCCGTTTTTGGGAAGGGTGTTTCAAATCACAAGCACTGTTAGATGAGCGTGCCGTGCTGCAAGCCAAGGTCTATGTGGATTTAAACCCGATCCGCGCGCAGATGGCAGAAACATTGGAAGACAGCAGTTTTACTTCAATCCAAACTCGGTTGGACCAAGCCGCCCCGCTCCACCACAATGAGAAATCTAACCCTTACCGGTTAAGATTTTTTACCCGTTTCTTAAATGTTTCCAGTTGCACGCCGCTTGGCGGGTTCGGTAGTTGATAGCTGGGGGATTACCGGTTCTCGAAATTTTCGAGAATCCTGATTTATTGATTTTAAGCTATGTCCGCTTTCAGTGAAAAGCGCCGATTCAGTCGTATCTCCGTGAATTTTCGCTCTGGGCACCAAGCCGATGGCCCAACGCCACCAGCTTGGTTCTGAAAACTGCTGGATAGTTCCACGCGTGTTGTGAATATCAAAGGTTGTGAACACCAAACGATAGGGTTGCCAAACCGCACCGTTTAGCTCCCCCTAACGATTGGTGAGCTTGACTAAGTCGTTCATCACGCCATCTAAGCCGCCATAGACGTTCAGGTTTTGGATCTTGCCGGTGATTTTTTCTAACACCTCCAGCTCTTTGAGCCGCAATAACACCGGATTACCTTCCATCACTTTGGCGGTGTTGTGTAGCGATCGTGTGGCTTGGGTTTCTTCTTGGCGTTTGATTAAGTTGGCTTCGGCTTGTTTTTGCGCTTCCACCACTTGCGTCAGGATCGCTTTCACTTCACCGGGCAGAATAATGTCGCGCGCGCCGACGGATTGCAGGGCAATACCAAATTTTTCGGCTTTTTGACCGACCATCAGTGCCACTTGCTGATTCAAAAGATTTTTATCCGCCAACAGTTCATCCAGCGTTTGGGTACTCACCACAGCGCGCAGCGCAAGCTGCAGTTCACGGTATAAATAATCTTTCACATCCGCCAGTTGTGAACGAACCTGCTCAGCATCAACAATTTGCCACATGGCGGATAAATTTACCCGCAGGCTGACCCTATCTTTGGTCAGAATGTCTTGACCGTTGATTTCCATCGTTTGTAGGCGCAAATCATAGGTTCTCACCTCCAAGTCGCGGCCGAACGTCCACCACAAATGCAGGCCACAGCCCAGCTCCGCTTGCGTCTTGCCATTACAAAGTAAAAAGCCAGTATGGCCTTCGGCGATAGTCGTGCTTAACACGCAATGGCGTATCGCCTCGCGTACCCCTGGCTCGCGGCTTTGATGCAATAACGTGGTTAGTTCAGGTTTCACTGCATAATCGTCTGAGATATCAATCATCTGTAACTGCATATCGTGCAGCCCACGCCAATAGGCACCGCGTTGGCCTGGCGCTTTAATATCTTTGAGCATGGCATTGTCAAACACCAACCCCACCTGATGGACTCCGGTCTGCCAGTGCTGGATAAAGGGGGCAAATAACTGCGGATACCGCTCCGCCAAGAAGAGCAACTCGCTGCTGAGTTCTTGCTGGCTTGGATCATCAATGTTTACGCTGTGCAAACTCAGTTGCTGTTGCCAATCCCAAAAGCTGTAGTAGCCCGGCGGTAGAATTTTATGTAATTGTTTATTTTTAAATAACAGTACCAATTGACTGTCGCTGACGGTGATTTTCTTTAAAAATTTCATCAAATGTAATGGTCTCTCACGCAACGTCCGTTGCGAATAATTGTAAAAAAGGGGCTGCTGTCTTGTCAGGGCGCCTTTAACATCAGGTCATGGGCAGAAAATGCTGCCAGGTTCGCAGTTTTACGACCGCGGCAGTTTTCTGCGCATCACCGAGCGGTTAGCGGCGGCATGATTTGACCGGTTTCATGTTCTTGGCGGTTCAGCCTTGAACGTGAACCCCAGCCCCGTCGGCATGGTTTTCACCATAACACATTGTTTTTTGTCGGAATTAACCGACACCTTCTATAAGAATGGTTATATATATCCAGCGGTTGAACACTGGGGTTCCGTCGGGAATCGAACCCGGATCTCCATTTACATGGCGCTTTTCCACTTAAGCTACGGTTATTTATCCTCAGCGGCTCGCGGTAAACACGCAGCCAATGGCTGGTGCCCCAGTCGGCATCGATGCCGAACCTTTGCTCACCCCTGATACAGCTAAGGGGCTCTACCCTTAGTGTTCGATAAATTCGTTGGCGGCGCTGTTGTTGCCCGCCGTTATGCGTTTTAGGCGTTACAGCTATCGCTGTCGCAGCCTGCATGTATTTTTAACCTTTGACACACAGCACTTGTTTTAGCGTGTGCACTATTTCCACCAAATCATCTTGCGCGGCCATCACCTGCTCGATGGGTTTATAGGCCGCGGGCGTTTCATCCAGCACCGAGGCGTCTTGCCGACACTCCACCCCTTGCACCGCCAATAAGTGATCCGCCATGGATACGCGTTTTTTCGCTTCGGTGCGGGACATCACCCGCCCGGCACCATGGCTGCAGCTACAAAAACTTTCGGCATTGCCAAGGCCGCGCACAATAAAGGACCGCGTGCCCATGCTGCCAGGAATAATGCCCAACTCGCCTTTACGCGCGCTGACGGCGCCCTTGCGTGTCACCCACAGATCTTGGCCGTAGTGATGTTCGAGCCGAATGTAATTGTGATGACAATTAATCGCCTCAACCTCTGCAATGATGGGCCGTTTGAGTACATCAGACATCGCTGTTAAGGTGCGCTGCATCATCAGCGCGCGATTGGCTTTGGCAAAATCCTGTGCCCAGGCAACCGCTTCGACATAGTCGTGAAAATGTTCGCTACCTTCGCGCAAATACGCCAAATCTTGATCCGGTAGCTTGATGCTGTGGCGTTCCATATCGCGTTTGGCTTGTTCAATAAAATGTGTGCCAATTCGATTGCCCACCCCGCGCGAGCCGCTGTGCAGCATCACCCACACCTGCTGGGTCTCATCAATGCAGATCTCAATAAAATGATTGCCACTTCCAAGCGTGCCCAAATGGCTAACATTGTTGGTGTTTTTTAAAAACGGGTGCTTGTCGCACAGCGCGTTAAAACCAGCATCGAGGCTTAACCATGCACGTTCTACATCCGCTGGCGTATTGGCCCACGCGCCTTTGTCGCGGTGCCCGCGCATTTTAGGCCCGCCACCGTGCGGCACATTGCGCTCAATTTCATGACGTAGCGCCGTCAGTGCGTCTGGCAGTTGCGCCGCCATCAGGTTGGTCTTGGCCGCCATCATGCCGCAGCCTATATCCACACCGACGGCCGCTGGGATCACCGCATCTAAGGTCGGGATCACACTGCCAATCGTGGCGCCTTTACCAAGATGCACATCGGGCATGACGGCAATCCAAGGATGAATAAACGGCATTTGTGCCATATTCAGCACTTGCCGGCGGGCGTTTGGGTCAAAGCTCACACCCTTGACCCAGGCTTTGATCGTCGCTTGGCCAGCAACCTGGATGATGTCTGCATTACTGCGCATGGAATGCCCCACTGATAAGTCTGTCATTTAGCAAGCAACCGCGCTGGATAGCGCTAGTTCGCGTCTCGATGCCATGACAAAGCACGTGCTGTGCCAACAAATCAAAAAAACCTAAAATTAATTATTAAGCAATTGAATTATATGGATTTAATATTTTATATAAAATTTCATGGCTCGATTCTGCCTTTGCGGTATACTGGCTTTATTTATCTAAAAAGATATTAATCTATCCATATGAATAATGTAGTTGTAGGTGTATTAGGTGCCCGGTTGGACCAGGCTGGCTTTACGGAGAAACGCTGGCAGCGGTGGCGGCCGTCGGTGTCATTACTCATGCATCCAGAGTTGGTTTTTGACCACTATGTGCTGTTGTATCTAAAGGCTGATGAAGCTTTGTTAGCTAGCACATTGGCAGATATCGCAAAAATTGCACCTCATACCCGTGTGCAGCCTATTTGCATGCCGATCACTGACCCATGGAATTTAGAGGAGGTGTATAGCGTTTTGCTGGATATCTCACAGACACTTGATTGGGACGTTGAAACACATAAGTACTATATCAACATCACCACCGGCACCCATGTCACTCAGATCTGCTTGTTTTTACTCAATGAAGCACACTATTTACCGGGTAAATTGCTGCAATTGTCACCGCGCAAAGATGATATCGCCGGTACCTATCATCTGATTGATTTAGATTTATCACAGTACGATCAAATTGCCTCGAGATTTGCAAAAGGCTCCGCTGAAGCCGTTGAATTACTCAAAGGTGGTATTGCCACTCGCAGTCCAACCTTTAATGCCTTGATCACCCAGTTAGAGCAAGTTGCGCTTCGCAGTAAAGCACCGATCTTACTGCAAGGCCCCACAGGTGCTGGCAAATCGCAGTTGGCAAAGCGGATCTATCAGTTGAAAAAACAGCGTGGGCAGGTGCATGGTCCTTTGGTCGAGGTCAACTGCGCTACTTTGCGCGGTGACAATGCAATGTCAGCGCTCTTTGGGCATGTCAAAGGAGCCTTTACCGGCGCGCTGCAATCACGTTTAGGGTTATTGCGCGAAGCTGACCAAGGTTTGCTATTTCTAGATGAGATTGCCGAGCTTGGTTTGGATGAACAAGCCATGTTACTGCGCGCCATTGAAGATAAAACGTTTATGCCACTGGGCGGCGATAAACTGGTCAGCAGTGAATTCCAACTGATTGCGGGCAGTCATCAAGATTTATTTGCCCGAGTGCAGGCGGGCTTATTTCGCGAAGATCTGCTGGCGCGAATTAATCTTTGGACGTATCAATTACCATCGTTACGCGAGCGTCTTGAGGATCTCGAACCGAATATCACGCACGAGCTGGAAAAATTTAGCCGTCACGCTGGGCATAAAGTCGATTTTAATCGCGCCGCACGCCAACACTATTTGCAATTTGCCCACACCCCTGCCGCCATATGGCGGGCAAATTTTCGTGATTTAAATTCCAGTATCACGCGGATGGCGACACTCGCCGATGGCGGACGCATCACAGAGGCGCTGGTGGCACAAGAGATAGTGCGGCTACAACATAGCTGGCAGCATTTTTTGCCACCAGCAAACCCTCTAGCGCATGTAAGCGGCAACAGGGTGGTCACCGCGCAGGCGGGTTTCATGGCTGATCGCGGTGATTACCACGCAATTTGTGCCGAGTTTTTATTCGATGAACAGATCGAAGCTATCGATTTATTTGACCTGCCGCAGCTGGCGCAGGTGCTGCAGATCTGTAAACAAGCAAGCTCGTTGGCCGAGGCTGGCCGCATCTTATTTGCGCAAAGTCGACTGCGCAAAAGTGCCGCCAATGATAGTCATCGCCTCAAACAATACCTGGCAAAATACCAACTGGATTTTCAGCACCTAAAAGCCGCCAACATGCGATGACAATCAGCAAGCACAGTTTGCTAAAACAAGGCGCTGAAAATAAGGCTGAAAACAACGCTGCAAATAACGCTGCAAATAACGCTGCAAGCAACGTTAAAACAAAACGTCAAACACTGTACCAGCCCTTCACCGTCGACGAATGGCAACAGGTTTCGCCATTCGTGGCCTCGTCATTCGTGGCCTCGTCGTCGTTTAATCGCCGTTTAATCGCCTGTTGAAATGCGAAGTAAAATGCTCAGTAAAGGGCGCAGTAAAATCCGCAATTAAGTGCTGAGCGTCAGGCCGCTTTTGCATCCACGGCATCTGTGCCTTGATGAACATCTATCTCGCGTTCTGTGGCCTTATCCGCTGTGTTATTGGCAGTTTTATCATGCGCAGTCCCGCTCAGGGCTGCATCTATGCTGTCACTTGCCATCGGCTCGCCTGATGGTGCCTCGGTGCTGCTGGTAGCACTGCCAGAGGCATTGTCTTTGGCATTGTCTTTGGCACTTTCTTTAGCATTTTCCTTAGCTTTAGGGGCTTTGCTAGCTTTGCCACTGCTCACACCTAGCGCTTGTAAAACCTGATCTTTTTTCTGTGCCAAATACATCGCTAAGTCTTCGGCGTGTTGCTCATCATTGGTTAAGCCGCTGTGTTGCAATACCGCAAACAATTCGTCCGCCATATCCAGCATGCGATCATAGGCATCTGCATCTTGCTTTTGTGCAAAGGTCATTTTTTCAACTCCGTGCCGCTCCACAACATATTTTACAATTACTGCCATTTTGCTCTCCGTTGACTAAGACTCATCAAAAAACGTGGACACCCATATCGTTGTCACACCCATATCATGGTCACAATAACTTTGTGGACACTCATACGATGGTGCTGTGCGATTACATATGTGCGATTACATATGTGCGATGCCGCCTTGCGGTATACCACACTCCGAACACTGTAGATATATACAGCATACTGTACAAATAAACAGTGCTCAAGTTTTTTTTATCATCTGCCTTATTTTACGCCGCAAACCACCACATAAACTGGCACAATAGCCACAAAACTTATTGCTTTTACAGGGAATGTTGATGAACACACCCATGGATCATGCACTGCCATCCTCTTGGCACGAGCGGCGCCATAGCCCAGACCCTAGCCCTCGACCGGATGACCATCGCAGCCCATCGCAGCGCGATAAAGCCCGTATTTTGCACAGTGCCGCGTTTCGGCGTTTGCAAGCGAAGACGCAAATTATGGGGGTTGGCCAAAACGATTTTTATCGCACCCGCCTGACGCACTCGTTGGAAGCTGCACAGATCGGTACGGCGTTGGTGGCACAATTACAACGAAAAGCCGCCACAGATGCCAAAGCGAGCGCGCTGTTGGCGCTGCTGCCCAGCGACAGTTTAATGGAAGCGCTGTGCCTGGCGCATGATATTGGACACCCACCCTTTGGCCATGGCGGCGAGTACGCCTTGCACGCCTGTATGCTGGCTCACGGCGGTTTTGAGGGGAATGCCCAGACCTTGCGTATTGTCGGGAAACTTGAACCTTACACTCGCGAAGGCGGCATGGATTTAAGCCGTCGCACGTTATTGGGGCTGTTGAAATACCCCATTTTGCAGCAGCCGCAGCAGCCACCGCAGTCCGGGGCAATTGCCGTCAAACCCACCAAAGCGATTTATGCCGAAGATGCAGATTTATTGCAGTGGATTTTAGCGCCGCTAAGTGCGGCGGATCAGGCGTTATTCACCAGCGAACACGCACTGCCCCAGCCGCCTTTTCGGCGTTCGATCTATAAGTCGCTGGATGCATCTATTATGGAATTGGCCGATGATATTGCCTACGGCGTACACGATTTAGAAGATGCCATCGCCACTGGGACGGTCAGCCATAGTCAATGGCAGCAGCAACTGTCCCGCTGGGATGATCCTGACGCCGCGCAGCTGTGTCAGCAGGTTAAAACGCAGCTTATGGACTACGGCAATCGTTTGTTTGCAGCGGCACATTTTGAGCGCAAAAATGCCATTGGAGCACTGGTGAATCAGCTGATCACAGCCGTTAGCTGGCATCAAGTATTGCCGCAGGCGCAATCGGCATTGCTGCAATACAATGCCGTATTGCCGGAGCCTGCCCTGCTGCTGCTGAACTTTTTAAAGCGTTTTATCTTTACCAATGTCATTTTGCAAAGCGATTTACAACAATTAGAATTTCGCGGCCAACAGATGGTGAATCGGCTGTTTCAGGCCTTTGCCAGTGATCCACTGCGTTTATTGCCGGCCAATACCCAGCAGCGTTATCAGGTTTATGCGGCGCAGGGCGGCGATCCTATGCGGGTCATTTGCGACTACATCGCTGGCATGACGGATGCGTATGCGAAAGATATGTTTATACGATTGTATGGCGCGCACAGCTAATATGCGCCCGCCATTTTGCAGCTACGCGCTATGGCGCGACGAAGCAATATACCGCCAGTAAGTGCTATGTCGCGACTAGGCGCTAAATAGGTGCTGATGAGGCGCTCAATACGCAATCAGCGCCGTACCCTATCGCGCATACATGCCATAACCAAGATCGAGTTTTTATGCACGCCCCAATTTTAGAGCTCCGCGCCGGCCCAAAGGCGCTGACACAACTCCAGCAACATGGCTTGCAGCTGCATCAGGTCACCAGCATGATCGGTGCCAGTGGTGGCCCAAAATGGTTTGTCTTGTTCGGCTTGGACCAATACTTGGCCGAAAAACTCATCAAACCACGGCATCAGGCGCCAGACGCCTCGGCATTGACCACCTTGCCGCCGTTAACGCTGCTGGGCAGTTCTGCCGGGGCGTGGCGTTTTGCCGCCTTAGCACAGCCCGATCCTGCTGCCGCCAGCCGTCGCTTTTGTGATGCGTATCGCCAGCTGTGTTATCGGCCGGAGGCCGATATTGCCGAAGTCACCGCCGTATCCAAACAAGTGCTGGATGCTATTTTGCCCGATCGGCAATGCCGGCATGCAATCCTGGCACAAAGCCAGGTTCGGCTTAATATGATTGTTGCCCGCGCACGGCATTTATGTGCGCGTCGTGGCAGTGTGCCATTACTGACCGGACTCGGCTTGGCCGCTTGCAGTAATCTGCTGCATCGCCGTGCGCTGGGTGCATTTTACCAACGGGTGTTGTTTCATCACCCTGCCAGCGCCGAGGCAATTGGTCTGGATCAGCAATTACCCAATATCAAAGTGGCGCTGTCGCCCGACAATATTGCCGATGCGTTATTTGCCAGCGGCTCTATCCCGGCCGCGCTCGAAGGCGTGCCGAATATCGCCGGCGCCCCTAAAGGGGTTTATGTGGATGGCGGTGTGACGGATTATCACATTAGTTTGCCGATCCATACACCAGGGCTGACGTTATACCCGCATTTTTACCCGCATTTAACCCCCGGCTGGTTTGATAAATCACTGCCTTGGCGGCGCACCATGGGGCAACAGCTGCCGAATGTGGTGCTCATGAGCCCATCCGCAGCATGGGTGGCGTCGTTACCCGGCGGGAAACTGCCCGATCGGCATGATTTTTCAAAACTCAGTGATACGCAGCGCATTGCGCGCTGGCAACAGGTCACGGAACGATCCTTTGAGTTGGCCGATGCACTCGCGCAGGGTAACTATAGTGTGCAGCCACTTTAGTGCTGTCAGTTTAAGATTGAAAAGAGACGTTTGGAAACGTATGGAGATTGTTTGACAACAGGGGAGCGTCCATATATGTCCTAGGTATCCTCGTCACGTGATTTCCGGTTAGTTGGTGTCACGTGGTTTCTTGCACAAACCACCATACCCGCAACGCCCTTTTAAAATCCACGCAATAGCACCGCCTTCTGTGCCAGAGATATTTCTAGTGATGGAAATAATGCCAAACTCCTTCGAAAATAATATTTTGTAGTTTGCTGATATTGGCTTTTTCCTTATCACAGTCACGGAATAGCCATTACCGAAATCTACTTCGCCTATATTTATTGAATCCTTATGCTCTATAAATGTTTCAATAAAATCGTCATTTTGACTCGAAACCAAGTCTAGAGATTTGACAGGAATATCAAGAAAAACAAAGTATGATTTCAACCGTATTCTTTCATCCTGAACGCTTGAGCATTCATCATCTTGATATTTAATGTCACTTCCTTTAATTTCCAAAGTGCAGCCACTGCTACTTTTTATTATTGTTAAGTCCTCTACACCGCCCCCTTGATACTCATATTCGCTAGGCATCGCGGAACAGGCAAATGAACTAACTAGCGCCAATATTAATAACCTTTTCGTTTTGCGTACCATAGCCCTAAACTCTCCGCATGATCTTCTTGGTAGACTCGAATGTTGTAGGGCTTGTGGACTTCCATTTGCACTCCCCAGCCAGGTGTGAGTGTCATATTTTTTAAAGATGTGTGCCCTAATTCATGCCCAAACGTAGTGTAACACTCTGACATAGTAATACATCCATGAGCGCTAATGTTCATATCGCCAATTTCTACATAGGAGATTTTATCCTGAACAGAGACATCGCCCGCAATATACCTACCGTCTTTTAATAGCTTCTCTTTAAAAACAATATTGACACCATCAATCCCGTCCGGCGAGCTATCAAGCACTCCATGTTCTTTAAAAACTCCTTTTTTATAATCAGAAATAACTTCTTTCTTGACTTTGTCGAAATTTGCTTTTGCATCATCTATTTCCTCTTTTGTTAGCGCTCTATCATAGTGGGCTGGCCTCTCTTTAGTCTGCCCCCAATCCGCCCTCAGCGCCGCAGCAAATGCTGCACTGGCAGCGCCATTGATAAACTTGCCGCCGGTTACTTTAGAAATAGTGCCACCAATCACAGCACTAACCAAAGCGAAACTCGGACACCCACTCATCAATCGAAACTCGAACAGAAACTCGGACACTCACTCATCAATTGCCCAGCGTAGCCATCAGGGAACACCCCATCGAAGCCGAAATCCAAAAAGAAAAAATATAAATACATATTTATAACTTTTAGGCTATTTTTATATCTTATCCTCTAACTTAGATAACATCATGCCTAAACCACGCCATCAACAAATAAGTATCAGCGAAACACCTTATTATCACCTGGCGCGAAACTCGGACAGCCACTTTTCGAAACTCGGACAGCCACTTTTTAAATTGTGGCCGTACACGTTTAATTGTTTGTTTAGCAACCACGTATTATTACTAATTATAACTTGGTGGAATTGTAGATTCCCACCCATGTTTTTTTATTCCGTTCTCATCAACGAGCCCTTGCAATCGCAAATATTCCATTGATAGAAATTCAGTTATAGAACGCCAATTGTTTATTTTTTCTTTGCTTGTTTTTAGCTGCCGATGAACTGAACCATCTTCGACATTATATCCGATGAGTGAACAATCATATCCATACGCCCCCAGATATATAATATTTTTCAATCTACATTCATGACCTTGTATATTTGGAAGAACAATATCATATGGCTGTTGAATAACCGCCTCGGTGGTCCTTGATAGGTCAGTTCTCAGACCATTTATATACAAAGAACCACTAAAAATGTTTATTCCATTCATTTCTTGAAAAAACAGTCTAATTTCTTCAGTAAGCTGATAAGCAAATTTTTCCTCAAGTGAGTCGACTTGCTCTTTAGAAAGAGGTGAATATATGTAGTGTAAATAAGCCAAAGGTGCAACCTGAGGGATATTTTTAAGTAAGATAGTTCCATTAGAGGTTGTGTACCTATCTTTTTCATCGTACTCACTAATCAACTTGCTTTTAAATTCTCTAAAAAAATTATCTTTTATCATAGTTAGTAATAACCTCCGGAATTTACTTCACCACCCATCATTTGGAAAGTCTGACACACGTGAAACTCGGACAGCTGACGATATCGCTAACCACGGCCAGCCACTTTTTAAATTGTGGCTGTCCACGTTTAGTTGTACGATCGGTAAACTATTAATGGACGTCCGAGAGATGGATATTCTTGAGTAACATGCGTATCTTTAACATATTCATAGATTTTTTCTGAAAAAAATTGCATATTTTCCGTTATTTCAATTTTTGAACGAAATGGTAAATTATCGACAACACCACATAAGGAACTAAATCTTAGCTGCCCAGCCATAGCATCAAACCAGAAGTATAATGTAAAACAACAGCCCCAAACATTTTTTAAAATATTGCTGACACTAGAAATTAAAATATTTATATCTTCCACTTTAATTAATTTAAACTTTTCCTCATCTATGTAAATACACCACATATTATCAGTTGCTGCAGCAAAGACATCATTAGTTCTATTCAGATCTTCAACTTTGATCAATTTCAGATATTCAGTAAACAATTATCCCCTCCCACATTATTTGTATTTGGTAATCTATCCATTGGATCACTATTCCCCGACGAAACTCGGACACCCACCCATCAACTGCCTAGAGTAGCCATCAGGGAACACCCAATCAAAGCCGAAAACCAAAAAGACAAAATATAAATACATATTTATAACTTTTAGGCTATTTTTAGATCTTATCCTACAACCTGGATAGCATCATGCCTAAACCACGCCATCAACAAATCAGTATCAGCGAAACACCATATTATCACCTGGTAAGTCGCTGCGTTCGGCGTTCATTTTTATGTGGTAAATTCGATACTTATAACTTTGAGCATCGACGAGACTGGATATTGCAACGTCTGGCCATATTAACGCAAATGTACGCGATTGATATCGCTGCTTTTGCCTTAATGTCGAATCACTACCACCTAGTGGTGAGAGTTGATACCGCCAAAGCCGCAGCTTGGAGTGCGTCTGAGATTGCCGCACGATGGCAGATGTTATTTCGGCTTCCCCTATTGGTTGAACGCTATCTAAATGGCCAATCCAGTGGTGAAGAGGAAAACCAAGTCACTGAGAAGATTATTGAAAAATGGCGTGCTCGCCTTTCTGATATCAGCTGGTTTATGCGCTGTCTCAATGAGCATATCGCTAGGATGGCTAACCTTGAAGATCACTGTACCGGCCGGTTTTGGGAAGGTCGCTTTAAATGTCAAGCGCTGCTCGATGAAAAGGCGCTACTCACCGCGATGGCGTATGTCGATTTAAACCCCATTCGTGCCGACATAGCAGAAACCCCCGAAACCTCTGACTACACCAGCATCCAGCAGCGGCTTGGTTGTGCA
>Ga0209812_10001604_pt1 | contig 15124 bp, 9 predicted proteins | sample JI71714BDNA_FD_187502 | JGI IMG/M metagenome (GOLD analysis project Ga0209812, IMG submission 187502) | Wastewater effluent complex algal communities from Wisconsin, to seasonally profile nutrient transformation and Carbon sequestration -... | ecosystem: Engineered > WWTP > Effluent > Algae...
CGCGACGCTGCAGGCGCCCACGCAAGGCAGCATCCGCTTCGGTGATATCGATGTGCTGGCCGAGCCTGACCGCCTGCGCCGCACGCTGGGTTACCTGCCGCAGGACTTCGGCGTCTACCCGCGCGTGTCGGCCTATCAGATGCTCGATCACATGGCGGTGCTGAAGGGCGTGAACAACGCCGGCGAACGCAAGGCGATGGTCGAACACCTGCTCAATCAGACCAACCTGTGGAATGTGCGCGGTAAGGCGATTGCGGGCTTTTCGGGCGGGATGCGCCAGCGCTTCGGCATCGCGCAGGCGCTGATCGGGGAGCCTGAACTCATCATCGTCGATGAACCGACGGCGGGCCTTGATCCCGAAGAACGCAACCGCTTCCTCAACCTGCTCGCCGGGATTGGCGAGAACGTAGTGGTGATCTTGTCGACCCACATCGTCGATGACGTGGCTGACCTGTGCCCGCGCATGGCGGTGCTGGCGGGCGGCAAGCTACGGCTGGAAGGCGCGCCGCATGATCTGATCGCACGCACGCAAGGGCGCGTGTGGCAACGCACTGTGCCGCACACCCAGCTTGCCGAGATGCAAAGCCAGCATGAGGTTATCTCGCACCGCTTCTTTGCGGGCGACATCGTCGTCCATGTCCTGTCCGACAGCCAGCCCGAAGGCTTTGCGCCCGTCAGCGGAGGGCTGGAGGACGTCTATTTCGCCACCCTTGCCGAAACCCGCCGCGTTCCCGCCGCGCAAGCCGCATAAGGGGCGCTCGACATGCTTACCGCCAGCATTGCTGCGTTCGAAATCCGTTATCAGCTGAAAAACCCGGTATTCTGGGTATCGGCGCTGATCTTCCTGCTGATCGGCTTCGGCTTTGCCGCCAGCGAGAATGTCAGCTTCGGCACACCCGGGTCGGTGCATGAAAACTCCCCCTATGCGGTGGTGTTCGCGTTGGGGCTGCTGGCGACCTTCTACCTGTTCGTCATCACCTCGTTTGTCGCCAATGCTGTGGTGCGCGACGATGCGACCGGCTTTGGCCCGATGATCCGCGCAACGCCGGTGGGACGTCTCCAGTTTCTGGCGGGACGGTTCCTCGGCGGGCTGGTGATCGCGATCATTGGTTACACGGCCGTGCCGCTCGGCATTGCGCTGGGCGCGGCCATGCCCTGGGTCGATCCCGAAACTGTGGGGCCGGGCGGGTTCATGACTTATGCCTGGCCGTTCCTGATTATTGCCATACCCAACCTGATCCTGTCCTCGGCGCTGCTGTTCAGTCTGGCGACGGTCACGCGGTCGATGCTGGCGAGCTATCTCGGCGTTCTGGTGCTGGTGATGGGTTACCTCGTCATCAGCGTGATCCTGGCGGCCGATCCCAGCTACCAGGACGCGATTGCCCGTTACGAGCCGCTTGGCATGGGCGCGATCGGTGAGGTTTCGCGTTACTGGACGGCGGCGGAGATGAACACGCGCCTGATCCCGCTGGAAGGCAATCTGCTGTTCAACCGCGTGTTCGTGCTGGGCCTGTCGGTGCTGTTCCTCGGCTTTGCGGCGGCGCGTTTCAGCATGACCGAACGGGCGCCTTCGCGCTGGCGGCAGCGGCGGCTGGCCAAGCAGGCGGCCAAGACTGCCAAGGCCGGTGAAGTGGCGCCGCGCGTGCTGACCGCTCCGGTGCAGCGCAGCTTCGGGGCCGGTCATGCCCTGCAGAGCTTCTGGGTGCGCCTGAAGTCCGAAGTGCTGCTTGTGGCCAAAAGCCCCGGCCTGATCGTGCTGCTGCTGATCGGACTGGCTTTCTCCGCGATCAACCTTGCCTTTGGCCAGACCACCTTCGGCACGCCGTCCTATCCGCTGACTGCCGATGTCATCACTGTGGTGCTCGGCAATATGTTCCTGTTCAGCCTCATCGTCGCGGTGTTCTATGGCGGCGAGCTGGTGTGGCGCGAACGCGATGTGAAGATCGGCGAGATTGTCGATGCGACGCCGGTTCCGGCCTGGGCGATGTTCGTGCCGAAGATCCTCGCGATTTTTCTGGTGCTGCTGGCGATGTCGCTGGTCGGTATGCTCACAGGCATTGGCTACCAGCTGCTGAAAGGCGCGCCGAGCATCGATGCCGGGCTGTATATGTCAGCTTTCGTCGTGCCGCAGAGCATCGACCTGCTGCTGATCGCTGTGCTGGTGGTGTTCTTCCAGGTGCTCAGCCCCAACAAATATATCGGCTGGGGCCTGTTTCTGGTGTGGTTCGTGGCGCGGATCTTCCTGTCGAACCTCGGCTATAACAACATGCTCTACAACTTCGGCGGCACGCCGGGTGAGCCTTTGAGCGACATGAACGGCACCGGCGGCTTCTGGGTCGGCGGGCTGATTGCACGGGCTTACTGGGCGTGCTTCGGAGTGCTGCTGCTTGTGCTGTCGCACTGGGCATGGCCGCGCGGCACAGTGGTTTCGGTGGTGCCGCGCCTCAAGGGCATGGCGCGGCGCATGACGGCGGCATCAGGCGGGATCGCGCTGGCGGCGGTGGCCGGGATGATCGGCACCGGCTGGGTGATCCACCAGAACATCAAGGTGCTCAACACCTATGAAACCGCCGACGAGGCCGAAGCCCGGCTCGCCGATTACGAGCGCAAATATCTGAAATACGCCAGCCTGCCGCGCCCGGTGGTGACTGATGTCGAATTTGTGATCGACATCGATCCCGCTGCCAAGCGGCTGAAGGCGACCGGCCATTATCTGATGCGCAACGACAGCGGTGTGCCGATCACGGAACTGCACATCTGGCAGGGCGATGACGACGCGACATTCACCCGCCTCGACATCGCCGGAGCCAAACTCGCCAGCTTCGACGAGACCCACCTCTACCGCATCTACCGCTTTGCAGCCCCCCTTGCGCCGGGCGCGACCACGCGTCTCGATTTCACAACTGACGTCTGGCGGCGCGGCTTTGCCAACAGGGCCGCAGCGACCGATATCGTCGACAATGGCACCTTCGTGAACAATTCGGTGTTCGCGCCGATCATCGGCATGGACCAGCGCGGGCTGCTCGTCGATCGCACCGCGCGCCGCCGTCAGGGCCTGCCCGACGAATTGCGCATGGCCAAGCTGGAGGACGTGAAGGCCCAGGGCGAAAACTATGTCCACGCCGACTGGGTCAATTCGCGCATCACCATCAGCACCGCGGCCGATCAGGTGCCGGTCGCGCCCGGCAACAAGGTTTCGGACGAGGTCAAGGGCGGCCGCCGCGTGGCGGTGTTCCAGTCGCCTGCACCGATCCTCAATTTCTTCTCGGTGCAATCAGCGCGCTATGCCGTGGCCGAGGAGCAGATGGGCGACGTGCAGCTGGCAGTCTATCACGATCCGAAACACGCGTGGAACGTGCCCGCCATGCTCAAGGCGATGAAGACCAGCCTTGGCTATTACGAGCGCAATTTCGGGCCATACCAGTTCGGCTATGCCCGGATCATCGAGTTCCCCGGCTACCAGAGCTTCGCGCAGGCCTTTGCCGGGACCATGCCCTATTCCGAAAGCATCGGCTTTGCCGCCGATGTGCGCGATCCCGAAACCATCGACTACGTCTCCTATGTCACTGCGCACGAAGTGGGCCACCAGTACTGGGCGCATCAGGTTGTCGGCGGGGACATGCAGGGATCGACGCTGCTATCGGAAACGCTGGCGCAATATTCGGCGCTCATGGTGATGAAGCAGCTCTATGGCGAGGACAAGATCCGCCGCTTCCTCAAGTTCGAGCTCGATCAATATCTGGCGGGCCGCAAGGGTGATGTGCTGGGCGAACAGCCGCTGGTCCGGGTCGAAAACCAGCAGCACATCCATTATCGCAAGGGCAGCCTTGTGATGTATCTGCTCCAGCACCGGCTGGGCGAGGATGCGGTCAACCGCGCGCTGGCCCGGCTGGTGGAGCGCTACAAGTTCAAGGGTGCGCCCTATCCGCGCAGCCTCGATCTGATTGCCGAGCTGCGCAAGGAAGCCAAAACGCCCGAAGATCAGGCGCTGATCACCGACCTGTTCGAAGCGATCACAATCTATGATTTCAAGGCGAAGGAGGCTGTGACCCAGCAGCTGCCCGATCTCACCTACCGCACCCGCATCACCATCGAGGCGGGCAAGTTCACCGCAGACGGCAAGGGCAATGAAACCCCTGCGCGGCTGGCCGAGAACATTGAAGTCGGGGTGTTTACCGACCGGCCCGGGTCTGGCGCCTTTGCCAAGGCCAATGTGCTGTCGATGAAGCGCTACCCGATCCGCGCGGGCAAGCAGGTGATCGAGGTTCTGACCAAGGGCAAGCCGAGCTTTGCGGGGATCGACCCGTACAACTTCTACATCGACCGGGATTCGGAGGACAATCTGGTGCCGGTTACCTGAAGCGTGCCATGAGGCGCGACGGGGCCGTGAGCTAGTTCTCCGGCCCCAGTTCGGGATCGAGATCGCGGGGGCGGGCAAAGTGGACGAGTTCTGCGCAGTAGCGTTTGAGATCGGCCCAGTGTTCGACATCGCATTCGAGCACGGCGTAGGCAGCGGTCGGGAATTTGACGACCGCTTCCTTGAACAGCGCGTTTTCCTTGCCGGGGGCGACCAGTTCCAGCAGCACGTCCTGAAGGCCCGGATTGTGGCCTGAAATCAGGATGGTCTTGGCCTCGTCATCGCCGCTACCGGCATGGGCCTCGATCGTCTCCACGATGGTGTCGAAGCTGGCGAGGTATAGCCGCTGGTCATAGATCGGTTCGACCTCGGGCAGCGCGCCTTCCAGCGTCAGCTTGACCCGAACGGCGGGACTGGCGATCAGGCGGTCCCACTTGATCCCGTGGTCGCGGATATGCTTGCCGATCAGTTCCGCGCCCTTGCGCCCCCGCGCATTCAGCCCGCGGTCGAAATCGCGCTGGGCCGTATCGTCCCAATCGGACTTGGCATGGCGCAGGAGGCCGAGAATCTTCATGGGCGTGCGGCTCCTCCGGCTGGCTGCGACACCTTGCCCCCAACACCAGCGGCGACGCGTTGTAAAGCCTCATCGAGCGTGACGCGCAGCACAGGCGTGCCGGGCGGGAAGGCGCTGAGCAGGCGCGAGGGGAAGGCAGGGGAGAGCACAATGAAGTGACCCGCATCATCCTTGCTGCGGATCAACCGTCCGAAGGCCTGCGCCAGCTTGGCGCGGATGATGCGGTCGTCATAGGCCGAGCCGCCGCCTGCCAGCCGCCGCGCCTTGTGCAAGATATCGGGGCGCGGCCACGGCACCTGCTCCAGCACGACGCACCTGAGCGAATGGCCGGGCACGTCCACCCCGTCACGCAAGGCATCGGTGCCGATCAGGCTGGCGCGGGGATCGTCGCGGAAAATGTCGACCAGTGTGCCGGTGTCGATCGGATCGACGTGTTGGGCGTAGACGGGCAGACCAGCGCGGGCGAGGCGGTCGGCGATGCGGCCATGCACAGCGCGCAGCCGGCGGATCGCGGTGAACAGGCCCAGCACGCCGCCGCCGCTCGCTTCGATGATGCGGGCGTATGCTCCGGCCAGCGCGGGCAGATCGCCCTTGGCAATGTCGGTGACGATCAGCACTTCGGCGCGGGCGGCGTAATCGAAGGGGCTTGTCGCAGCGGACAGCAGCGGCGCGACCTCGACATGGGCCGCGCCCGAACGCTGGATGGCGCTGGCCCAGACATCATCGCTCGGAGTGCGATCGGTCAGGGTGGCGCTAGTCAGCATCACGCCGTGGGCGGGTTCCAGCACCACGCGGGCGAATGGCTTCATCGGGTCGAGCCAGCGGCGGTGGATCGCCACGTCGAATTCGCGCGCGTCGGAGCGGTCAACCGCGAGCCAGTCGACAAATTCGGGGTCGGCAGGCCCGCCGAGCCGGTCGAGCAAGGCTTCCCACGCGGCGACCAGATCGATCCGCCATGCCAGCGCAAACCGCGCGCCTTCGATCCGCGCGCGGCCCTGCGCGTCGAGCCAGTCAGGCGGTTCGGCCAGAATCGCCTCCAGCCGCCCGCCCAACCGGATCAGCGGCACGCGGATGCTGGCGAGTGCTTCAGCGGCGGCGCTTGCGGCTTCGATCACCTCGCCGGGCAGGCCAGCCGCCTCGGTCTCGATCCCGTAGCCTGCGTCAATCCCGCCGCTTTCGTCGCGGGCATAGGTGGCGGTGCGCACGGCAGCGAGCAGGGCTTCGACCGGGCCGAAGGGCGCGTTTTCGGCAAGGCGCTGGAGCCAGCCGTCGCTGGGGAGCAATTGTCCCGCTTTGCAGGCAGCCGCGATGGCTTCCGCGCCCGCCTCGTCATAGCTGGCAATATCGGCGAGCCGTGCCGACAGCCCGCGCCTGCGCCCGCGCGATTCCTTCTCCGGCCCGATGATCCAGCGCCGCAATTCGATGGTTTCCTGTCCGGACAGGATGGCCGCGAAGGTCGAATCCGCTGCGTCGAACACATGGTGGCCTTCATCGAAGATCAGCCGCGTCGGGCGCTGGTTCGGGTCGCGGGCACGGGCTGCATTGACCATCACCAGCGCATGGTTGGCGATCACCAGATCGGCCTGCGCGGAGTCCCTCGCAGCGCGCTCGATGAAGCACTTCCGGTAATGCGGGCACCCGGCATAGATGCACTCGCCGCGCTGGTCGGTCAGGGCAGCAATCCCGCGCTTCCTGAACAGCGTGCCGAGCCAGCCCGGCAGATCGCCGCCCACCATGTCGCCATCGCGGGTATAGGCGCCCCAGCGCGCCACCAGCTGGGCAAGGATCGCGGCGCGCCCGGCAAAACCGCCTTGCAGCGCGTCTTCCAGATTGAGCAGGCAGAGGTAATTCTCGCGCCCCTTGCGCACCACCACTGGAGGCGAGCCATCGGCGCGTTTGGCCGGCCATGCCCGGCGGCTCTCGGCGCGCAGCTGGCGTTGCAGGTTCTTGGTGAAGGTCGATACCCACACCGTGCCGCCGCTTTGCTCGGCCCACAACGAAGCGGGCGCAAGGTAGCCCAAGGTCTTGCCGATCCCGGTCCCGGCCTGCGCCAGCGCCAGATGCGGGCGGCCTTCGCGAATGCGTGGAGCAAAGACGCGGGCGGCGTCCTTGGCATAGGCGCGCTGGCCCTCGCGCTGTTCCGATCCCTCGCCAGTCAGCCGCGCCAATTGCGCCTCTACCGCAGCGGCGGCGAGTTCGACCTGACGCGGGGCAGGGCGCTCGCCCGCTTCTTCCCATTCGGGCAGCTTGGCAAACAGCCAGCGCTCGGCCCTTTCGGGCTTGGCGATGTGGGGCCGCAGGACTTGCGCCCAAGGCCAGCGAAGCCGTTCGAGGGATTGCAACGCGCTCCACGCGCCTTCACGCTCGGGCCATGCGGCATCCTTGCAGGCAGCGATCAGCGCGCCGCCTGCGCGCTGGAGCAGTTTCGGCACATCGGCATCACCTTCCGGCACCGGCAGGCCTAGCGCCTCTGCCAGCCCGCGCGGGGTCGGCACGCAGAAACGGGCAGGGTGGATGAAAGCAAAGGCCTCCAGCAGATCGAGGCCGGACAGATCGGGATAGCCCAGCCGGCTCGCCACCAGCGGCGCGTTGATCATCAGCACCGGCGTGTCGGCGGCGGCCATGATCGCATCGCCCTTTGACACCGCGGTTGTGCGCCCGGGTCCATCACGCAACCCCCCATCACGCAACCCCCCATCACGCAACCAATGCCCGCTGTGGCTCGCATGGAGCGCCGGCAAGGGCAGAGCGTCGGGCAGGGTATCGGGAGAGGTCACAGGGCCTTAAATGGGCGAGCGACCGGCACTTGTAAACGCAAGGTGCGCCCGCTGTGCCCCGCCGGGTGTCCTACAGGGCGGCGGCGGGCTACAGAAACGGAAATGGCGGGCAATGATGCGGCAACAAGCATCCCGTTCCCCTGTCCGTCCGCTGCCGGTTTTCGAGTATAAAACTATGATAAAAATCAGGAATATCCGTTTTCGCCAAGGTGACAGGGTGTAACCTTTGTCACCTTTCTGCCGCCCATTCCGCTTGCAAGCCTTTGCTCTATCCCTAATAGCCGCCCCACTATGACCATCTCTCCGCAAGCCCTTATCGCCGCCGCACAGAACTCCAAGGCTTGGCCGTTTCAGGAGGCGCAGCGCCTTGCCAAGCGCCTGCCCGACGGCAAGCCCGGCGGTGTGCTGTTCGAAACCGGTTATGGCCCGTCAGGCCTGCCGCATATCGGCACCTTTCAGGAAGTGCTTCGCACCACCCTGGTCCGCCGCGCCTATGAAGCGCTGACCGGCGGCGCGCCGACGCGGCTGGTGGCCTTTTCGGACGACATGGACGGGCTGCGCAAGGTGCCGGACAATGTGCCAAACCGCAAAATGCTGGCAGAGCATCTGGGCAAGCCCTTGTCGCGCATCCCCGATCCGTTCGAAAAGTTCGAAAGCTTCGCCGCGCACAACAACGCGATGCTGCGCGACTTCCTCGACCGGTTCGGGTTCGCCTATGAATTCGTCAGTTCCTCCGATTGCTACAATGGCGGCAAGTTCGACGAAGCGCTGAAGGGCGTGCTCGTCAATTTCGGTGCGATCCTCGACATCATGCTGCCGACGCTAGGCGAGGAACGCCGCCAGACCTATTCGCCCGTCATGCCGATTTCGCCCACCACCGGCGCCGTGTTGCAGGTGGCGGTCGAAGTGGTGGACGCCGCTGCCGGGATCATCCGCTTCACCGATGAAGATGGCAGCATCGTCGAGCAATCCGCGCTGGGCGGCATGGCCAAGTGCCAGTGGAAGGTCGACTGGGCGATGCGCTGGGTCGCATTGGGCGTCGATTACGAAATGTACGGCAAGGATTTGACCGACAGCGGCATCCAGTCGGGCAAGATCGCCCGCGTGCTCGGCGGCAACAAGCCCGAAGGCCTGATCTACGAGCTGTTCCTTGACGGGAAGGGCGAGAAGATCTCCAAGTCCAAGGGCAATGGCCTCTCGATCGAGGACTGGCTGCAATATGGCAGCGAGGAATCGCTCGGCCATTACATCTTCGCCAACCCCAAGAGCGCCAAGCAATTGCACGCCGGCGTGATCCCCAAGGCTGTTGACGATTACTGGCAGTTCCGCGCCGCTTTGCCGGGGCAGGAGATCGACAAGCAGTTGGGCAATCCGGTGTGGCACCTGCTACGTGCCAACCAGACTTTCGCGGGTGCGGAAGCGCCCGGCGCGGGCGATACGCTGCCGGTGCCGTTCAGCCTGCTCTTGAACCTGGTGGGCGTGCTCGGTGCGGGCGCGACGCGGGAGGCGGTGTGGTCTTACCTTGGCAATTATGTCGAGGGTGCCGATCCGGCGGCGCACCCGGCGCTTGATGGGCTGGTGGGCAAGGCGCTGGCCTATAACCGCGATTTTGTCGCGCCGACGCTGGTCAAGCGCGCGCCGGTCGGCGGCGAGGTCGGTGCCTTGCATGCGCTCGACGCGGCGCTGGCTGAGGCTGATCCGGCCACCAGCGCGGAAGACTTGCAGACCATCGTTTATGAAATCGGCAAGATCGAGGAGTTCGGTTTCGCAAGCCTGCGGGACTGGTTCAAGGCGCTCTACGAAACCCTGCTCGGCTCCGAACAAGGCCCGCGCATGGGCAGCTTCATCGCGCTTTACGGTATTGCGCCGACCCGTCAGCTCATTGCCGAGGCATTGGCCAAGGCATGAAGCGCGAAGTCGATCCGCACCAGCTCGCGCGTGACCTTCTGGGCCGCGATTTCGACGATCTGGAAGCGGACGAACAGCGCGTGCTGAAGCGGGTCGCGTCGGGCAGTTTCACAGGCCGCGATGCCGATGAACTGGCGCAGGGCCATGAAACACGGGGCGACCGGCTGGCCGACCGTGTCGCCGAAGTGGGCGGAAGCTGGGGCTTCATCGTGGGCTTCGGCGTGGTGCTGATGGTGTGGGTGGTGCTCAACAGCGGGGCGCTGGAATTGTTGGGGGTGGGGGCGTTCGACGCATATCCCTTCATTTTCCTCAACCTGATGCTGTCGATGCTGGCGGCGGTGCAGGCGCCGATCATCCTGATGAGCCAGAACCGGCAGGCGCGCAAAGACCGGATCACCGCGCGCCACGATTACGAGGTGAACCTGCGCACCCAGCTGGAAATTCTGCGGCTGGCGCACCGGGTTGAAAAGCTGGCGCAGGATGCCCGGGCCGAACGCCGGGAACTGGGCGACGCTTCGCCCGAAGACTGAGCGCTCCGGCCCCGCTTTCCTACTGCCACCGGCGCGTGCGATACCATTTGGTGATGACGTATTTCGCGCCACGCTCAACCGGCAATCCGGCATGCAGCGTCGCCTCGTTGGGGCGGCCGTCGGGTAGGGCATTGTTCCACAGCAGCAGCACGCCGGGCTTGGGTTCGATCTGGATGCCGAGCGCCGTGAACGCGGTCGCGCCGCCGGCCTCGACCGTGTTGAGATAGGCCATGGCGGTCCAGCTCCTTTGCCCGCCGCGCGCTTCCTCCTGCGGCCAGTATCCTTCCGAGGTGTAGAACCAGTCATTATGGGGCTTGAACTGCTGGCCCGGCAGATAGCGCTGCCCCTGCACCGGCTCGCCGATCACGGGATCAACGCCCAGCACAGCATCGATCCGCTGCGAAATACCCGTCACAAGAGGCCCGCGCGGGTCGAGATCGCCGGAATAGGAGGTGCGAAAACCGCTGGCGTAATCAAGTTCATGCAGCGAAGAAGGCCGCGCCACCGCGTCGATCATGCCGCAAAGCTGTGTGCATTCATCATCGCTGAGGAAATCGCCGATCGCGAACAGCTCTACCTGCTCCACCGGCACGCGGTAGATCGCCGGATTGTCGGCCAGACGCGCCCGCACAGCCTCGCCAAGGCGGGCGAGCGGTTCCTGATCGGGGACGGGTGCGGTCATGGTGTCAGCGGTAGCAAGCTGCCCGTGCGGGGCCAAGAGGGCGGAGAGCGGGCGCAAAAAAGCCCCGCCGGATTGCTCCGACGGGGCTCTCTCGCGTCTGGTGAAGACCTACCAGAAGAAGTCGTGGATCACGTCAACCACTTCGCCGGTGTAAATGTCTACCAGCACCACATCGTCATAATACCTAACCCACTGGTAAGGTCCGTAAACCGGGGGCAGGCGGTAGGCCCACGGGTCATTGATGAAGAAGCGCGGCTGGAAGAACAGGCTGTCGAGGAAGAAGCCCTGGTTCAACCGGCTGTAACGGTGGGAACGGAACGGCGCGAAGTAGGGGCCGGGGTGGAACAGGAACTGGTTGCTGCGGCGCCAGTCGCTCCAGCCGAACCGGCGATTGTCGCGCCAGCGGTTGTCCCAGCGACGGAAATCGCGGTTGTCCCAGCCCGGACGCCCATTCCAGCCATGGCGCCAGTCGTCGCGCCGCCAGTTGCGACGGTCATCGCGCCAGTTGTCGCGGCGGCCGTCACGCCAGCCATCGCGGCGGGCATCGGCACGGCGGGCATCGCGGGCGACATCACCGACGCGTTCGCTGAAACCGCCGCGGCGATCGTCGACCCGGCCATCGCGTCGTCCATCCCGCCAATCGTCCCGGCGGCCATCGATCCGATCAGCCCGGCGATCACCGCGATTTTCGACCCGTTCGGCCCGGCGATCACCGCGATCCTCTATGCGGTCAGCCTGGCGGTCGCCGCGGTTTTCGATGCGGTCAGCCCGTACATCGGTGCGGCGGTTCACCCGGATTGCTGCATTATCGCGCCCGCGTTGGTCGAGCTGGCCGGCGCGGAAATCACCGCGTCGCTCGATCTGGCCTGCGCGCTGTTCGCTGCGCCGGTCGACAGTGTCGGCACGCCGTTCGCTGCGGCGGTCGATCTGATCGGCGCGCACTTCGCTGCGGCGGTCAATTCGGTCCGCACGCTGGTCGTTGCGCTGTGCTGCCTGAGCCCGTGCGGCGACATCGCCGCCGAAGCCGCCACGGAATGCGGGCTGCGGACGGGGATCGGTGCGCTGTTCCGCTCTGGGCTGCGGTGCGACCCGCACCGGAGCGGCGCGTTCGGGGCGAGGGGCCGCTACACGCTCGGCTCTGGGAGCGGGCGGAGCGGCTCGTTCCGGACGCGGAGCAGCCACGCGCTCGGCCCGCGGCGGGGCAACCCGCTCTGTCTGCATACGCGCAGGGCCACCACGGTTTTCGGTGCGAATCTGCTGGCGTTCGGCACGCGCCTGCGCACGGGCTTCGCCGCGACCATTCTGGTAATCCTGCGCGGCGGCTGGGGTGGCGGGAAGAGTGATGGCGAGCGCGGCAGCCAAGGCTGCCAGCGATCCGCCCGTTCTGGCGAGGGGGGCAAAGAGGGTCTTCATCGTAGGTGCCTCCATTTTAGCCAGCCCACCACAAGCAGCTTGTTGAGATGTACCCTGTTACGATTCGCAGACTGTCGCAGGGATGAACCGGCTCGCCGATGTTCAGAAAAAATGCAATGAAAGTGAACACCCGTCGCTCATGCTTGACGGAGCGGGCTTTGCCGCCAAAGGCAGTGTCCATGTTCGAAGCACTCGACGATGTCCTCACCGATTGCCGCAACCGCCTGATTCGTGCGCCGCGTGATCGCAAGTCACCGATGCATACGCCCGTCATCGTAACGGGCGATGTCGATGCGCGGGTCATGGTGCTGCGGGCGTTCGATCCGCAAGCCTGGACCTTGCGGCTCCACACCGATGCACGCGCGCCCAAAGCGCAGGTGATCGATGCCGACCCGCGCATCGCGGTGCTGTTCTATGACAAAGGCGCAAAGATCCAGATCCGGGCGCGCGGCACGGCCCAGATATTGCGGGCAGGTGCCGAGGTCGATGCGGCCTGGGGCGCGAGCACCAATTTTGCGCGACGCTGTTATCTGGGTGAAGGGCCGGGGGCAGGTTCCGATGTGCCCACGTCAGGCCTGCCGCCCGAGTTCGAGGGGGTCGAGCCCGACGATGCGCAGCTTTTGCCCGCACGCGAGAACTTTGCACTGCTGCGGATTACGCTGACGGCTTTTGACTGGCTTTACCTCGCCCATACCGGTCACGTGCGCGCTCAGTTTGCCCGCGATGCGTCAGGCGATTGGCAAGGGTTCTGGGTTTCGCCCTGACAGCGTGCCGCTCATGCGGCTGAGGCGGCTGCCGTATCGGCCGGGGGCGGCAGCAGGATGATTTCCTCGATCTCGCTTGCCGGCACGACGTGATCCGCGTCTGCCGCGTCAAGCGCGCGCCGCGCCCTGCGGTCGAGACCGTCGCTTGATTCGCCGAAGCGATCCGCAGCAACGCCGAAGCTGGCGGTCAGCGGGGCTTCGTTCCCCAATTGTGGCAAGCGCAGTTGCGCAAGACTGCGGCGCAAGCGATCCGCAATCCGCACAGCCGCACGCTCGTCGGCGCCGGGGATGAGGATGGTGAAGTCATCCTCGTCCGAATGACCGGCGTTGATGGCAATGCGGTCACCCCGGCGTAGACCTGCACGCATGACTGCAGCAACATGCTCGTACACCTGGTCGCGGGTATCGGCATTCCACACCGAGCGCAAAGCAGCGAGCTGGTCGATCCGGCCATGCAGCACGGCGTGTGAGCCTTCACGCAGCGCATCGCGGCGTGCTGCAAGATCGATGGCTTGCGACATCACGTCGGGCTTCATCAAGGCGCGCAGCGGGTTGCGCCGCGGGTCCAACCGCCGATTGGCACGCATTTGCCCCAACCACACACCGGCGGCAGCAGACCCCGCGCACAGGAGCAGTGTCAGCTCGAGTGGAACCCCAATTCCCGTGATCACGCCCCGCTGCCCCTTATGCGACCAGTGTCTTCTATAAGGAGAGTGACTTAGGTCTGCTTAAGAGAGCGTAAAGGCGGGCGGGTGCGCCCGCCTTTATCGGGTCAACTTCTTGTAGGCGAGGCGGGTCGGGCGATCCGCTGCATCGCCCAAGCGGCGGCGCTTGTCTTCCTCGTAGGCTTCGAAGTTGCCTTCGAACCATTCGACATGGCTGTTGCCCTCGAACGCCAGGATATGTGTGGCGAGACGGTCGAGGAAGAAGCGATCGTGGCTGATGACCACGGCGCAGCCTGCGAAGTTCTCAATCGCGTCTTCCAGCGCTGCCAGCGTTTCCACGTCGAGATCGTTGGTCGGTTCGTCCAGCAGCAGCACGTTGCCACCCTGCTTCAGCATCTTGGCCATGTGGACGCGGTTGCGTTCACCGCCTGAAAGCTTGCCGACGTTCTTCTGCTGGTCAGCGCCCTTGAAGTTGAACGCGCCGACATAAGCGCGCGTGCTCATGTCCTGGCCGTTGACCTTCATGTAATCGAGGCCGTCGCTGATTTCCTGCCACACATTGTTGGCCGGGTTCAGATGGTCGCGGCTCTGGTCGACATAGCCCATGTGGACGGTCGAGCCGATTTCCACGGTCCCGCTGTCGGGGGTTTCCTTGCCGGTCAGGATCTTGAACAGCGTGGATTTGCCTGCGCCGTTCGGCCCGATCACGCCGACGATCCCGCCCGGGGGCAGCATGAAGCTGAGGTTTTCGAACAGCAGCTTGTCGCCATAGGACTTGGTGATGTTCTTGGCTTCGATCACCTTGCCGCCGAGACGTTCCGGCACCTGGATGACGATCTGGGCCTTGCCGACCATGCGGCTGTCCTGGCTGTTCTGGAGTTCCTCGAACTTGCGGATACGCGCCTTGGACTTGGTCTGGCGCGCTGCCGGGGTCTGACGGATCCATTCGAGCTCGCGCTGTAATGCCTTCTGCTTGCCGCTTTCCTCGCGGCTTTCCTGCTCCAGACGCTTGGCTTTCTTTTCGAGGTAGGTCGAATAGTTGCCTTCGTAGGGATAGTATGAGCCGCGATCGAGTTCGAGAATCCATTCGACCACGTTATCAAGGAAATAGCGGTCGTGGGTGATCATCAGCACCGCGCCGGCATATTCCTTGAGGTGGTTTTCCAGCCACTGGACGCTTTCGGCATCCAAGTGGTTGGTCGGTTCGTCCAGCAGCAGGATCGAAGGCTTCTGGATCAGCAGACGGGTCAGCGCGACGCGGCGCTTTTCCCCGCCCGACAGGCTTGCCACGCCCATGTCGCCCGGAGGGCAGCGCAGGGCTTCCATCGCGACCTCAAGCTGGTTGTCGAGCGTCCAGCCCTCAACCGCGTCGATCTTGTCCTGAAGTTCGCCCATTTCTGCACCAAGTGTGTCGAAATCGGCATCAGGTTCGCACATTAGTGCAGAAATTTCGT
>Ga0209812_10001605_pt1 | contig 15123 bp, 13 predicted proteins | sample JI71714BDNA_FD_187502 | JGI IMG/M metagenome (GOLD analysis project Ga0209812, IMG submission 187502) | Wastewater effluent complex algal communities from Wisconsin, to seasonally profile nutrient transformation and Carbon sequestration -... | ecosystem: Engineered > WWTP > Effluent > Algae...
GGTCGAGATGGAGGATGAATACAAGAAGATGCGCGGCGAGTTGAAGAAACGCGCCGCCGCGGTGCAGCCGATCGGGTTCCTGTCACCCGACATGCTCACGCCAACGCGGGAAAAGAAACACGATTGAACGGGCGGGACCGGCGATTTCCTACCTCCGCGGATGGGGGTAGATTTGTCCGGTCCCGTTCTTTCCAATCGTCGGTTTCGCCTCGGCCCCGCTGTGTCGGAATTTCGCCAAGCGGCAAGACGCGGCAAAACAGGGCCCCGTTGCCCTGTCCGTCCACTTCGCAAATTTGCCATTATGGCATTGTATTCGATCAATATTCAGGCGTCCTGCAAAGGTGACAGGGTGTCACCTTTGTCACCTTGTATCGGCCAGCAACTCTAGTGCGCCGCGTCCCATGACAGCCCCGTGCCGATATCGACTCCCAGCGGCACAGTGAGCATGACCGAAGGCAAGGCTGCCTCGGCCATAACCTGCCGGATGATCGGGGTCGCCGCCGCGACGCGGGCTTCGGGGAGTTCGAACACCAGTTCGTCATGCACCTGCAGCAGCATCCGCACGTCGTGCAGCCCTGCGTCAGCCAGCGCCGGAAGCATCCGCACCATCGCGCGCTTGATGATGTCCGCGCTGGTGCCCTGAATGGGCGCGTTGATCGCGGCGCGCTCAGACCCCTGCCGTTCGGCCTGGTTCTTGGAATTGATCCGCGGGAACCATGTCTTGCGGCCAAACAGCGTCTCGGAATAGCCCTGCGCCCGCACGCTTTCGAGCGTTTCGTGGATGTAACGCTGGATACCGGGGAAGCGCAGGAAATAGGTGTCGATCATTGCCTGTGCTTCTTCGGGCGACACTTCCAGACGCCCCGCCAGACCCCAGCGGCTGATGCCGTAGAGGATCGCGAAGTTGATCGTCTTGGCCCGTGCACGGGTGTCACGGGTAACTTCGCCGAACATCTCCTGCGCGGTGCGGCTGTGAATGTCCTCGCCGTTCGCAAAGGCCTCCTTGAGGCTGTCGACCCCCGCCATATGGGCGGCAAGGCGGAGTTCGATCTGCGAATAGTCCGCCGCCAGCAGGACATTGCCGGGTTCCGGCACGAAAGCCTCGCGGATCTGGCGGCCGATGGCGGTGCGGATCGGGATGTTCTGCAAGTTCGGATCGGTCGAGGACAAGCGCCCGGTCTGTGCTCCGACGAGGCTGTAGCTGGTGTGGACGCGGCCCGTCTGCGGGTTGATCGCCTCCTGCAAGGCATCGGTATAGGTCGATTTGAGCTTGGCGAGCTGGCGCCATTCCAGCACCTTGCGAGCAATGGGCGCACCTTCTGCTGCGAGCTTTTCCAGCACCGAAACGTCGGTGGAATACTGCCCGCTCTTGCCCTTCTTGCCGCCCTTGTAGCCGAGCTTGTCGAACAGGATGTCGCCCAGCTGCTTGGGGCTGCCGACCGTGAATTCCTGCCCGGCAACCTCGTGAATTTCGCCCTCCAGCCGCCGGATCTCGATGGCGAATTCCTCCGACAGCCTGGCCAGCCTTGCGCGGTCGACGCGGATGCCTTCGCGCTCCATCGCGGCGACCACCGGGATCAGCGGACGGTCAACCCGTTCATAGACCCGCGTGCCGCCCTCCACCGCAAGGCGCGGTTTGAGGTGGCGGTAAAGCCGCAAGGTGACGTCGGCGTCCTCGGCAGCATAGGCGGTGGCGCGGTCCAGGGGGACTTCGCCGAACAGGATCGCCTTCTTGCCGGTGCCGCACAGGTCCTTGAACGGGATCGGGGTGTGGCCAAGGTGGCGCTGGGACAGCTCGTCCATCCCGTGTCCGCCCCCCATGCCTTCCTCACCGCGTCCGGCATCCAGCGCGAAGCTGATCACCATGGTATCGTCGATGGGGGCAACGTTGATTCCGACGCGGGCGAGGATGTTGAGGTCGTACTTGCCGTTCTGGAACACCTTGAGGACGCTCTCGTCCTCCAGCATCGGCTTCAGCGCCGCGAGCGCCTGCGCAAGCGGAACCTGTTCGGGCTTCTGCGCGAACATGTCCGTCCCGCCGTGAGTGAGCGGGATGTAGCAGGCGTCATTCGGGCCGAGCGCGAGGCTGACGCCCACCAGTTCGGCACGCATCGGATCGAGCGATGTGGTCTCGGTATCGACCGCCACCAGCCGCGCTGCGGTGGCGCGCGCAACCCATGCTTCGAGCCGTTCGAGCGTCTGCACCGTTTCATAGGCGCTATGATCAATCGGGGCCATTTCGGGAAGCGGCTGGCGGCTCCCCTTCCCGCTGCCGTTCGCCGCAGCGCCCGCCGTGGTCGGCTTGGGCGGATTGAGGTCGGTCGGGCGCGACGGGCTGCCTGCGCCTGCCCCCAGCCGCCGCAGCAGCGATGTGAAGCCATGGGTCTGGAGGAACGCCGCCAGCGGCTCGGGCGGCACCGGGCCAAGCTTCATTTCCTCAAGCGGCTGCGGAAGGTCGCAATCCTCGCGGAGCGTCACCAGCACCTTGCTGAGTTCCGCGTCCGCCCGCCCTTCGATCAGGCGCTCCTTCAGCTTGGAGGGCTTCATGTCGGGCGCAGAATCGAGCGCGGCGGTCAGCGAGCCATGTTCGGCGATCAGCTTCGAGGCGGTCTTCGGCCCGATCCCGTAGATGCCCGGCACATTGTCCACCGCGTCGCCCATCAATGCCAGCACATCGCCCACCAGTTCGGGGCCGACGCCGAATTTCTCCTCGACCTCCTCCAGCCAGATGCGCTGGTTCTTCATGGTGTCGAGCATGTCGATGCGGGAACCGTTCACCTCGCCGATCAGCTGCATCAGATCCTTGTCGCTGGAAACGATGGTCACGTCCCAGCCGCGCTCCTGCGCCCGGCGCGCATAGGTCGCGATCAGATCGTCCGCTTCCAGCCCCGGCACTTCGATGCAGGGCAGGCTGAAGGCGCGGGTGGCATCGCGGATCAGCGGGAATTGCGGGACGAGATCTTCGGGCGGCTCGGGCCGGTTGGCCTTGTAATGCTCGTAGAGTTCGTTGCGGAAGCTGACTCCGCTCGCGTCGAGGATCACGGCAAGGTGCGTCGGCCCGTCCGCTGCGTCCAGATCGGCAGCGAGCTTCCACAGCATCGTGGTGTAGCCATAGACTGCGCCCACCGGCGTGCCTTCGGGGTTCGTCAGCGGCGGCAGCCGGTGATAGGCCCGGAAAATATAGGACGAGCCATCGACGAGGTAGAGGTGCTGCTTTTCGGCCATGTCGCCTGCTAGCAGGCACGGCGCGGCGCGGGTAGGGGGTTGGCACGCATCGACATCGGAACCCGATGCGTTAATTGTGGCGAAAATGCGGCAAAATTGGGGCGCGGCGCCTTAATCGCTCTTGTCGCGCTGTGCCTGTCGCCCTATCTTGGCTGCGAACCGGACGTGAGAGAGAAACCGGTCTCGGCGCGCTGTCATCACAGAGGGCGCGTCCCATTCGCAGTCACAAGGAATCAAGACCATGCGCAAAATCATTCTCGCTGCCGCCATTGCAACCTCGGCACTCGGCCTCGCAGCCTGCAGCGAAACGACCGAAGCCGAAGCCGACGAAACCGTCGGTGCGATGGCTGCTGACGCCGAAGATGCTGGCGAAGAGATCGCCAACACCACCGAAGCCGCTGCAGAAAACGTCGAAGCCGCTGCCAATGAAGCGGCTGACGATGCCGTGAAGACCGCTGACGAAATCGGCAATGACGCGCTCGACGTCGTCAATGATGCCGAAGAAGCCGGCGCCGAATAAGCGCAATGCGGCCCGCGCTGCTCAGGTGGCGGGGGTTTGAAAAAGCAAAGGGCGGCGCCTCGCGGTGCCGCCCTTTTTGCTGTCCGTCGAAGGAAGGCGATCAGCCCCCGGTGGCGTAAGGCGCGCTCGCCCAGTTCTGGGTCGGGCTTTGCTGGGCGCGTACGGCAAAGCCGTCATAAAGCGCGCGGGCAATCGCCGCGATACGCTCTTCCCGCGCCAGCTTGGTGCCCTGACCGGTAACGTAAATCGCCACCGCGATCACCCGGCCATCGGGACATTCGATAATGCCGATATCGCTCGAGGTGTTGTTCAGCGATCCGGTCTTGTGGCTCACCCGCGCTTCAAGCGGGATATGCGCCGGGATGCGGCGCTTGCCGGTGACCGTGCGGCTCATGGCGGACAGCAGCACCTGACGGCTCTGGTCCGACAGGAACTCGCCGCGATAGAGGCCCGAAAGCAGGCGCACCATCGCGCGCGGGGTCGCCGCATCGCGGGTGTCGATGTGGACGGCGGGGTTATACTCGCCATCGTCGCGCACCAGCGTGGCGATGTCGCGGTTGATCGAGAATTCACCGATGCCCTTGCGACGGATCCAGTCATTGACCACGGCAGGGCCGCCCACGGCCGCCAGCAGCGCATCGGTCGCCGGATTGGACGAACGGGTGATCATGATCTCGATCAGGTCGATCGCGGGCATATACTGGCCCGCGCGCACCGGTGCCTTGGTCGAGGAATACTTGGCCGACGCGACCGGCATCATCAGTGGAAATTCCGATGTGAGCGAATAACGCCCCTGTTCCACCATTTCGAGGAAGGTCGCAGCGACCGCGATCTTGCTGGTCGAGGCCATCGGGAACAGCTGGTCGCCCAGCACCATCACTTCCTCGCCCGTGGCAAGGTCGATCGCGGCCACGCCGATGCGGCCCTGCGCCGGACTGGCGAGTTCCGCGATGCGCTGCTGGAGGTTGTTGGCATAAAGCGCATCGAAGCTCGGCGGCTGGCGCGCTTCAGTGCCGAAAGTGCTGTCGAAGGTCGCTTGCAGGTCGTCATTATTGGCAACCGCCGGGCTCGCCATCGCTGCGATTGAAGCGACAAAGCCGGAAAAAGCAGCGAGGAAGCGGGGGCGTGCCATGCGGACAAGCTACTCCATGAGGGTTGCGGCGTGCTTAACGACAGACTTATCCACGCTCGATTCCTCGCGGCAAGCATTCATGTGGTCGCATGCGATGAAAGGTGCGCGTGGCACGATAGAGCCTGTCAAGCGCGCGCCAACGCGGCTCCTCGACCGGGATTGCCGTTTCGTCGAAACCCGTCTTGCCGGTGCGTGCGTGGGGTTGACTGCTTGGCAACAAGCGCCAGTCTGACGGTCAAGCATTCTGCCAAGGGGATTTCCATGACCGCCACCGTTCACCGCAAGCCGGCGCGCGCCGCCTTTGCCGCCGCTCTGCTGCTTTCCGCCTCGGGCATCGCCCATGCCCAGAGCGCCCAGATCGTCCAGCCCGGCGCGCCGGGTCAGGCGAGCAAGACGCTGACGGCGGAACAGGCGGTGAAGCTGGCGCAGGCGAGCTACACCTCGTCGGACGCGACCTTCATGCAGCACATGATCGTCCACCATCAGCAGGCGCTCGATATGGCAGTGCTGGTCAAGGATCGCACCAACACCAAGGAGCTGGTGGATATCGCGGGCCGGATCGAATCGAGCCAGGCCGATGAAATCGCCTTCATGAAAGGCTGGCTGACGGAACGCGGCGAGCCGGTGGAAGACCCGGGCATGGCGGGCCACGGCGAACATATGCACCACATGATGAAAGGCATGGCCTCGCCCGAACAGATGGCGGCGCTGGCTGCGGCCAAGGGTGTCGAATTCGACCGCCTGTTCCTGACCCTGATGATCGCCCACCACGAAGGCGCGGTCGACATGGTCGAAAAGTTGCTCGATGAAGACGGCACAGCGGCCGATCCGGTGCTCTACCGGTTCGTCGGTGATATCGATTCAGAACAGACCGGCGAGATCGAGCGGATGGACAAGCTGCTCGCCGGCCTGTCCGAAGACCCGCGCACCGGCCTTGCCGCCGGCTTCGACAATGCCGGCGAAGCGATCCTGAACCTCGTCAAGGTCGCCAGTCTGCCCAAGCCCGCCGGGTTCTTCGACCCGGCCAACCCGGCTGACCTGCGCCCGCCGGTGCCGCCGAAGAAGAAGGATGAGGCCAAGGACGAAACGGTCGCAGAAGCCAAGCCTGCCGCCAAGCCGAAAGGCAAAGGCAAGACCAAGGCCAAGCCCGCTGTCGCCGCAGCCACCCCCGCCGAAACACCCGCGCGCGAGGAGGAAGACGACCTTACCAAGTTCGCCGAACGCTCCCCGTTGCTCGATTTCGCCAACACCGACATCGCCTTTTTTGACGATGTGATGGTCGCAGGCAGCTATCACGGGTTCAACATCTACAAGCTGGGCGACGACGGCGTGCCGGGCCTGATGAGTTCTGTTGTCTGCCCCGGCGGGCAGGGCGACGTCTCGGTAGTCGGCAATATCCTCGTCATGAGCGTCGAACAGACCCGCGGGCGGATCGATTGCGGGCTGGAAGGCGCACCGGGCAAGGTGAGCGAAGAACGCTTCCGCGGCCTGCGCATCTTCGACATCTCCGATCTGGCCGCCCCGCGTCAGGTCGGCGCGGTGCAGACCTGCCGCGGAAGCCACACGCACTCGATCGTCAGCGCCGATGACACGCGGCTGATCGTCTACAATTCCGGAACCGCCGGCATCCGCGAGGAAGAGGAACTGGCAGGCTGCATCAGCGGCCGCCCTGGCGACACCCGCACCGCGCTGTTCTCGGTCGACGTGATCGAGATTCCGCTGGCCGATCCCTCCAAGTCGCGCATCGTCAAGAGCCCGCGCGTTTTCGCCGACACCGCCACCGGCGAGATCGCCGGACTGTGGCGCGGCGGCGACCACGGTGACGACACCCAGCGCACCGCGCCGACCGATCACTGCCACGATATCACCGTCTTCCCGGCACTGAAGATCGCGGCGGGCGCGTGCTCGGGCAACGGCATCCTGTTCGATATTTCTGATCCCCTCACCCCCAAGCGGATCGATGCCGTCACCGATACCACCTTTGCCTATTGGCATTCGGCCACATTCAACAATGACGGCACCAAGGTGATCTTCACCGACGAATGGGGCGGCGGCGGGCGGCCGCGCTGCAAGGCGTCCGACCCCAAGACCTGGGGCGCCAACGCGGTCTATGACATCGTCGACGGCAAGCTGGTCTTCCGCGCCCACTACAAGATGCCTGCGCCGCAGACCGACAAGGAAAACTGCGTCGCTCACAACGGCTCGATCATCCCGGTGCCGGGCCGCGATCTGTTCGCGCAGGCGTGGTATCAGGGCGGCCTTTCGGTGATGGACTTCACCGACAGCGCCAACCCCAAGGAAATCGCCTATTTCGATCGCGGTCCGATCGACAAGAAGCAGATGATCGTCGGCGGCTACTGGTCGATCTACTGGTACGCAGGCCACATCTACGGCACCGAAATCACCCGCGGGATCGACGTGTTCGCCCTCAAGCCGAGCGAACACCTCACCGAAGCCGAAATCGCCGCCGCCAAGGCTGCGAAGTACGAAGACAACCGCTTCAATCCGCAAACCCAGACCCGCGTGACATGGGACGCAGGCGTGATCGAGGCGGCAGAGGCCAGCCGCAAGGGCGGCTGAACGGCACTGTAAACGCAAACGGCGGCTTTCGCTCTTTCCGGGAGACGAAAGCCGCCGTTGCATCCGGTTGCGACCCGTAAACCCGGCCATCCCAACAAAATTGACGATACGCCCCGCGCCCCTGCTCGGCTATCCCCTCACCTCACAACGGCAAGCCGGGGAGAGGCGCTATGGATCTGGGACTCAAGGGCAAGAAAGTCATCATGAACGGCGGGGCGCATGGCCTTGGCCTGCAGTCGCTCAAGCTGTTCGCGGCAGAAGGCGCGGATGTGGCCTTCTTCAGCCGCAAGGAAGACAAGATCGCCGCCGCAGTCGCGGAAATCGACGCCGCCGGGCCGGGCAAGGTGTTTGCCGAGGTGTTCGACATGGCGACCGGCACCGAAGCCTATCAGGCGTGGCTGGAAAAGGCGGCTCAGGAATTGGGCGGCTGCGACATCTTCGTCCACACCGCCAGCGCGTCCGGCACCGGCGGGGCAGGCGACTGGCAGGCCTGTCTCGACATGGACATAAAGGGCGCTGCCTATGCGGTCGAGACGCTGACGCCTTACCTTGAGGCTTCCGGCACCGGATCGATCGTGATGCTGTCTAGCACCGCCGCGCTCGAAACCTTCATCGCGCCCAACCCGTTCAACGCGCTGAAGGCGGCGCTGATCACCTATGCCTCGCAGCTCAGCCAGGCCTATGCGTCCAAGGGCATCCGCGTGAACACCGTGTCGCCCGGCGCGATCTATTACAAGGGCGGCAACTGGGAGATTATCGAGGAGCATATGAAGCCGCTCTACGATGGCACCCTCGCCAAGATGCCGATGGGCCGCTTCGGCGAGCCGGTGGAAGTCGCCAAGGCGATCGTTTTCGTCGCCAGCCCGGCGGTGCCTTACATGACCGGCGCGAACATCGTGGTGGACGGCGGGTTCACCCAGCGCGTCCAGTTCTAATCTTCCCTCTCCTCCAAAGGTGACACAAATGGCCGAGATCGACCGCGACAAGCTGCTCGACATCTACACCCGCACGATGAAGGTGAACCGCACGGATGAAAAGTTCCGCGAGCTGCTGATGGGCGGCAAGGTCGCGGTGATGTATTACTGCGTGCGCGGGCAGGAGCTGGTCTCGGCCGCGGCGATGGCGGCGCTGGAGAAAGAAGACTACGTCGTCTGCACCTATCGCGGGCAGGGCGAACAGACCGCCAAGGGCATCCCGATGGAGAAGTGGTGGGGCGAATGCCTCGGCAAGGCAACCGGCACCTGCAAGGGCAAGGGCGGCACCATGCACATCACCGATCCCGAAACGGGGATCATGGTCACCACCGGGGTGGTCGGATCGGGCCTGCCCATCGCCAACGGCCTTGCCATGGCGAGCCAGAACAACGGCGACGGGCGCGTAACGCTGGTGAGCTTTGGTGACGGCGCAGCCAATATCGGCGGCTTCCACGAAGCGATGAACATGGCCCAGCTCTACAAGCTGCCGGTCATCTTCCTGTGCCAGAACAACCGCTACGGCGAGCACACGGCTTATGCCGACCACACCGACAGCACGAACATCGCTGCCCGCGCGGCGGGTTACGGGATGAAGGGCGTCACGGTTGACGGCAATGACGTCCACCAGATCTACCCCGCAATGCAGGAAGCCGTCGCGCGGGCGCGGGCGGGCGAAGGCCCGACGCTGGTCGAGGCCATGTGCTACCGCATGATGGGTCACTTCTTCGGCTCGGACTTCAGCTACATGCCGCCCGAACATATTGCCGAAATGAAGGCGGAAGACCCGCTGCCCAAGCTGCGGCAGGTGATGCTCGATTACCAGTTCACCGAGGAGGAGCTGGACGCGATCGTCGCCGATATCAACGCGCAGATTGACGCGGCTGTACAGCACGCGCTCGACGCGCCGCTGCCTGATACCGACGAAATCTACAAAGACGTGCTGGAGGAGACCGCCTGATGGCCCAGATCACCATGACCCAGGCGCTGAACCTCGCCATCGACGAGGCAATGGCCGACGATCCGGGCGTGTTCTGCCTTGGCGAAGACGTGTCCGCCAAGCAGGGCGGCGGGGTGTTCAAGGTCACCTCGGGCCTCACCGAGAAATACGGCGAACATCGCATCCGCGCGACGCCGATTTCCGAAACCGCGATCATCGGTGCTGCCGTAGGTGCCGCTCTGGCGGGCCAGCGTCCGATTGCCGAGATCATGCTGATGAACTTCGTCGGCGTGTGCATGGACCAGATCGTCAACCACGCAGCCAAGCTGCGCTTCATGTCAGGCGGGCAGACCCCCTGCCCGATGGTGATCCGCACCACCACCGGCGTCGGCGTCGGCTTCGGCGGGCAGCACTCGGACATGCTGGAGGCGTGGTTCGCCCACGTTGCGGGCATTCACGTGGTCACGCCTTCGAACCCCGCCGACGCGCGCGGGCTGATGCGGGCTTCGATTGACGCCAATGACCCGGTGATCTTCATCGAGAACATCTTGTGCTACGGCCTCAAGGCGGAAGATCCCGGCCCGGGTTACCGCGTCCCGCTCGGCAAGGCGGCGATTGCGCGCGAAGGCACCGACATCAGCCTCATCACCTATGGCCGCACCGTGCTGGACGCGCTTGCGGTGGCCGATGATCTTGCCAAGGAAGGCATCAGCGTCGAGGTGATCGACCTGCGCACCATCGCCCCCTACGACGAGGCGACCGTGCTGGCATCGGTCCGCAAGACCGGCCGCGCGATCACCCTGCACGAAGCGGTCCGCCCCTTCGGCACCGGCGCTGAACTCGCTGCGAACATCCAGGAGAAGTGCTGGGACAGCCTCAAAGGCCCGGTGCGTCGCATCGGCGGGACGTTCTCGGCGGTGCCGTTTGCCTCACACCTCGAACAGGCATGGATTCCGCAGAAGTCGGATATCGTCGCACAAATCAAAGCATCGGTAGGTAAGCACTAAATGGCATCCGAAATCCGCATCCCCAAGCTCGGCATGAGCGCGGTTGAAATGACCCTCGTCGAATGGATGTTCGGCGAGGGTGAACGCGTCGAGAAGGGCGACATCATCTACACCGTCGAAACCGACAAGAGCACGACCGAGATCGAGGCGCAGGCCAGCGGGATCATCCACCCCACCGGCGAGGAAGGCGCGGTCTACAAGGTCGGCGATCTGATCGGGACGATTGAGGAGTAATGCCCTCAAGTAGCGAAGCGGTAGGGCAGCAAGGACTCTCTCCGAGGGATATGCTGGCGAAGGTCTATGCCACGGCCGGCACCCGCGATTGGGATGCGGTCGGGGCGCTGATCCACCCGGATTTCGTGCTTTACGAGGCGAACTCGCTCCCCTTTGCAGGCGAATGGCGCGGCAAGGACGCGCTGCAACGCTGCGCGGCGGCGATGTATGGCACTTGGGCCGATACCAAGCTCGAAATGCTCGACTGCACCGGCGGCGATACCTGGGCGGTAATGGTGATCCGCCTGACGATGCACCCCAAAGACGGCTCCGAACCCTTTACCCAGACCATCTGCGAGGCGGGATGCTTCGAGGACGGGCTGCTGCGCGAATTGCGCATCCACTATTTCGACGCCACCGAGGTCGCCGCGCGGGCGTGAGGCAGGTCAGATGCCGGTGTTTTCGGTGAAAGTGCCGATGATGCCGATCAGCACCGACATCACCAGCGTTCCTGCTGCCAATTCGGCCACCGAATAGTCCATGTCTCTCACGCCCCACCGGAACACCGCCAGGATCGGGAACAGGAACCAGCCCAGCATGAAATAGAGCAGCCCGCGCTTCGGGCTGAAGTCGAACGCCTTCTTCGGCAGGTACTTGCGGTCATAGAACGCCGCGAACAGCGCGCCGCAGAGCGCCAGGGTGAACACCAGCGTGGCCCCCGTTCCCCATTCCATCGGCGCGATCCGCCCTTCCGGCCCGAAACCGAATGCGAAACCCATCAGCGCCAGAAACGCGGTCCCGCCGATCAACTTCCTGCGATTCAAGGCCTTGCCTCCCGATTGGCGAAGCGGACACATCGCATAGGGGCCGGGAAGCGGCAACAGGCACGCCCGCACTGGCTCTCCCCCTCGACCCTCTGCGCAGAATGGCGTATTCTCCCCGTCCGGGACGCCGCCATAGAGCGATGACAATCAATTTGGGGCCGATCCGGTGAAACAATCGCTTATCAATCTGCTACCGCCTGCGACTGTCGCGGCGATCTGGGCCTTCTGGGGTCTGGCACCCGCCGCATGGGTCGAAGGCGGCTGGGCGATCTTGGCGGTGGGCCTCGGCACGCTCGTCTTCGTGCAATTGCTGGAATTGCTGTTCGAACGCCACGCAGGCTGGCGCATCAACCGGCGCGAGCTGGCGACCGACGTGTTCTATGTCGCCTTCGGTTACGGCGTCATCGGGTTCCTGTCCGAAACGCTGGTCAACGGGCCGCTGGGCGAGGCCAAACAGGCGCTCGGCATCGCTACCCCGTGGCTCGCTGACAGCCCGTTTCTGGTGCAAGTGCTGGTGGTGATGTTCACCTTCGAATTCGGCCAGTACTGGATGCACCGCGCGATGCACAACTGGACGCCGCTGTGGCTGACCCATGCGCCGCATCACCACATCACCCAATTGAATGCGATGAAGGGCTTCATCGGCAATCCTATCGAACTGTTCCTGATCAGCCTCGGCGTGATTGCGCTGCTTGATGTCGATCTCAACGCCCTGTTTGCCGCGATCACCGCATCGGGCGCGATTGCGACCTATGCCCATGCCAACGTTCGCGCCGATCCGCCGATCTGGTACGGCTACTTCTTCACCACCATCCGCAACCACTCGCTCCACCACACCGCGCTTTCGTATGAGGACACGCGCTGCAATTACGGGAACAGCGTGATTTTCTGGGACCGCGTGTTCGGCACCTACAAGGAGGGCGAGAGCGAAGTGGTGGGGCAAGACGATCGCAAGCGCCTGTCGATCAGGGAGCAATGGCTGTTCCCCCTGCGCCCCTGGCTGGAAAAGCGCGGAACCGCCGAGGGTTAGGAACATATCGGCCGCTTTCGGGCGAAGCCGCAGCATGATCCTGGCCACGGCTTCGCCCTGCCGGCTCAGTCATGGCAGGCTGGCTGCTCCGCCCAGTTCGTATGGCACCACCCGGCGGCGGAACAGGTTCACCTCGATGGTCTGGTCGTTGGGCGGATAGGCGCGCTGGTCGCAATCGCCGCGGGGGCAGATGCGGCACGATACGCCGATCCGCGTCGCCGCCTGCGCCGACATTGTATCAATGCTGTCGGCATAGATGAACTCGCTGGCGTGCTGCGCCTCGCACCCCAGCGCCACGGCATAGCGCCGGGGGTTGCGATCGAACCGGCCCGAGGCTTTGACCAGCCCCTTGGCAATAGAGACATAGCGCAGGCCATCGGGGGTTTCGGCCAGCTGCACCAGAATGCGGTCGGGGATCACGGCCGCCTCATGGACGATCCACAAGGGGCAGGCGCCGCCGAACCGTGCGAACTGGAACCGCGTCGCGCTGTGCCGCTTGGTGATGTTGCCGGCCATATCGACCCGGCAGAAGAAGATTGGCAAGCCCCGCTCGCCATCGCGCTGCAAGGTCGACAGGCGGTGGCAGGTCTGCTCGAAACTGGTCTGGTAACGCAGCGCCAGCCGGTCGACATCATGCCGGAACGCCCGGGCCGCACGGCGGAAATGGCCATAGGGCATCAGCACCGCTCCGGCGGCGTAATTGACGAGTCCGATGGTCAGCAGTTCCCGCGAGACAGGGCTGCGCAGCGGCGCGGCTTCGGCAATCGCGCGGATGGTGTCGCCCAGCGTCATCGCCGCGACGTGATAAGCGATCTGGAACCGCACACCTGCGGCCGGCTGGTCTGAAGCGATCCGCAACACGCGCTGTCCTGCATCGAAATGGCGCAAGGTGTCTGACGGCTTGAGCTCCACGGTGATCCCGTGCGCGTCACGCAGATGGCGTTCCAGCGCCGCCGTGCCCGGTGCCTCGTCATCGCCCGAGATGTCCGCGGCGAGGCTTTCGGCGGCGCGGTCGATGGGATCGACATAGTTGTTGGACAGGTGGAACCAGTCGCGCACTTCCTCCCACGGCAGGCGCGATCCGCCGCCGGTGTTATCGGCCAGCGCCTCGTCCACCATCTCCAGCCGCTGGTTGGCGCGGCGCAGCGCCTCGTGCAGTTCGACAAAGCGGCGGGCGAAGGCGGGCTGCTGTTCGGCCAGGCGGGCAATCGCATCGGGCGCGAGCGGCGCATCGAAGATCGGATCGGCCGCCGCCTCGCGCAGCAGCAGCGACAATTGCTCGGTGTCGTCTCCCGGAAAGTCCTGCCAGTCGAGCGGAAACAGGCTTGCCACACGCTCGATCAGGCGCGGAGTCAGCGGGCGATCATCATGTTCAAGCTGGCTGAGATAGGACGGACTGATCGCCAGCTGGCGCGCCAGATCGGCCTGCTTCAACCCGCGCCGTTCGCGCAGCACCTTCAGCTGCGCGCCTGCGAAAATCCGGTGTCTGGCACTCATCGGGCGGCTCCAGTTTGCAAAGTTCCTGTTTGCAAATTTGCAAATTAACATTGGACGCCCGCGCGCGGTTGCGCAACTCCATCTGTGTCGCACCACCATCGGCCGGCGGCAAAACGCCGGGCGTCGTGCAAGGAGATTTGGAATGGCCACCAATGTTGTGGAGCTTTACCAGTTCCAGCCGGACGCCACCCCGCGTGACATCCTCGACGCGGTCACCATCCGCACGAAAGGCGATATCGCCGACGCCGCTGCCGCTTTGGAGCGCGAGGTCGCAGGCTTCGGTCTGCGCGTCATGCTGTGGCACGATCTGGCGACGATGGAGCCGACCGTCGATGGCGAGGGGCAGTCGCTCAACGCCGCCGTTTTCGGATGGGACATAGAAGACCTCGCCCCGTTTTCCGACATCGATCAGGCGATCCGTTCGCCCGTGCTGCGGGCCTGCCGGGTGGAAAGCCAGCCGTTCTGGATCAACCGGCGCGGCATTCGCAGCCGCTGGGACAACCCCTATCTCGATACGATCGGGCTGGAGGATTTCGACCAGCGCACCCCGCTACCTTCAGCAATCGTGGTGCCGGTCCACATGCCGTTCGGGCAGATTGCAGCGGCGATCTTCACCAGCACGGATCCGGCCCAGACCGATCTGTCGCGCGAATTCGCCCGGCTTGGCGATGCGCTCGCCCGGCTCGTGCAGCGCTTCATGGCGGGCTATGTCAAAGTCAGCCGCAACCCGCGCTATCTGCCGACCGAGACGGTGCTGACAGCGCGCCAGATCGAATGTCTGCGCTGGGCGGCGCTGGGCAAGACCGATTATGAAATCGGCATCATCATGGGCTGCAGCCATGCCGGGGTGCGATACCATATGAGCCGAGCCTGTGTGAGCCTTGGCGCCATCAACCGCGCCCAATCGGTTTTCCGCGCCTGCCAGCTTGGCTACCTCGGCTGAACGCAGCGCTCAGGCTTTCCCGCCCAGTCCCAGCCGCCACAGCAGTCGGCCCGGTGCGGAGGGTGATTCGGGGATGCTCGGCTCACGGGTGCAGCTTCCATACAATTCCGATCTGATGATCGGGATGTATTCATCCGCGTCCAAATCAAGCAGCGCACAGATCGTCCGGGTAAACCCAAAGATGAAGGTCTTGCCCGGAAGGCTGACAAAGTCACCGGCTTCGACACACTGCACATAACGC
>Ga0209812_10001606_pt1 | contig 15118 bp, 10 predicted proteins | sample JI71714BDNA_FD_187502 | JGI IMG/M metagenome (GOLD analysis project Ga0209812, IMG submission 187502) | Wastewater effluent complex algal communities from Wisconsin, to seasonally profile nutrient transformation and Carbon sequestration -... | ecosystem: Engineered > WWTP > Effluent > Algae...
ACAAAAAAAGTATCTTTGCTTATTATATAGAAAACTGAATAGATGACCTTAGATCAATATATAGCCAATATAAATAAACGCTACCAGCTAGGCAATGCTACCGAGCATACTTTCCGTGGTGATCTCCAGCAATTGATAGAAAGTTTAGTGCCTACCATCAGAGCGACCAACGAACCAAAAAGACAATCTTGTGGTGCGCCAGACTATATCCTGACGAATAAAGAAATCCCCGTAGGTTTTATAGAAGCTAAAGATATTGGCGACAAAGACATGGAAGGGGCAAAAAAGACTGGAAACAAAGAACAGTTTGACCGTTATAAAGCTTCACTTAACAATTTAATCTTTACAGACTATCTTGACTTTCATTTGTACCGTGATGGTCAATTTGTAAGGAAAATTGCCATCGGAGAAGTGGTCCAAAATCCTTCAGGTAAGCCTGGAGCGGCATATATAAAACCACTGCCAGAAAATTTCACATCATTTGAGTTGTTTATCAAAGATTTTAGTTCCCATATAGGACTCACAATCAAAAGCTCAAAGAAACTCGCCACTATGATGGCTGCCAAAGCTCGATTGCTATCAGATGTCATAGAGAAAGCCCTGACTAGTGACGAACAAAATAGTGAAAACAGCACCCTTAAAGACCAAATGGATGCTTTTAAGCTTATATTGATTCATGATATTACGGCAGAAGGATTTGCTGATGTTTATGCTCAGACCATTACCTATGGTATGTTTGCAGCACGTCTGCATGATCCTACATTAGCTACGTTTAGTAGGCAAGAAGCATTTGAATTGATACCCAAATCCAATCCTTTTTTAAAAAAGTTGTTTGGTTATATCGCGGGCTTAGACCTTGATGAAAGAATAAAATGGATCGTAGATGATTTGGTCCAGATATTCTTAGCCTGCAATGTAGAAGAAATGCTAAAAAACTACGGATCAAATACAAAGATGGAAGATCCCATTATTCACTTTTATGAAGACTTTCTGAGTGAGTACGATCCGAAATTGCGAAAAGCTCGTGGTGTATGGTACACGCCTGCGCCTGTAGTCAATTTTATAGTCCGTGCTGTGGATGATATTCTAAAAACTGAATTTGATTTGCCGCAAGGATTGGCAGATACCAGCAAAACTAAAATTATAAAGCAAACCCAAAATTTTGATAAAAAAACTGGTAAATATTTAGAAACCGAAGATGAAATTCACAAAGTACAAATCTTGGACCCTGCTACAGGCACGGGCACTTTCCTTGCAGAAGTAATAAAACACATTCACAAAAAATTTGAAGGACAACAAGGCATTTGGAGCAATTATGTAGAAACGCATCTTTTGCCACGATTGAATGGATTTGAGTTGCTGATGGCAAGTTACGCCATGGCACACTTGAAGTTGGATTTGCTATTGACAGAAACAGGTTACAAACCGACAACCAACCAACGTTTTAGAGTTTATCTAACCAATAGCCTTGAAGAAAGCCATCCTGATACAGGTACTTTGTTTGCCAATTGGTTAAGTACAGAAGCAAATGAAGCGAATCACATCAAAAGAGATACGCCCGTAATGTGTGTTATTGGAAACCCACCTTACAGCGGAATATCTTCAAACAATGGCGAATGGATAAGCAAACTGATTGAAGATTATAAATATGTTGATGGAGTTCATTTTAATGAACGAAAACATTGGCTGAATGACGACTATGTGAAATTCATACGATATGGCCAACACTTCATTGAGAAAAACGGTAATGGCGTTTTAGCCTTCATCAATCCTCACGGTTTTTTAGATAATCCTACTTTTCGGGGAATGCGATGGCATTTGCTCAAGACTTACGACAAAATTTATACCATAGACTTACACGGAAATAGTAAGAAAAAAGAAACAGCCCCTGACGGAAGTGCAGATGTGAATGTATTTGATATTCAGCAAGGTGTTTCTATTAACATCTTTGTAAAAACAGGAAAGAAAAAGGCAGACGAATTAAGCAAAGTGTTTCATTTTGAGTTGTACGGCAAAAGAGAAATGAAATATGATTTTCTGTCTAATAGTTCATTGAAATCAGTTGAATTTATAGAACTAAAGTCGGAAAAGCCTAATTTTTTCTTTGTCCCCCTAAATGATAAAGGCAACATCGAATACCAAAATGGGTTTCGATTAGATGATATATTCCAATTAAACAATATGGGTTTAGTTTCTGCCAATGATGGATTAAACTTCTCTTTATCATCAAATGAGCACAAAGAGAAAATGAAGGATTTGTTATTTATGGAAGAAAATTCTTGGAGAATAAAATACAAGAGACCTAATGACGCCCAGTCATGGAAGTATAAATGGGCAAAAGAAGATGCTTCTAAAAATCAAACTATTGAATTTCAAAAAATATGTTATAGACCTTTTGACAAAAGATGGACGTTATACACTGGTAATTCAGGCGGTTTATATGCAAGACCAATCAATCACTTGATGCAACATTTTATTGTTGGTAAAAATATAGGTTTTGTATGCGTAAAAATAGGAAGAGATGTAACTGCTCATAATTATTTTGTCACAAATGCAATAACAGACAAAGGCATAACTTCATCATTAGATAATTCAAATATTTTCCCTCTATACCTCTACCCCGAAACCAACGGACAACAAACCATTGGGCAATCAGGCGAAAGAACACCAAACCTAAACCCAGAAATTGTAAGTAAAATCATAACTAGTTTAGGCTTACAGTTTGAGTCTGAGCACGCTTCAAGGGGTCTAAACCCCTTGGGAGATCGGAAATCTGAATACTTCGCTCCAATAGACATCTTGGATTACATCTATGCGGTTTTACACTCTCCAACTTACAGAGAAAAATACAAAGAGTTTTTAAAAATAGATTTTCCGAGAGTGCCATATCCAAAAGACAAAGACACGTTTTGGCAATTGGTAAAATTGGGTGGCGAAATCAGGCAAATACATTTATTAGAAAGCCCAACAGTAGAGAAATACATAACACAATATCCCGAAGATGGCGATAATATTGTCACCAAACCAAAATACCAAGATGGCAAAGTTTACATTAACGACTCACAGTATTTTGCCAATGTACCGCAAGTATCTTGGGACTTTTACATAGGTGGTTATCAGCCTGCACAAAAATGGCTCAAAGACCGCAAGGAAAGAAAACTGGAATTTGATGATATTTTACATTATCAAAAGATCATCGTAGCCTTGACAGAAACGGATAGATTGATGAAGGAAATAGATAAAATAGAGATAGAATAGAAAAGGGCAATTTGCTCTTTGAATAATATGGCTTGTCATGCTTTGGTAATAAAGATTTCTTAAACTGGTAAGTCAACATTTCACCACGCACTAATAACCACCATACCCAAAACACATGCAAACCCAAAATTTCAAAAAAATTAAAACCATTATAGTTGGCATAGTGACGGCCTTAATTTTTACCTTCCTGTTATGGGAGCATTTTAATGGTGGCGTTACGAGTCATCATACCCTGCACTCAGAAGATCTTCCTGCTATATCCAATTGGTGGAGTGGATTATTGTTGCCTGTACTTACCTGGTTTCTTTTGAGTAGGGTAGAAAAGAGATTGGATCAAAAGGTTTTGGTTACGCAACAGCCTAATAACGGAATGAACAAAGTTGTTTGGATTTTTATGGTGGGCTTAGTGTTGGGCATTGTGCTTTCCGCATCATTTACGTATGCGTTTAGACCGTTTTTGGACAATGTGCTTTACATTTTAATCGTACTAAGCTTTTTTATACCTTTGTACTACGCAGAGTTTATCTTAGGTTTTATTTTGGGAATGACTTATACCTTTGGCGCCATACTTCCGACAGTATTCATACTCGTGATAGCAGGGATAGGATGGGTCACTTACAGATATATCAGACCTTTAATATTGCGATTAGGGAATTGGAATTAGATTAAAAAAGTATATTTACATAGTTTTTTATTTTGCATCTTTTTGCTTTTGTATCGTTTTAGTTAAAAATAATATATGGAGGAAGTAATCATAATCGGAGCAGGTTTAAGTGGCTTGTCAACAGCTTATCAACTTAAGAAAGCAGGAATTAGCTTTAAGATTATAGAAGCGCAAGACCGTTTGGGTGGCCGTATAGAAACCATCTATGGCCATGATGATACACCTATGGAAATGGGTGCCACTTGGTTTGGTAAAGAACATATTAACCTTATAAGTTTATTGTCAGAACTCAATATTGGTTATTTTGAACAACATACGGAGGGTATTGCCTTGTTTGAAACGATGTCTTTTGAACCGCCACAACAATTCTATGTGCCAGCCAATAGTCATTCAGCATATAGAATTCAGGGCGGTACTTACAGTATTATTGATGCATTATATCGACATATTGGCAAAGAAAGTATGGTATTAAATTCCAAAATTATAGAGATTGTAGAGGATGAGAGTAAACTTATACTTACAGATAGTTTGAAAAATAATTTTTCCTGTAAATACGTAATTGTTGCCCTACCACCCAAATTAGCCATTCATTCCATCCAATTTTCTCCAGAATTACCACAAGCACTCATCCAAGTGATGCAGAAAACACAAACTTGGATGAGTGGTTCCATAAAATTCTCTGTAGAATACAAAAAAGCATTTTGGAAAGACAAAGGTTTTTCAGGAAGTATCTATAGTCAATCAGGGCTAGCTACTGAAATATATGATCATAGCAATTATGAAGACACAAAATTCGCATTAAAAGGGTTTTTAAATGGTTCTGCATCGCATTATTCTTTTGAAGAACGAAAGGAGAAAATTATTGAGCAACTGAAACGCTATTTTGGAAATGAAGCTACTGAATACATAAGTTATAACGATAAAATTTGGAATGATACATACATCCAACCCAACAATGATACTTTTTTGCCGCCACATTTTAATAATGGACATGCAGTCTTTGATGAAAGTTATATGAATAACAAACTTTTCTTTACAGGAACAGAAACCGCAAAAACATTTAGTGGTTATATGGATGGAGCTATTAAGGCATCAAACTCAATTGCAGATAGGATTTCAAAAATATTTAAAACTAAGTGAAAAGCTTTTGATGACATGAATGATATATAAGCGCATTCAGGTCAAATTATCTTGGTATAGATATAATGATTATCAATTGTTTTTGTGAATTTCAGCAAACCTTAAAATAAAAAAGTGTTAGAAAATCAACTCTTCTAACACTTTTCAATTATTTATTAATCAAAACTATTTTGCTGGTTCTTCAGACTTTAGTCTTGATTTTTTTACTTGAATGGTTTGTGGACCCGCCACTATCTTGAATTCTGTACGTCTATTGAGCTGATGCTCATCTTCGCTACACTTGACGCCGTCTTTACATCTATTCAATAATTGTTTCTCACCATAACCCACGGTTTTGATACGATCACCTTGGATACCTTCAGCGACCAACCATCTCTTTGCAGAATCTGCTCTTCGTTGAGACAGCTTTTGGTTATACGCACCTACGCCCCTACTATCTGTGTGTGATGACAACTCAATCACCATATCAGGATATTGATCCATCAATTCTATTAAATAAGTCAAATCTTTTTCTGCAGCTGGCAAAATCTTATCATCATCAAGATCATAATAGATATTGTTAAGTCTGATCGGCTCGTTTATAGCGTATGTTTCTGTATCAGATTCGAATGGTTTAGGTTTTAGGACTACCGTTTTCTTTACAGTATAATCATCAAAAATCCCATTAGTATTGAATGTAATGGTATCTGGATAATAACCTTCTCTTGTCACATAGGCAATATAGGACTTATCAGCATCAAGAAGAAAACCAAAGTTATTTGATGTGAAATTGGTTTTTGAGTCTGTCGGGACTTTTTTACCTTTCTCAAATAATTCTATGGTTGCACCTTCTAAAGGCCCTTTCTCATTGGTCACCAACGTTTGTAAATCTATCACTAAATCTCTGATTTGGATCAGGTAGATATCATCACAACAAGTTTCATTGCCTTTAAAATTCTTTTTGTCTTTGTGTATTCTATTCGAAACTACAAAACCTGCATTTCCACTTGCATTAAACCTTAGGAAAGTATCGTCATAAGATGAATTATAATTATAACCCATATTGGTAGGTTCTTCCCATTTAGAGCCATTCCATGATGAAAAGAAATTGTCCATTCCACCCATACTCGGATGACCTGCTGAACTGAAATATAAAGTACCATCTTTATAGAAAGGTGATTCTTCGTTTTTAGATGTGTTGATGATAGGTCCAAGATTGATAGGATTGCCATATTTATCACCTGTAATCGGAGAATAATATATATCGTACCCACCTAATCCACCTGGCATGTCAGACACATAATACAATACCTTACTACCGAAAAGCTCACCTTCGTATGGATGACGTGATCTAAATTCACTATTTACAACGTCCAATGCATATGGAGTACCCCATTTATCTCCCACTCTATTTGATAAGAAAATTTCTGATGTGGACAATCCATTATTAAGTGGTTTAGCTCTAGTAAAATACATTCTTTGTCCATCTGCAGAAAAAGAAACGCCGCCTATATGATACTCTACCCTATTGATGGACTCTTCTAATGCAGTTGCTTTTGCAAAGTCACCTTGTGGTGTTCTTGCAGCATTATATAATTTGGCGTGATAATCTCCTTCTTGACCATCAATGACCGTTGTTGTTTTTGAATTTAAACTAGAAAAATAAAGTGTACCATCAGAATACATAGCAGGTGCTGACTCAGCAGAAGGAGAGTTTATACTTTCGCTTGCAAAACTCACAGCTGCTTCGATGTTTTCAGGATATTTCTCAAGACCTAAAATACCTTTTAATTCTAACTTAGCTTCATTTCTAAGAGAATCGCTATCTATGATGGATATAAATTCATTTAATGCATCCATAGCAAGTTTGTATTTTCCTTGGAACTTTAATGAACGTGCGTAATCCAATTTGATATCGGTGAACTCTTCTGTTCTATCTTTTTTTAAGATCCTATCATAACCACGCTCTGCTTTTGGATAGTCGCGTAGTAACATATACAAGTCAGAAATGGCAATCTGCAAGTATGGATCCTTACTTTCTTTATATGCCTTGTCAAACCACTCAATAGCATTCTGGTAATCGTAATTAGCGGCTGCAGTTTCAGCAGTTTCGATCATGGTTTCATAGCTAGTTGCCGTAACGGGTTGCGCATAGGACACAACACTTAGCACAAACATACTACATAAAAATATAATAAATCTTAATGTCATCTTTTGAGAAATTATTCAGTTCTTTATTTATCTAACAAATTATTTTACAGTCTAGGACAGAATATAACAGGTTTCGGCTTCGGCTTTTTGTAAATCTTACCCATGTAACTAGCACAGAGTTCGAAACCACCTACATTATTAGATCCCAATACGGCTGTGGATATGTCCATGTCAAAAGCAAAGCCAACTTTAATATCTTTTATGATCGCCCCAGCGTAAAAAATAATAGCTCTAAGATTTCTAGTACCTAGACCTGCTGTCAGCTTAAGGTCCTTTTCTGGATCTAAATGGTATGTAGCATGAGTATTCACATTAAACGCAGTTGCTGGACCAAGATTATAATAGTAAAATCCAGGGATGATATTTACCCTTTTGTTAATGGTCATATCATATTCGCCGTGGAAATTTATCCCTCTGTACTTTTCATACACTGCTGTATCTTTAGGGTTCTTTATAAAACCAATAACTGGTGTAAAAATCCCTTCCAAAGCGATACCTAATTTTAGATCTGAGTTTTTTCTTCTAGCATTAAATAATATGCCCGAACTCCAGTCTTTAATACCAATTACTGCTTTTCCATTAGGATCTGAATCGCCTTGCTTATTTAGTTCTTCAATATCCTTATCCGGTAAATCAGTTTGGGGCTTAACCCTACCATCAAACTGCGATAACTGTTCAATTGATCTATTTCCACTTGAATACTGAACACCAAATGTCAAAATATTGGTTTGTTTTTTGTCTAATGACAGGTGGTAAGCTAGGCCAGCTTTCACAAAAGTCATGGTCTGAGTTGAACCCGGTGCCGCAGATCCATCATTAGACGAGTTAAGATGAATACCAGAACTACCCACTATATCTGCTTGGACACCTACACCAATCCAATCTTGCTTTCTTATTCCTCTTATGATAGGCGCATCAGCTGATAACGTAAATGTTTTGAAAGACCGTGGCGTGATCGCTGCTTGTTTATCTGAATAAATACCACTTACCCTATATGATCCTGAAAACGCACCCGCATTTGCTGGATTTACATTGAGTGGCGTAAACTGATAGTAAGAAAAATGGAGATCCTGACCTATCAAATACACATTCAAACAACTGATTAACAATACTATATGTAAAATTTTAAACCGCATATTACCGGATATTTTATTTGTTTAGACCACGAAAGATAAGGCAATTTTTTAATATCAAACAAAAAAGACCCATTTTAACAGTATTTTTTAGCAGAATAGTCTCTTGGCCGCCACATTTTTGCATTTTTAGTATAAAATTAATGCTTACCAACTTTAAATCAGCGCTTTTCTTGATTTGCCAAGATCTGAAACCTATAACTTATTTATTTTTTCTAGCCAATCCAGTGTAGGATGCTCCCAGTTCAATTCCACTTTGAATGTTTGAGAATTGGTCATCAGATGTTTTGTTTATATCATAGGCTAGACTTAAGTTTATACCCCTAAAGACACCTCCTGCGTAGATGATCGTTCTCTTGATATCAGTGATCCCCAAACCTAGATATACTTTAGACATTTTTTCTCTATTTATCCAGCAGGAAACATTGGTATTGATATTCAACAACTTTGAAAACTCAAAATTGGAATAAAAGAATCCTGGGGTAATGCTTATATTTTTGTAAATATCAATATCATACGATCCGTGTATGTTCAATCCATATCTTCTTTGGTTAAGTGGAATCCCATCTCTTGAAGATACGTTGTTTAATCTAAAAGTAGAAATACCAAATGATTTAACATTATTTCCTGACACTGATCTATATAACAACCCTGCTGCCCAATTGATATTAAATGGGCCATAAATATTTTTAACTTTTTGGGTTCCTTGGTTAATTAAATCACCGATATCTCCTGTCTGAGTATTTGAACTAATATGGGCGAGTTGGATATAAGACCTGCTAGTACTTGTCCTATATTGTATCCCGAAAGATAAAAAACTGGTAGCGGCATCATTTAAACTATAATGATATGAAGTGTTAAATATAAAATTGTGAATACTTTTTAGAGCATTTGACTCACCTGACACACCTGACGCACCTACTAATTCCGCTCCCAAACCAACTCCAATCTTATCTCCTTCTTTAAACCCCTTCATAATGGAATATTCAGAAGAAATCGAAAATTGCCTAAATGGCCTTTCGCTAATGTTATTTAACTTGTCACTATAAACCGTTGACAGTCTAAACAGACCATCTGAACCCACAAGCGCAGGATTAACAGCTAAAGGGGTAAACTGATAATTGGAATATTGAAAGTTTTGATTTTTGTTTTTTGTTACAGGAGGTAATATCTGAGCACCTACTATACACATTTGAAAAAATGCAACTATAAAACCAAAAGCGACTTGTAATAATTTAAGGCTTTTCATGGGAAGATTTATTCTGTTGTTTAAGATGCAAAAGTAATTAAAAAAACAATATACTTCACACCGATTGTATAAAATTATCCACACTGTCTTCCTTAAACGTATTTTGAAAATCATTTTTTTTTCGCTATCCCTGTGTAAGATGAACTTAACTCCAATCCTTTGGGGATTCCATCGTAATATTGAGCAGGTTTTCTACCCCAATCATAAGCAATTCCAATATTAATGCCATTAAAAGTACCACCAGCGTAGACAATCGTCTTATCAATATCCGTTATTCCAAGCCCTAGATATACTTTAGAAATTTTTTCTTTATTTATCCAGTAGGAAACATTGGTATTGATGTTCAACAACTTTGAAAACTCAAAATTTGAATAAAAGAAGCCTGGGGTAATGCTTATATTTTTGTAAATATCAACATCATAAGATCCATGTATATTCACACCATAACGATTCATTTGATTTGTATTCGGTACGAAAGGTAAAATGCTGCCTAACCTATAAGTGGCTATTCCAAATGATTTTTCTTTATGGCCTATGTTAGATTTATACAACAATCCGACTGATAAATTGCTTCTATTAGGACTATTGTAAACAAAATTATCTGGGTAAACGGCCAAGTTATTTCGGCTTTCAACAAAATACCTTGAATCCGAATTATACTGAATTCCAAAAGACAAAAAGTCTGTAGCAGCAGTATTTAGACTATAATGATACGCTGCTCCAAAGGAGTAATTAGTACCATTTGGTAAAGGTTTTGGTAAAGAATTAGTCCATGCAAACCCTAGCAAATCCACACTCATAGCAAACCCAACTTTATCATTATCTTTAAATACATCCATAAAGGTATATTCAGTAGTAAAATTAAATTGTTTTGAAGGCACTTTTAGAATGTTGTTGTACTTATCACCAATCAAAAAAGAAACTCTATACAATCCATTTGAGCCCGCAAGTGCCGGATTAATATCGAAAGGCGTAAACTTATAATTGGAATATTGAAAGTTTTGATTATTGCGAACACTAATGGGAGGCAAGTTGGTCTGGGCTTCAACATCATAAATCTGAAAGAATGCAATTAATAAAACAAATGTTAATCGTAATGTTTTTATGTTTTTCATGGGAAGATTTATTCTTACATTTTATCACAAAAAAGTATCTAGAGAAATATTACATAATCCACCGTTTGTGAAAAGCTAAAACTCCGTCTTCTAGAAAACGTATTTTGTAACAATTTTATTACAATGATTAAAGGTTGATTGAATACCTTTGTGAAAACTTTTAATTTGAAAAGCAAGTATTATTTACTTACCATTTCATTTATTCTAATGATACAAGTGTTAGGAAAGACTCAATCTTTTCTAATACCTTCTGATACTTTGAATAAAAAGCGATACAATACAGCCCTAATTTTTACAGCTACCACATACACAGCATTTTCCATAGGCCTTTACAATACATGGTATAAAAAATTTGATCAAGAACCTTTTCACCTTTTTAATGATTGGGGCGAATGGGGACATATGGACAAATTAGGTCATATTCATACTGCCTATCTTCAAGGTGTGCTTTGTTTCCAAGGAGCACGATGGACTGGATTAAGCAAAAAAAAGAGCATGCTCACAGGTATGGTTTGTGGCACATTATTTCAGTCTACAATAGAGGTGATGGATGGTTTCTCGTCAAAATGGGGCTTTTCTATACCTGATATGGCTGCCAACCTGACAGGAACAAGCGTTTTTGCATTGCAACAACATTATTGGGATGAGCAGCGCATTTCCATTAAAGTTTCTTCTATTCCTCAATCCTATTCGAGAGAACGATTTAGTGCTAATAATGGCAAAGCGTCAACTTCCGCCTTTCAGCGCGCAAATGATTTATTTGGTGCCAATTTTTTCGAGAGATTCCTTAAGGATTATAATGCACAGACCTATTGGGCATCTGTGAATGTACATTCTTTTCTCCACGAAGGAAATAAATGGCCTAAATGGTTAAATGTCGCCGTTGGTCATAGTGCTGAAAACATGTATGGTGGATATAATAATATTTGGGAAAAAGATGGTTTTATCTTCTCTTTGGATGATAAATACCCAAGATATCATCAGTTTTATCTAGGTTTTGATGTAGATTTACCCAAATTAAACCCCAAAAATCCATTCTTAAAAACAATTTGTTCTGTGTTTAATATTTTTAAAATACCATCACCCGCATTAGAAATAGATACGCAAGGTCAGATCAAGTTCCATATATTAAGGTAGAGACTAAGGCTAAGATTTAGGTTAAGGTTAAGTCTAAGTTTGAGATTAAGGCTTAGGTTAAATACCGTTAGGCACTATTTATCGGTAAAAAAAATAGAACCCATACGTTAAATCCCATAGAGACGATATGTTTGTTCATCAATATTTTATGATAAAACAGAAAATCTGCTATCATCAACGTTTGCCTTTTATGATAAGCTTAGCGTCACCGCTAAACTTGGGTTAGTTAAAGCGTCTCGCTTGATTACCATACATCGTCAAAAACATCTAAACTACTCAATATTCACCCACAACTTTTTCAGACTGACACCAACAAAAAGTGCTATTACAAATGCTATGGCAGCATTTGCCATCTGTCCATAGATAATGTATCCTGTACCAAACAGAAGGGAATAAATACCTATACACCCTAAAAACATCATGAGCACTTCAGTAGAAAGTTTACCTGTTTTGGTATGTTCTTGCGTGATAGATCCATTTGCAATGCCTTGAGAGATCACAGGTTTCCATCCCATGCCATGTGGTCTGATAGTCTTATAGAATTGTATTAAGACTTTACCATCCGTAGGCTTTGTGACTAAAGCGGTTACAACCCATGCAATAGTTGTGAGTAGAACACCGATCACTAGTTTTTCATGGGATGCTAATTGATTTTTAACGACTATTTCCATAATTACTGCAATTACAAAGGAGACAATCATTGCTACGATTTCACTCATCGCATTGATTCTCCACCAAAACCATCTTAAAATAAACAAAAGTCCTGTCCCTGCGCCTATTTGCAAAAGTATATTAAAAGCTTGTAAGGCATTTGTCAACAATAAAGCAAAGATCGCAGCCAAAATCATCAGAACAACGGTAGAAATCCTACCCACATTTACCAATTCTGTTTCTTTTGCCATTGGATTTACAAAACGTTGGTAAAAATCATTTACAATATAGCTGCTTCCCCAATTCAAATGTGTACTTATAGTCGACATCAATGCAGCTATCAATGCAGCTATCACAATACCTAACAAACCAGCCGGAAGAAAAGAAAGCATAGCTGAAAAAGCTAAGTCATCCTTTACAAATTCAGGATTTATGCCAGGGAAAGCGGTTTGAATAGAATCTAATGTTGGAAAAACAATCAAAGATGCCAATGCTATCAAAATCCACGGCCAAGGACGTAAGGCATAATGAGCCACATTAAAAAGAAGGGTTGCCGCAATAGCATTTTTTTCGTTTTTTGCTGATAACATTCTTTGTGCAATATATCCGCCTCCACCTGGTTCGGCACCGGGATACCATACACTCCACCATTGCACAGCTATGGGAATAATAAGCAAAGGAACTAAGACCTCCATATTATTAAAATCTGGTAGAAAATCTAATTTGGGCGTCACCGAAGGATGGGACAATAGGTTAGAAAGTCCGCCTATTTCAGGCATATTTACGATATAAACACTTGCCCATATCATACCTATCATAGCCAAAGTAAACTGAAAAAAGTCCGTATAAATGACACCTTTAAATCCTCCTATAGATGAATAGATCACAGTTACAACAGATACAATCAATACCGTCGTGACAGGTGATAATCCCAATAGGATTCCACTTATCTTAATACCCGCTAGCATGACCGTTGCCATGATCATGACATTAAAAAACACTCCCAAATATATGGCACGGAACCCACGCAAAAAGCTAGCTTCCCAACCACTATATCTCATCTCATAAAACTCCAAATCTGTCGTGATACCAGAACGTCTCCACAATTTTGCATAGACAAAAACAGTCAGCATCCCAGTCAACAAAAAAGCCCACCATGCCCAGTTGCCCGCTACACCGCTGGTTCGGACGATGTCTGTGACGAGATTGGGGGTATCAGCAGAAAAAGTCGTCGCCACCATAGAAACGCCTAATAACCACCAAGGCATACTTCGTCCACCTAGAAAAAACTCAGAACTACTAGTTCCAGATTTTCTAGAGACCAAAAGTCCTACAATCATAGTAATAATAAAAAATAGCGCTATAACTACCCAATCCACAATGGCTAAATGCATGATAATTCGTTTTGATGGGTGAAAGTTAGATGATATTATTTATACAAAAAAATTTATCCATCATGTTTTGTATTTATAGCATAATTGGTTGATATTTTTATTTGAAGATCGAACTTTGATGACTTAGCTTTCGTTACAATGATATGCATAATGAATTAGATAATTTTTACATAATAAAAGAAGAACCCAATAAAAGTTGCTTGCTTGCTTTGCGTGCATTAATTGTCAGTTCAGATACCAAAATAAATGAAACTATCAAATATGGAATGCCTTGTTTTTGTTATGCTAAAAAACCACTTTGTTATCTTTGGGTAGATAAAAAAACTGATGAACCTTACATATTGATGGTAGAAGGCAAGAAGCTCTTACACCCCAAATTGGAAGAAGGTAATCGATCCAAAATGAAAATATTCCGCGTAAATGCAAACGAAGACTTACCAGTTAATACCATCAAAGAAATATTACAAGAAGCTCTAAAACTTTATAGTTTATAGAGAATTTCACTTTCTTTCTATAGGTCCTAATCACAAAATTCAATCAACTAACCTTCAAGTTTATGGAGGAAATTCAAAACGTCGTGGATAAGACATTGGCGCAAGTAAAGACTTTTTTGTCCCTTTTTTTCTTGTAACAATATATTTAAATACGCTACCTTTGCGTTTCTTACGTTAAAGTGTAATTTAAAGATAATGAATATCATAAAAAGTATGTCAGTTAAATTGGCATTATTTGCAACCATAGTTTCTTTTTTTTCATGCTCCAATGATTTTGATCTTACCGAAGGCAAAGTAGATATACCTGTCGTATACGGTGTGATATCAGACAAAGATACAGCAACCTATATAAGAGTAGAGAGAGCATTTTCAGATGAAGAAACATCAGCTTTCATATTAGCAAAGGATCCTGCTTTATTGTATTATGATAATATTGAAGTGTCAATTGTCCATGTAAAAACAGGTAAAAGTCATCTTTTAAAACGTGTAGATGGAAATCTCGAAGGCTACCAAAGAGCACCTGGAACTTTTGCAGATGCACCAAACTACCTATATAAGATAAAAAACAATGAGATCAATTATATAGGGAAAGATGATTATAGACTTGTGATTAAAAAAAATGATAATACAATATTGACAGAAGCTACTACAACAGCTATTACACCATATAGTGTATCCAGTGTATCAACCCCT
>Ga0209812_10001608_pt1 | contig 15113 bp, 15 predicted proteins | sample JI71714BDNA_FD_187502 | JGI IMG/M metagenome (GOLD analysis project Ga0209812, IMG submission 187502) | Wastewater effluent complex algal communities from Wisconsin, to seasonally profile nutrient transformation and Carbon sequestration -... | ecosystem: Engineered > WWTP > Effluent > Algae...
CAGCCATGGCGGGCTTAAGGTTCAACGCGGCTTCGATATCCAGGATCCCCTCGCTTTCCTTGAAGAGTTCACCCTTCACCACACCGCGCAGGAAGAGCGCATCGGCATTGTCCGGGCGCAGTTCCAACGACTTCTCTAGATCGCGTAAGGCCCCTTCGTTGTTGCGGCCGATGTAGTTGGCGCAGGCGCGGTTGTACCAAGCATCCGGGTCGGTATCGTCCAGGTCCAAGGCCTTGTCGATGTCGCGCATGGCCTCCTTCACCCGCTCTTCGGTGATATGCACAGCCGAGCGGCTCACATAGAGTCGCGGATTGTCAGGCTCCACCTTTTCCGCCTTCACATAATCCATCAACGCACCATGCATGTCCAGTTGCCGCTGTTTGATGTCGCCGCGCAACTTATAGCCTCCGGGGATGCCGGGCTCCAAGGCGATGGCGCTATCGGCATAGGCTTGTGCGATGGTCAGCTCGTTCGCCTTGTACGCCGCTTGGGCGTTCTTCAGGTGATCATCAGCCGAAGGCTGTGCCAGCGCGACCAAGGGAAGGATGGCAGCGCTTGCGAGGAGGGAACGGTACATGGGACTAAGATCGGACAAAGACCGGACCAGTGTGCGGTGGATCCGCTCAACACCGGGGATCCACCCGATGGAATGGTGAAAGTCGACGCAGAACGAAGACCTCAGGCGGTCAGGGCAGGTGGTGCTCCCGGTCCACGCTCCAAGCCTCAGCCGGTGCGGCGAACAGGGCCTTCACCACGGGCCACACACTGGCGAACACCTCGGATACACGGTATTTCTCCAGATCATCTGCGCCATTCCAGTGGCTGTAAGTGAAGAAAATGCGAGGGTCGTTCACGTCGTGCAACAACTCCAAATGGCGACAGCCTGGGAAACTGCGGATCTTCGGTTTCCAGCCTTCGAAGAGTTCTTGGAACCGGGCCGTCTCTTCGGGCCGGAAGGTCATTTTCACGATGCGGACGATCATGGCTTCAACTTCGGATAGCAGGTTCGGGGGATCTGGTCAACTTGAACGTGGGTCACCTCCAATCGCCGAAGTCGATGCGCACGGTATCATCTTGGTACACACCGAAGAGCCGCGCCGCACCTCCACCGGAGCCCTCGACACCCTTGTTAACGGCGATCTCCAAAAGTCCAGTGGCATTGAAGAAGGCCAATCGTTCGCCGTTAGGAACCTCACCATAGGTCCCATGTAACTTGGTGATGTCGTCGTCGCGATGTCCGAACCCGATGCGGAAGGTGCGCCCTTTGCCGATCTCGTCGAACAGGTGTTTGCGCACGTTGGTCACCAGGTTGCCGTAGCTGTCCACGTAAACCACCTTGCCCCGGATGCTGGCCGGATCCACGGCGGGTTGGAAACCGATCAGCTCCTTCACCCGGGCCACCTTGCGACCGATCACGTCCATGGTGCCTCCACGCGCTAGGTGACAGGCCACTTTCACGAAGACGCTGCGGGTGGGGAAGGCCACATGGTCATCATCCAATTTCATCGTGATCTCGAAGGCCTCATGCGGCATGCCTTCGAAAAGCAGGCTGAAGATGCCGTTGTCGGCACCGATGAAGAAATGACCGTCATGTCGGACCACCAAGTGCGGGGTCTGCCCATCAGCTTCGGGGTTCACACCGATGATGTGGATCGTTCCGCGGGGGAATTCCGGATAGGCTTGGCGCAGAACGAAGGCCGCCTGCCCACTATCGAAGGGCTTGATCAAGTGGCTCACGTCCACGATCCGCGCCTCGGGGTATTGGGTCCATATGGCACCCTTCACCGCGGCCACGTAGTGGTCCTTCAGTCCCATATCGGTGGTCAGGGTGATGATGGCCATCGGGAACGGAGGGAGCGCGGGCAAGGGCTACCTTCGGCGCTCAAAACTATCCCGACCCGCAAGCGGGCACCGGCACAAGAAATCAACAACCAAAAGTTACTTTGATCGAGAAGCTGATCACCATAACTGGTGTGGACCCTGTGGAGGTCCTGGGCGCCAACGATGCCAACCTGCGTCACATCCGCACGCATTTCCCCAAACTGAGCATCATCGCCCGCGGCGATACCCTCAAGGTGAGCGGCACCGACCAGGACATCACCCAGTTCGAGGAACGCTTCAGGCAGTTGATGGAGCACGCCACCCGCTACAACGAGCTCCCGCGCAAAGTGCTCGACGATATCATGGGCACCACGACCAGCCCGGGTGAGCGGGAAAATCCCGACGAGTCCGACGTGCTGGTCTATGGCAACGCCGGCCTGCGTGTGAAGGCACGCACGCGCAACCAGGAACGCTTGGTGGAAGCGGTGGAGAGCAACGACATGGTCTTCGCCATCGGTCCTGCGGGGACCGGCAAAACGTATACGGCCGTAGCCCTCGCTGTGAAGGCATTGAAGGAGCGCAAGGTCCGGCGCATCGTGCTCACGCGCCCGGCGGTGGAAGCGGGAGAGAACCTCGGCTTCCTACCGGGCGACCTGCGTGAAAAGCTCGATCCATACCTGCAGCCGTTGTACGACGCGTTGCGGGAAATGATCCCCGCATCCAAGCTGGCCGATCACCTGGATGAAGGAGTGATCCAGATCGCACCACTCGCCTTCATGCGCGGCCGCACTCTCGACCATGCGTTCGTGATCCTCGACGAGGCGCAGAACGCCACGCTTACGCAGATGAAGATGTTCCTCACCCGCATGGGGCGCAACGCCAAGTTCGTGATAACCGGCGATGCCACCCAAGTGGACTTGCCCGATCGTCAACCCAGCGGTCTGCTTCCAGTGGTGAACATGCTGCGCGCTGTGGAAGGCGTTTCAGTGGTGGAACTAGATGAGAAGGATGTGATCCGCCATGAACTGGTCACCAAGGTCCTGAAGGCCTTCCGCGAGATCGAAGAACGCAACAACGAGAACCGGAAATGATCGGGGAGAAGGACGGCACATTGATGCGAACGGATCTTGAACTTCCAGGCGTGGAAGAGATCTATCGCGGCAAGGTCCGCGATGTGTACCACTTGAAGGATGGCCGTACCATCCTCGTGGCCACCGATCGCATCAGCGCATTCGATGTGGTGTTGCCAAGGGGTATCCCGCGCAAAGGCCAAGTGCTTACCCAACTGAGTTGGCACATGCTTCAAGCCACAGCCCAAGTGGCGCCGAACTGGGCCATCGCTTCACCGGACCCGAACGTGGTCATCGGCCACACGGCCAAGACCGTTCCGGTTGAGATGGTCGTCCGGGGTTACCTCGCCGGCCACGCGTGGCGCCAGTACAAAGCAGGCCACCGCATCCTCTGCGGTGCTGCGATGCCCGAGGGGTTGAAGGAGAACGACCGGTTCCCGCAACCGCTGATCACGCCGAGCACCAAGGCCGAACAGGGGCATGATGAAGACATTACCCCAACGGAGATACTGTCCCGCGGGTTGTGTACCCAAGCGGAATGGGATACCATGTGCAAGCATGCGCTCGCGCTCTTCGCCGAAGGCACACGACTGGCCAAGGAGCGTGGGTTGATCCTCGTGGACACGAAGTACGAGTTCGGGCGCACCCGTGATGGCAGGATCCTACTGATCGACGAGATCCATACACCGGACAGTTCGCGCTATTTCTATGCCGAGGGATACGAGGAGCGTCAGGAAAAAGGCGAACCGCAGAAACAGCTCAGCAAGGAGTTCGTCCGCGAATGGCTGATCGCCCACGATTTCATGGGCAAGGAGGGACAGCAGGTGCCCGCCATGGACGATGCCTTCGTTCAGAGCGTCACCGAGCGATACACGGAACTCTTCGAACGCATCACCGGTCAGGGACTGCCGCCAACAGCCACGGTGGATATGAACGACCGGGTGCAGAGGGCCTTGGCGGAGTATCTCGGTTGAGCCTTACGCCGGGTGTGCGGTCGTCCATACCTGAGGAGCCGCAACACTGGAACGCCGTAGTCCGCGTCCGCCGGTGAGCAGGCCGTAGAAGCCTGGTGCAAAATGTAGGAGGGTTCGGGCCAGGGTGAAGCACGAGATCATGGTGATCACCGGGGCGGTGAAATAGCAGAATAGTACTGCCATGGGATGCCCACCCAGGAAGTGGAGCAGCACATGTTTCACCATGGTCAGGCACGGTTCGTGCGCAGCATAGATGAAGAAGGCGTACGCCGAGTAGCGATAAACCCAGTGGTCGCGCACTTCCACGCCGCGCAAGAGCAGGTCGTAACCTACCCATACGGAGATCAAGCCTAGGAACACGCAAACATGGTGGAGTTGCCGGATCAATTGCGGATGAATGTGGCCGTTCATGACCAGCGCTGTCTTCAGCACGACGGTCGATAGCCAGGTGCTGATGAGGATCCTGCGCGCTTGATCGCTGATGGCGGGTTCATGGCTGGGGCCACGCATGGCAAGCCAGCCACCGGCGATGAAGAACGGCAAGGACTCGTTCGCCAGGATCACCAGGTCCCATTCCAGCAGCCAGCAAAGGAATGGAGGCACCAATACCCAAGCTCCGACCCGTTTGATGCACCACTGGATCAGCGGGCTGAGCACGAAAAGCACCATCAGATCGCGTAGGAACCAAAGCTGGTAGGGGATGGGGTCAACAAGGATCTTCCGGATCATACCGCCAGCTGATAGACCCCAGACCTGGTTGTGTGGGAACAGCGCTCGGGTGGTCTCTGGCCACTGCATCGCCAGGTAGAGCAGGAAGCCGATAGTAGACCAGATCAGGTAAGGCAGGGCCACCGTCCGCAGTCGTTTGATGAATTGGGGTAGGAAGGCATCGTCCGAGAGGTAAACTGATCTGACGAAGAAGTACCCCGAAAGGATGAAGAACATCGGGAGCCGGAACTTGGCCAGGCCTTGACTGATGGAGTACTGAAGCGCGAAGCTCAACCCTTCCCAGGAAACGACATCGCCTTGGAACGTGACCGACGGGAACGTGTAGGCGTGTACGAACGTCAACAGCACCATGGTGATCAATGAGATCACCCTGATCTTGTCACTCAGGTACGCGTTCATGTGGCCCTGGAAGGCGCGAAGTTGGGAGAGTCGTGTGAATTCAACATGTCCCGACAGCTACTTTCGGCGCATGTCATTCGGCCCTCGATACGGAAAATGGATCCTCGTTGTTCCTTCCGTGGTCGCCTTGGCTTGGGTAAGCGTGGTCGGTTACCAAGGCCTGAATGGTCAGGATGCCCATGACTACTATCGGATCGCCCAAGGATGGCAGGCCTACTTCGTGGATGAAGGTGAACGCCCGATCATGGCCGAGCATCCCCACGGGTACCCAATTCTCGGTGCCGTTCTTGGTTTTCTCGTGGGTCCACTTTGGGCACTGCGGATCATATCCGTACTGGCTTTCGTGGGGTTGGTTCTCATCCTGCATCGTTTACTCCGCCGCTACGGTGTTGAGGGGGAGGTGGCCCAGGCTTATATCCTTCTCGGGGTCGCGCTCTCGCCCTTCCTGTTGCGGTATGCGCTCACCACCATGAGTGATGTGCTCGCGGTCGCCTTGACCACCGCAGCCTTCGGCTGTGCGATCGCATGGATGCGCGACCGTGGTTCTGCAGCGCTACTTGGGGTGGTCGGCCTCCTCACGCTAGCGCTGACCGTCAGGCTTGCGGTGGCTCCCATAGCCGCTCTGATGTTGATGTATGTCCTGAGTCAACGCACTATCGCGAGTATCGCTGCACGAACTCTGGTCATCATCTTGACCATCTCCCTTGTGGCGGGATCCATCGTCATAGCCACCTTGCAGCAGAACGGCACACTCGTTGGCACACCACTGGCCGAATGGACCCCGCTGAACTGGTTCCGCCGCGACCTGCACTCGGATGATGGGGTGCTGCATTACATGTTCCCGAACATTCTTTACGCCAGCGGAGTCATCATCCATCCGGGACACTTCACCATCGGGCTGCTCGTGGTGCCCTTCTTTCGTTGGAAGGACCTGGCTGACCCGATCACGCGTTCGGCTGCGGTCCTGCTCGGTGGTTACCTGCTCTTTGTAGCAGGCATGCCATTTCAGAATGATCGAGTACTCCTGCTGGCCTTACCCTTTACGGTGGTATTGTTCCACCAGGCGTTCGTGCGTTGTTATGGTGCTCTACGCCGACGGGGTCTCAAGCCGGCCATCGTGGTCATGGCCATGGCTTGTGTGCAATGCGCATTGTTCGTTCGTGCGATGCTACCATTCATGTGGCAGGCCCAGGTGGAAAGGGATCTGAGCGCGCTGGCACTTCAACTTGCACCACAGCACCTCTATACGCACGGGATGGGAGCAGCACTACACACGTATTGCCCAGGAGTTCCCGTTACCGAATTCTGGTACACGGAGATCGATACCTTCGAACATGGTGCCGTGTTGGTGGTCCATCCCGAGAATCTGGCGGAGCAATGGTCCGGCCACTTTCCAGCCATCAACTGGGACAATGCGCGAACCGCAGGCGCGACCCCGGTCTTCCAGCGCTCCGATGGATGGGTGATCGCGCGGGTGCCCTAGGCGGACTCTTCAGCACCTAGACGGTACTTCAGCACGCTCACTAGATCATTCAGGATCGATGCCTTGTAGGCATCGGGCTCGCCAAGGACGGCCTTTTCAACCCGTTTCATCGCTGCACGTGCATCCTTCTCGGGCCAGATCTCCTGGTTCTCGATCACGGTGAGGCATTCGAAGCTCTCAGTGGCCGTGCCCGTGAGCGCTATATCCACGAACACGTTCAGATGTTCGCGCACGTCGATGCCTGCGTTCCAGAAGGTGCTCAGCACGATGTTCCGGATCGCTGCGAATTCCGGGTCCTCCAATGCGGCAAGCAATACCGTATCCGCCTGCGGTGCTTTCACCTCGAACAACAAGGCACTTATCCGCTGATGCACGGAGGGGGAGGGGTTGTTCGTCAACGCCATCAACAAGGGCCGGATGGCGCGGGCATCACCCTCCTTACCGATCCGAGTGATCGCTGCCAACACCTCCTCATCGTCCTTGCTCAACAGCGAGGCGAAGGCCAGATCCATCCGTTTGGACTGTGCTGATTTACCCGATACGTTCATCATGATCGATCTCAGCCCGCGAAGGTACCACGCCTGGGTGTACTACGTCAGCGGTACACCTTAAAGGCGCATGTAAGTCCGGCGGCCAGGACGGCGCTTGAACTTGTAGGAGACCTCGAAGTTGAAATAACTGAACGAGTCCAACAGTCCTGGATTACCACGGCGACTGGTGTTCAGGTCGTCGTTATCACCGACCGTACCCCAACCAGTAGGGTCGCTTATGTAGCGTGCCAGTGTCCTATCGCGCTCTTCCAAATATAGATTGTCTATCTGTTCATACGTTGAGTACAGGTTGCTCACATCATCCAGTTCATCCGTCATGAACATGAGATAACAGTATTCCACGCCAACACTGAGCTGCTTGGTGAGCATATAGCGCAGACCAGCCCCCATGGGTATGGCAGCATGCCAAGCTCGGAATTCACGCGGTTTACCAAGCTCAGAACTGTTCGTCGATGTTTCTGTAAGCCAACTTCCTAGATCGGTCTCGAACTTTCCATCCCTTTCGATAACGTTCGCCCCAGGTGTACCCCTCGGTGCATCACGTACGGTCCCATCCTCCCAGAAATAGTACCGGTTCTCTGGATCAACACTGCCTCTGAACAGGTCCGCTTTGGGTCGACCATGGTAGATACCTAAGCCGATGTGGAAGAACATGAAGAAGCGCTGTTGGAACAGCGGGGTATAAGGCTCGCGATAGGCGTTCAACACAAGATGGCCCGAAGCACCAACGAGGTCATTCCGAAAACTCAAGCCACGCTTATAGTTCTTCAACTCCGTGGTTGGCACGTTCTTGAGTGGTGCTGTCTCATCATAGCCAATACGGAACCAGCTGATCCTGGCTTCGGTGGTCAAGGAGCGGGTGATGTACCGCTTCTTGTTGTTCAGGAAGTCTCTGAAAGTGATCTGCATCCCTGGTCGTGCACTGTTCCACTGAACAGGACCATCGATGTTGCCCAGATCGCCATAATAGTGTGTGATGCCGGAAGCCAACCCGATCTCGAGGTTCCGCTGGCCGAATGCGGCACAGGCCACCACCAAGGAAAAGGGTAAAAGGAGGGTCCTCATTGTCGATTCGGTGCCCCGAATGTACAAGGTTCAGACGCAAAAAGCACCACTGGTTGCCCCGATCGACCGGTCAGCCAGCGGAATAGTGCCGTTCGCCGAAAATTGCCGTTCCTACCCGCAATAGGGTGCTACCCGCCGCTAGGGCCTCCTGAGCATCGGCGGACATGCCCATGCTCAATGTGTCGAAGCGGGGCCCTAAATCACTTGCCAGCTTGTCGAATAAGGTCCGCAGTGCTTCGAATTCGTGCTGCACCTGGGCACGATCAGGTGTGTTCGAGGCCATGCCCATCAAGCCCCGGACCTCAAGGTTCTTCCAGGACCAGGCCTCTGCCGCCAATGCGAGGACCTCATCCGCCGCGAATCCATGTTTAGTGTCTTCCCGAGCGATGTGGACCTGGAGCAGTACTTCTTGAACGCGTCCGTTCTGAGCTGCCCGATGATCCAGTTCGTCCAACAGTTTCAGGCTATCCACTCCATGCACCAAGTGCACGAAAGGAGCGATGTACTTCACCTTGTTGGTCTGCAAGTGGCCTATGAAGTGCCATTCGATGTCGGCCGGTAATTGGGGTTGCTTTTCGCGCAGCTCCTGTGGGTAGTTCTCCCCGAAAGCACGATGTCCCAGATCGTAAAGAGCCTTGATCTCGTCCACCGACCGGGTCTTGCTCACGGCGACGAGGGTGACCTCAGGCGGTACACCTTTCAGGACTTCACGGTACCGTGCGGCCAGCGTTTCTCGGGCTTCCGCATCCATGGTCAGAGGTCTTCCAAGCTGTATACGGTCATTCCGCTGCGCAACTTCGGTTCGATGTAGGTGCTCTTCGGTGGCATACAGCCGCCCGTGTCAGCGACCGCCTTCAACTCTTCGAAGCTCACTGGTCTCAGGTTGAACGCAGCGGCAGCCTCACCGCTCTTCACCATACGTTCCAACTCGCTTACACCGGCCGTTCCAGGAACGAACTTCACATGAGGATCGGTTCGCAGATCATGGATGCCTAGGACCGGGTCGAGCACGGCATCGCTCAGGATGGATGCATCCAAGCGGTCAGCGGCATCGGCTGATGCCGGCGCATGGGGTAGCGTCATCGAATACCAGCCCTTGCGCGTACACACATGCACACATCCGTGTGGCGGCGGCGCGTCGGGCCTTTCAGAAAGCTCAGTTAGTGCACCAACACCGCGCAGTGCCTCCAAGAACTCATCGGTGTCCATACCACTTAGGCTGGTCACCGCCCTGTCGAAGTTGTGGATGTGCAGGTGCTCTTGCGGCACGATGAAGGCCAGGCACCAAGCCTTCGGTGCATCGGCGAAGGCTCCGGTGCTCTCGGCCAGGCGCGCACTGCTGGCCATGCGATGGTGCCCATCGGCGATGTACAGGGCGTCCATCTGGCCGAATCGTTGGGTCACGTGTTGGATCACGGCTGGGTCCTGTACCGCCCAGAACCGATGGCGGACGCGGTCGGTGGTACTGAAGTCGTAGAGGGGCGCTGCGCTCCAAGCCTGGCCAAGGGCTTCCTCCAATCCGTGCCCTGCCGGTGCAGCAAGCAATACTGGTTCAGCGTTCATGCCGGTCACGTTCAGATACTCCTTGAAGAGTTCCTCGCGCGCCTGAAGCGTGTGTTCGTGGACCTTCACCTTGCCGCCGCGATAGTCGCCTACGTTCACACCGGCGATGACGCCGCGGGAAAGCAGGCCTTTGCGGCTTTGCTCATACAGGTAGATGCACGGGCGTTCATCCCGCACGAACCAGCCCTCACCGATGAACTCGTTCCACTTGCGCCGCACGTTGGTGAAGCGCTCCGACCGGCTCAGGTGTGCATTATTGCCGTGGTCCGGATGGATCACATGCAGGAAGGAGTAGGGATTGCCAACGAGCTTGTCGTGCAACTGTTCGTCGGTGTACGAGACATACGAACGCGAACCCACGAGGTGGGCCTTGTCAGGCGTAGGTCGCCAAGCGCGGAAGGGACGGATGCGGATCATCAGCCCACATCAACCGTGGAGCGCCAGGAGATGATCTGGTCAGCGAGCTCATCGCCTACGCGGCCCTGCGCTTCGGCGGTGGCCGCACCGATGTGCGGGGAGAGGCTCAGGTTCGTGGCGGTCAGTAGGTCCTCGCGTGGCTCCGGTTCGCCCACGAACACATCCAACGCGGCAGCCCGCACGCGGCCCTCTTTCAGTGCGCCGAGCAGGGCATCCTCATCCACGCTGCCACCACGGGCGGTGTTCACGATCACCACCCCAGGCTTCACCGTAGCGAGTTCCGCGGAACCAAGAACGGCCCGGCCATCTTTTTGAGCTGGAACGTGTAGGCTGATGGCATCGGCTTGCTGCAGCAATTCGGTCATCGACACCATCTTCACCGGCACACGTACGGTATGGCCGCCGATCTCCAGTTCGATCGCCTCCACGGTGGCATTGTTGTCCACATAGATCACGCGCATGCCGCATCCCAGCGCATACCTAGCGGTCCATTGTCCGATGCGTCCGAAGCCGATGACGCCGAGGGTCTTTCCGCGCAGTTCGAAGCCTTTCTCATACTCCTTCTTCAGGTCCTTGAACTTCGAGCGGCCTTCCACCGGCATGGTACGGTTGGCCTTGTGCAGGTTGCGCATCATGCTGAAGAGATGCGCCATGACGAGTTCTGCCACGCTTATGCTGCTGGAGGCAGGGGTGTTGATCACCGGGATGCCCTTGTCCTTCGCATAGGCCACATCGATGTTGTCCAAGCCCACGCCACCGCGACCGATGAGCTTGAGGGAGGGGCATGCATCCATGAGGTCGCGCCGCACCTTGGTGGCACTGCGCACAAGTAGCACCTCGATGTTCTCCTTATTGATGTGAGCGATCAGCTGGTCCTGCGGCACATGGTCCGTGGTCACCTTGAATCCTTCTTCGCTGAGGCTGTTCTTGGCCTGTGCCGAGATTCCGTCGTTGGCGTGTACGCGCATCGTTCTAACCGGTGGTTTATCCGTTCTTCTTGGCGAATTCCTCCATCACGTCCACGAGCACCTGCACGCTTTCGAGGGGAAGTGCATTGTACATGCTTGCGCGGTAACCTCCCACGCTGCGGTGGCCGCGTATCCCGCTCACCCCGGCCGCTTTCCAAAGCGCATCAAAGGCTGGCTCCAAGGCCGCATCGGTCATTACGAAGGTGGGGTTCATCACGCTGCGGTCCTCCACGGCCGTGGTTCCCTTGAAGATGGGCAGCCGGTCGATGGCATCATAGAGTAGCTTCGCTTTCGCGGCGTTGCGGCGCTCCATCTCCACCACACCACCCTGGTCCTTCATCCACTGCATGGTGAGCATGCTCACATACACGGCGTAGACAGGGGGGGTATTGTACATGCTTTCCTTGTCGGCGTGATTCTTCAGGTCCATCATCGGGCTCAGCTTGCGGCCGGTCTTGCCCAGATAGGCGTTGTCGAAGAGGTACACCGTAGCACCCGCGGGTCCCATGTTCTTCTGAGCACCGCCGTAGATCAAGGCGAAGTCGCTCACCTTCACCGGTCGGCTGAAGATGTCGCTGCTCATGTCGCAGATCAACGGCACCGGGCTTGTCGGGAATGCCTTGTACTGCGTGCCGAAGATGGTGTTGTTACTGGTGAAGTGGAAATAATCCGCATCCGAGGGGATGGTGTAGTTTTTCGGGATGTAGCTGAAGTTCTTGTCCTCGCTACTGGCCACCACCAGCGTTTCACCGAACAACTTGCTTTCCTTGATGGCCCGGCTGGCCCATTCGCCAGTGTTGGCATAAGCGGCCTTGCCCCCGATCCGCATGTAGTTCTGCGGGATCATGTGGAAGCCCAAGCTCGCACCACCACCGAGGAACACTACTTGATAGTGATCCGGAGCATCCAACAGTTCCTTCACGAGGTGTTGGGCTTTGGCCATCACCTCCTCGAACGGTTTGCTCCGGTGGCTCATCTCGATGATGGAGAGTCCGGTGCCTTCGAAGTCGATGATCGAATCCGCGGCTTTGCGCAACACTTCTTGCGGAAGGATGCATGGACCTGCGCTGAAGTTGTGCACTTTCATCTTCGTAGCTGTACTCATGGGAGGAACGCCGTTGGGTTCGGCGGCAAAGGTAACCCTCCCTGTTCAGGCGGCCCAGCGACCACCACCGATCGGTGAACATCCACGCGTTCGATCCGCAGTTCAACGCTTCCGTTGGTCGGAAGCCTTGCCAGGTTTGGCGTTCTCAGGCTCCCGCAGGTCGATCTCCGGCCCGAACCACCATTCGCCCTTGTGCCAGAAGTAGCCGTCGTGCGTCATATCCGGTCCATAGAAGGCCCATTGGTCCTTCAGGTCGGGGCGATGGGGCGAAAGATGGTCCATGATGATGGCCTCCAACTCCGGGTCGTAACGCAAGGTCATGGTCACACTGAAGGCGTAGCCGAAGACCCGGCGCATCGGTTTGATCCGGCTCTTCGTTTCCTTCTTCGCGGAGAACAGCGGCGCACCGAAACGGGGTTTGCCGCCCTTGAAGCTCAGCACATCGATCACCTTCCGCGTCTCCGCCTTGCTGTAGCCCTTCCAACCCAGCAGGGTATAATAGGTGCGCCCGCCTTTCTTCACGGGGATCACCTCATAGTAAAGCGCCCCGTACCACTTCTCGGGTCCCAGTTCAGGAACCTCCGGAGCTGTGATCTTGCCCGTCATGTCCCGCAACTCGTACACGGCCTGGCCTTGTGCGGTGCGTGCGAGCAGGAAACCTTCGAAGAGGTGACTACCATCGGTCCGTGGCAGATTCCAGGTGAACAGCTTGAACGCACCATCGGGCGCTTCCACCCGCGTCATCGGCAAGTCCGTATAAGATGCGTTCAGCGCTCCCGGTCGATCCAACAACGAGCGGAAATCGGTCTTGATCGCCAAGTTGAGGCTATCCTGAATTGGAGCCGCCGCCGCGGCCAGTTGCTTCAGGCTGGCCGCTATCCGGTTCTCCGGGCTGTCCTGTGCGGGCAAGCCAACGCTCACCAGGGTCAGTAGGAGAATAGCGCTACGAAGCTTCGGCATGTTCAGGGCACAACGTTACAAGCCGTCCCTGCAGTACGCCGGAGGCCCATCAGAGGTGCATGAATTCCTTCTTCGCCATCAACTGTTCCTTGGTCTCCCGGTAGTCCGGGTCGTCCACGCAGCAATCCACGGGGCAGACGGCGGCGCACTGCGGTTCATCGTGGAAACCGGTGCATTCGGTGCATTTGTCGGTAACGATGTAATACACGTCCATGGTCTTGGGCGCATTGACGGCCTCCGCGTCATAGGTGTTGCCCATGGGCGTGGTCTGCGACCCTTTCAACGAGGTGCCGTCAGCAAGGCGCCATTCGGCTCCACCCTCGTAAATGGCATTGTTCGGACATTCGGGTTCGCATGCACCACAGTTGATGCATTCGTCGGTGATCATGATCGCCATGGCGGTGCGGTCTACTTTTGCGCTGCGCGGGGGAGTTCCTCGCGCGAACGGCCGCAAAGATAGGCGGTCACCCCAGCCCGCATGAGCAACAAGGTCGTGGAGAGCACATTGGCACATCGTATCGCGGCCTTGGCGCAGTTGGGCGAGGTCATGGACCTGATCGGGATCGGTGCGGCCTGGCCCGGCCACGGCTGCGGGCTCAGCGCCGAGGAGTATGCGCAACTGGACGACGCAGTGCGCCGCGCTTACTTTGTCAATCCATGGTTCACAGAGGCCAACGTGCGGCACGCGTTCGCCGCTTGGTCCGGGTTACTGAAGCCCGAACCGCTCCAGAACTGGCTTGGTGCCTATCCTCAGTTGCATCAACCGCGCAAGACCGCTCGTACCATCGGGCTCGTGTTGGCCGGCAACATCCCCTTGGTGGGCCTGCACGACGTGCTCTGTGTCTGGCTGTCGGGGCACAAAGCCCGGGTGAAGTGCTCCTCGCAGGATCCGGCCTTGGTGCCGGCACTGTTCACGGTCTTGGACAACTTCATGCCGGGCACCTTGGATCGGATCCAGTTCCTGACAGGCACCATGGGCGAGGTGGATGCGGTGATCGCCACCGGCAGCAACAACACGGCCCGCTATTTCGAGCACTACTTCGGCCACCTGCCCCGGATCGTGCGCAAGAGCCGGGTGAGCGTGGCCGTGCTGGACGGCACCGAAACGCCCGAGGAACTGGCCGCACTGGGCGAGGACATCTTCCGCTACTTCGGTTTGGGCTGCCGCAATGTGGCCAAGTTGTACGTGCCACAGGACTTCATCTTGGATCGGTATTTCGAGGCCATATACCCGTGGAACGACATCGTCAACCACAACAAATACGGCAACAACTACGACTATACTCGCGCTCTCTGGTTGCTGGACGGGGTCAAGTTCCTCGAGAACGGATTCACCTTGCTGAAGGAGGACAACGCCTTGGCCAGCCCGGTATCGGCGGTGTTCTATGAGCGGTACATGGAAGGCAATGAGGTGGTGGCGAAGCTGGCGCAGGCGGGGGAGAGCATCCAATGCATCGTCGGACACAGCTACCTGCCTTTCGGGTCGGCGCAGGCCCCAGGCTTGAGCGACTATGCCGATGGCGTGGACACCCTTGAATTCCTCGCCGCCCTGCCTTAAGGCGCGTACTCATAACAGCCCAGGTCGTAGCCGCCATCACCGCCGCGGTCAACACCGTCCAGGTCGAACGCCGAGTTCCCGAAAATGATGGATGGGGTCCCTCGACCGCGCGCGAAGGCACCTTCAGTCAGGTGGAAGTCGCGCGCCGATGCATCCACGAAGCCGGGGCTCTGGTTCCGGTAGAAGGTGGACGCATCGAAATAGACCGAACTGCTGGTGCTCTGGGTGGTGCGGACCAAGGTATTCCTGAAGTTCAGATCCCCTTCGAGCGGAAGGAGAAGGTCGTTGAACTGGAACTCGAATTCGTTCTCATTGGCCCCATACACGATGCCGTTCTGGAACCGGCCGCGCACCTCGCGTACCTGCAGGGTGCTGTTGATGTCGGGGTACACATTGTTGATGAGGAAGGCAGGTGTCTGCCGGATCTCGTAATCCCAATAGTTGGCTAGG
>Ga0209812_10001610_pt1 | contig 15099 bp, 13 predicted proteins | sample JI71714BDNA_FD_187502 | JGI IMG/M metagenome (GOLD analysis project Ga0209812, IMG submission 187502) | Wastewater effluent complex algal communities from Wisconsin, to seasonally profile nutrient transformation and Carbon sequestration -... | ecosystem: Engineered > WWTP > Effluent > Algae...
TATACCCTAGAAGTGTTCAATTTCATGGGAAGAAAAATGAGTTCACAAAGAGTGAATGCGTCTAAGCTCACCATTTATTTTGATGACAATTATTACAGGGGTTTATATATCTATCAATTAAAAGATCGCTCTGGCAGAATCATTGAGTCGGGCAAGTTTCAGGTAGCCAGGTAAGTATCTACTCTTTACTTATCTGTAACCTCCACAATTAGAAATTTCAAATAGTTGGTATTTTCCATTCCCCAAATGATTGGATGGTCGCTGGCTTGTGCTTGAAAAGTAACTTGCTTAATTCGTTTGCGAGCATCTTTAGCAGCTGCATTAATCGTATGCAGGAACAGTTCTGGATTGACCAAATTAGTACAGCTAGAAGTGACAAGGAAGCCTCCGTTGCGGATCAGTTTCATTCCCCTTAAATTAATTTCTTTATAACCAGTAACTGCTTTTTGAATGTTCTCTCTGCTCTTAGTAAAAGCGGGAGGATCTAACATCACCACATCATACAATGGTCCATCTTTGCCCCAATCTTTTAGCACATCAAATGCATTCATTGCTTTAAACTCCACAATTTTTTCTAATCCATTTAAAGCGGCATTTTTATTGGCTTGTGCAACTGCTTGCTCAGAAATATCAATGCCTAAAACAGATTTAGCACCATAGTGTGCGGCATGAATTTCAAAAGTTCCAGTGTAAGTAAATGCTCCCATTACTTCTGCTCCCTTTACAATATGTTGAATGGCTCTTCTGTTATCTTGTTGGTCTAAAAAATAGCCAGTTTTTTGGCCATTCTCAATGTCTACATAAAATTGTAGTCCATTTTCGTTGATGATAATATTGGTATCAAAAGGAGCTGATAAAAAACCTTTTTGTTGTTCTAATCCTTCCAGCGTTCTAACGGGTACATCATTGCGTTCATAAATCCCTTTGGGCTTGAATATGGTTTCCAAGGCTTTGATAATGGCTGGTTTCCAGATATCAATTCCCAATGCCAATGTTTGAATAACAAAATAATCGTTGAATTTATCAATGATTAAGGCAGGTAGTTGATCTGCTTCTCCAAATACCAATCTGCAATTCTCTGTATAACCTGTTTTTTGGCGATACTGCCAAGCTTGTAAAATTCGTTGATAAAAAAAAGCTTCGTTAATTTCTTCTACTTTTCTGCTGAGTAAACGGACTACTATTTGTGATTGGGGATTATAGTATCCAACACCAGCCAATTTACCATCCGCAAATCGAACTTCCACAATTTCGCCTAGCTCTGGATTACCAGCAATTCGGTCTACTTCGTTACCATAAATCCAGGGGTGTCCGTTTGCTATTCTTGGGGCTATTTTTTTTCTAAGGTATAGCTTAATCATTCGGCAAATATAAGTAGGCTAGAACTGTCATTTTTTCCCTTTTCTTTGCGTGGCAAAATTATTGCCTATATAGGCTATTAAATATTTTATACTATGGAAGAGCAAGAATTACCGAATAATAGCGAAACAACCGAAAAAACAGCAGATATGGACATTAATGCTGACGAAACTGCAGCTGGAACTGCCCATTTAAATGAACCAGTTGCCGAAGAGACTGCAATGGCTAAATTGGAGGAAGAATTGGCAGAACAAAAGGATAAATACCTACGCTTAATGGCCGAATTCGACAATTTTAGGAGAAGAACGGCTAAGGAAAGATTGGAATTGATACAAACGGCTGGAAAAGACGTAATTGTCTCTTTATTAGATGTTTTGGATGATTGTGATAGGGCAGAGAAGCAATTGAATGGCAATGAAGATATTGCGGTTCAAAAAGAAGGAATTTTATTGGTCTTTAATAAATTGCGCAGCAACCTGCAGCAGAAGGGGGTTAAAGTGATGGAAAGTATTCAAACCGACTTTGATGTAGAAAAGCACGAAGCCATCACTGAAATTCCAGCTCCTTCAGAAGAGATGAAGGGTAAAGTAATTGATGAAGTAACCAAGGGTTATTTTTTAAACGACAAATTGATTCGCTTTGCTAAAGTGGTAGTAGGAAAATAATCCAATTCAAAATTTATGTCAAAAAGAGATTTTTACGAAATACTAGGTGTATCTAAATCTGCTTCGGCTGATGAAATAAAAAAAGCATACCGCAAAACGGCTATGCAATTTCACCCTGATAGAAATCCTGGTGATAAAGCAGCAGAAGAAAAGTTTAAGGAAGCGGCAGAAGCTTATGAAATATTGAGTGATGCCGATAAGAAAGCTAAGTACGATCGATATGGTCATGCTGCATTTGGTCCAGGAACTGGAGGAGGAAACTATGGTGGTGGAGCAGGCATGAATATGGATGATATATTCAGTCAGTTCGGTGATATTTTTGGCGATGATATGTTTGGAAGCTTTTTTGGTGGTGGAGGTAGACAACGTGGTGGTGGAGGTAGACAAAGAGGAACAAGAGGTTCTAACTTGCGCATCAAGCTTAAGTTGAACTATGAAGAAATTGCCAAGGGCGTTACGAAGAATGTTAAAGTAAAAAAACATGTTGTTTGTACTACTTGTACTGGCAGTGGTGCAAAGGATAAAAATAGTTCTCAGTCTTGTTCTACTTGTGGAGGTTCTGGTCAGGTAAGAAAAGTAACTAGTACTTTCTTAGGACAAATGCAAACGGTATCTACTTGTCCTAGTTGTAACGGAGAAGGTACAACAATCACTGCAAAATGTGGTTCATGTAAAGGCGAAGGCCGAGTTTATGGTGAAGAAACAATCAGTATTGAAATTCCTGCTGGTGTTCAGGAAGGAATGCAATTAAGCATGAGTGGAAAAGGAAATGCAGGCGAAAGAGGTGGTCCCAATGGAGACTTGATTATTCAAATTGAAGAAGAGTCTCATGAAGAATTGCATAGGGACGGATTAAATGTTGCCTACGATTTATACATTTCTTTTCCTGACGCAGTATTTGGTACACAAGTAGAAGTACCAACCATTGACGGTAGAGCAAAGATTAAAATACCTGCAGGTACGCAAAGTGGAAAGATATTCAGGTTAAAAGGAAAGGGATTTCCTGAAGTTCAAGGGTACCATAGAGGGGATCAATTGATCAATGTGAATGTTTGGACACCGCAGAGTTTAAGTGCTGAAGAAAAACAAGCTTTGGAGAAATTTAATTCAAGCAGTAACTTTAAACCCAATCCTGCTAAAGGAGAAAAAAGCTTTTTTGATAGAGTTAAAGAAGCTTTTAGTTAGCATATGTATTGTATGATTTGAAATATTATTTTGTAAATACCATCTTATTATTACTGTCATTTGTATATACAAATGCTCAGTATAGATTTATTAATTACAATGTATCAGATGGGCTTTCTCAAAATAGTGTACACTGTATTTTTCAAGATAGGGATGGTTTAATATGGATTGGAACACAAGACGGATTAAATAGTTTTGACGGGAAATCATTTAAAAAATACCGAGCAAACTCACTTGATTCTACTACACTTAGTGACCAATTTGTACTTTCTATTGAAGAGGATAATAATGGTTCTTTGTGGGTGGGCACTCGAAATGGACTAAATAAACTCAATAAACAGACCGGTAAGTTTAGCCGTTATTATTTATCAGCAGATGAGAAAAATTTTATTAATAGTCCTTATTCAAAATTAATTAAGGATAAGGCGGGAAGAATTTTTTTATCAAAAAGTAGCCGTAAAGGATTTATTAATGATAAAGGCGAAATAATTGGTTTAGATACAATTACAAACCCATTTGTAGTTGCAGTAATAGATGAAAAAGAAAATCTCTGGGGGTTTCATTCAAAACAAAAGAAACTCTGTACAATTGAAAAATGTTACTCCAATATTAATAATTCAAAAGTAACATTTTATGATTTTCCGTTTTTAAACTTTAGTGCTGATAAGCTAAAATTTGAAATTGATTCAAATCAAATACTCTACTGCTATACAACAGAGCAGAACGGCAGAATCGCTTTTTTTAACACCCTTACTCGTAAATGGGAAAAACAAGTAGTTGAACTACAAGCTGCCATCAATCAAATTTATTTTACTAAAGAAGGGAAGGGTTGGGTAAGCACGGATAATGGCTTATTTCAAATTAATAATTCCAAGAATGCATATCAATTAATTCGAGTAGAAACGATTGGAATACAAGGCAGTAGTGTGCTCTACACGTATCAGGATAAGCAAAGTAATTTATGGGTTGGAACAGCGAATGGTGGTTTGTCTTTTCACAATCAATCATTTAATAATTTTAGTATTACTAGTTTTGATGAATTTGGGTCAACGGTTTTAAAGGCTGTTGAAGTAAATAAAATGAGATGGGTAGCTACTTCTAAGGGATTATATTTTTTTGATTTGACCAAGAATAAAAAAAGGCCCTTCAAAACATATTTTCTCAACAAGAAAATTAGTGCAATTACGATAGATAAGAATAACAATATTTGGGTTGCCGTTGATAGAGAGGGAATCTATGTTTACAATTTACTTGGAAAGCAAATCAACAATTTCTCAAATAAGAGTTCAGATTTAAAATTAGAAGGAGTGCTGAATTTGTTCTGTGACAGTTCTGGTAGAATCTATCTAGCAACCGAATCTGGTTTTTTTGTTTATACAGCTGATAATAGATGGATACCATTTGTTGATTTCACAAAAAACAAAATAAATACTGGGAAATATATTTTATCCTTTTTTGAAGATGTACAAAAGCAAATATGGGTTTCTAAGAATCTAGGTATTGATGTATACAGTAAAAATTTAGCATTGTTGTTTTCTATTTCAAGCGCTAAAAACGATGATAAGATCAGCAGAACAATCATCACAGGATGTGAGGAAGACGCAGATGGAAATATTTGGATAGCTACATTAAGTAATGGGGTTTATAAATACACTAATACTGGATTTAAACAGTATACAACAGCCAATGGTTTAAGTGGAAATATTATTACTGGAATAACAAAAGATAAACAAAATAGAATTTGGGTAACAAGTAGTACTGGAATTAATATTTTTAATAGAAAGCAAAACCAATTTTACACTTTATCTACCAATGATGGAATATTAGCTGCTGATTATTTTCTTGGTGGGCTTTCAAAAAATGATAAAGGACAAATTTTAGCTGCTAGTTCATTAGGGCTAGTTGTTATTGACGCTGACAATTATTTTATTAATGAAAAAAATGTGTTAGCTAGAATAAATGAGGTAAAAGTAGATGGGCAAAATGTAGAAACAAAGTTCTCTAAGCTTCAGTTAAATGCCGGATTCAAAACCATCAGTTTTGAATTTGCTTTAAAGGAAGCTTTTCAGCCAGAAAAAGTATTTTATCAATATAGAATGGTTGGACTTGATACCAACTGGTATTTATTGTCTGAAGAAAGTAAAATTACTTATTCAAACTTGCCTTCTAAAAATATACGTTTAGAAGTAAGAGCAGCCCAATTGCCGCAAAAACTGGTAAATGCCCCAATTGAGCAACTTTATATAGAGATACATCCATTTTTTTGGCAAACCACTTGGTTTTGGGTTTTAATAATCATTTTACTTAATGTATTAACGGCATTGACAATCATTTTTTTTAATAAATATAAACAACAAAAGTTTGCTCAAGTTCAACAAAAAATACAGGATGAGCGAACCAGAATAAGCAGAGATTTGCACGATAATATTGGGGCATATACTACGGCACTAATTGCAGGTATTGATCAAATAAAAGGGAAATCAAACGATACAGATGAATTAAATGGTTTAAGTGAGTATGCTAAAAGCATTATGGATTACTTAAGAGAGACGATTTGGGTATTGAATCATGAAAAAATTTCTATTGTAGATTTCACTGATCGGTTTAAAAATTACGCAGTAAAAATTGCAAAACATTATCCTCAACTCTCCGTTAATTTTTTAACGGATTTACAAAATGAGCGAGTGCTTACTCCTGAATTATCACTTAATTTATTTAGAATTATGCAAGAAGCTTTGCAAAATGCCTGTAAACATTCTTTGGCTTCTGAAATTATAATAGGGTTTAAGTCTACTGATACAATTAAATTGTTTGTAATAGATAATGGAGTGGGCTTTCCATTTCATATGGAAGCATCGGGTAATGGTATATTTAATATGAAAAAAAGGGCTGAGGAAATACAATTTGATTTCTCAATAGGTAGGGAATCATCCGGCGGTATCAATATTTGTATTACTGAGAAATAAATCAAATGAACTATTTTTTAAGATTGATATAAAATCCATATTTGTAACATGATACGAATTGGTATTGTAGATGATAAGGCAATTAATCGAACCATTGTAAAACAAAAAATAGCTGCATTGGCTGATGCTTGTATTGTTTTAGAAGCCAATAACGGAATAGACTTTCTTGAGAAAATGAGATTACTTGAAGCCGATCAGCTTCCTCAGATTATTCTAATGGATGTTGATATGCCGCAGATGAATGGAATTGAAGCAATAACAATTGGTTCCGTTCAATATCCATCTATCGTTTTTTTAGTCCTAAGTATATTTGATGATGATGATAAAATATTTGAAGCTATCCAAGCTGGAGCAGTAGGGTATCTATTAAAGGAAGATACAGCAGTTGATTTAGGAGAAGCGATTCAAGAAGCTTTATCGTTTAACGGTGCACCAATGAGCCCAGCTATTGCAAGAAAAACTTTGTTGTGGTTGAAAAATATGCCTGGAATAGCTAAGCAAGTAAAAGAACGAGAGACGGAAATATTAAGTGAGCGTGAAATTGATATTTTAAAATTGATGGTCGAAGGTTTAGACTATAAAAAAATTGCTAAACAACTTTTTATCAGTCCTTTTACCGTAAGGGCGCACACGAGGAAAATTTATGAAAAATTGCATGTTCATTCAAAGGCTCAAGCTATTCAACTTGCACACAAGTATAAATGGGTTTAGGGTAGGCTAATATTAGTACAAATGTTCTATTGTTAAGGTCTGTTGTTTATTTCATTTTTGATAAAAATAAACAACCATGTCTTCCAAAACTTTACTACTAGCAGTTCTTTTTATTACTTATCAAGCAAAAGCACAAAATGCTGATATGGAAAAAGCTTTAGCTGATGCAATTGATATTCAGGTAGGTGGAACTTTTGGAAAACCAAGAGTATCTCCAAAAGTAGAAAAACTTGGAATTGCCCAGGTTAGTATAAAATTCAAAACAGTTTCTACTGCAAAACTCAATATTAGTGCAAAGAAGCAAGGGTTATTAGGAAAATCTTCTGCTGGATCTAGAACAGCATCTTCAACTGCATTTTTAAATTTTTCTGATCAAGAAATGGGACCTCAAGACTATCAGGAAATCACCAATCATTTTTATTATACACTACAACGGAAACTGAAGGAAAATGGCATTGATACAGTTGCTTGGAGTAATATTGAATCTACTGATTTTTTTAAAAATGCAGGAGACAATGCCAATGAATTTCCTAAGACAGAGTCGAATGACGAAGATGCCTCTGTTACATATAATGCATTTAGAGGAGGTCAAATATCAAATGGTATGGGGTTTGCTTTTTTGAAAATGAAAAGTAATTCTAAAATGTGTGATGCTATTGGGGCACCTACTTTTTTTGCTAATATTGTTTTAGATTTCGTAGATCTTGACATTCAAGGAGGATCTAGTGTTCGTAGTTCTCAGGGTAATAGTTTTGGCGTTGGTGCAAGTACAACCGCTTCTTTTTCTGCAAAGCACAATGCTTTAGCAGATATTGTTATAACCAATTCTTCCAGTTTATTAAGTAATAATAAAGAACAAGCAGAAACTTGGGTTGTTAAGTCTGATATACCTGCAGGAGTTCCTTATGCAACTGCTATGGAAGAAAATGAGGAAAAAGTGAAGAAAAAGACGGTGTTACAATCATTGTTTCACAAATCTGAAGCTTTGAAAAGAACACCTTTAGTGGTTACTACTACCAAAGAAAACTATAAAAACGCAGCTAAAAAAGCGGCAGAAAATTATGCAACTGCAATTGTAGGAAAATTCAAAGCAATGAAAGCAGGATAACTCAAACTAGTTATTTCGATTTTTTTTCCTCTTCGCAGAAGGGTTATATAATTTATCTGCTTTCTGAATCAAATACAGTAATTCATTTTGGACTAGATGCTGCGGATTACAGGCAGTTAATGCCAATGAAATTAAGTTACTATAAGAGAAATCTCTAAGGAATCTAGACTTTCTAAGCATGCCCGCAAATGCAGCTAATGCAATTGCTCTACGGCTGGCAGAATCAACAAGTTGGATTGGTTGGTAGTTGTTCTCTAATGGAAATGTTTGGAGTGCTAAAGATGGAGTTGTTACAGATTCATAAGCAATTTTAATTTCTGCTATTTTATTGGGGATCTCCTTATTGGCAAGCTCAATTTCAAATAATGCAAGCGATACATGCCCGCTTCCAATTTCACCACCCATTAGTTTTGCCGAGCTATCTGCAATGGCATCTTTTTTATTATCGAATCCAATTAGTCGATAAGATAATACGGCTTCTTTGTTGAATTCAATTTGTAAAATGGTGTTTTTTGCAACAGAAAAAAGGGTAGAAGTGAATTCTTTAACAAGTATTTTCTCCGCTTCTGCTACTTGATCAATATATGCGAAATTGCCATTCCCTTTTTTAGATAAGGTTTCTAATTTGCTGTCTTTATAATTGCCCATGCCAACGCCTAAGCAGGTTAAACTAATTCCATATTCTTTGTAGTTCACTATTAAGTCTTCTAGCTCTTTCTCTGTTCTTTGTCCTACATTAAAATCGCCATCTGTGGCCAAAATGACCCGGTTATTTCCACCTTGAATGAAACTTCCTTTGGCTAAATTATATGCTACTTTAATAGCATTTTCGCCAGGGGTATCACCGTTGGCACTTAACGAATCGATAACGGTATTGATTGTTTGTTTATCTGCACCACTGGTTGGATATAATGCAATGGAAACATTGCCTCCATAAGTTACAATACTAATTGTATCAATATTGCGTAAGTTGGCAGTTAGTAGTTTAAATGCAGATTGTAACAGGGGTAATCGATTGGGATGATCCATTGAACCAGACACATCAATCAAAAAAACAAGATTACTCGGAGGAATTTTTTCCAGGTTTAATTTTGGTGCAAATGCTTTTACTAAAACTAATTGGTTATTTGCATTCCAGGGGCAATCAGTGACTATCGACTCCTTCAAAAACTGTGGAGCGGTATTTTTATTTGGATGTTCAAACGAAAAATAATTCAGCATTTCCTCTGTTCTTACTGCATCTAATGGAACAAACATTTCATTTGTAAGAAATCTTCGGATATTGCTATACGCTGCCTTATCAATATTTAAAGAAAAGCCAGTTTGGGGGTATTGATCCGTTTTAATAAATCCGTTTTCGATTAATCCACTATAACTTTCGCCCATGCCTACATATTGCATGTTTTCTTCCCGCTTTAAGTTGGTAATATCCGATGACAAATTTTTCTGGTATAATCGAGCAGTACTGGGTAACATGTCTAAAACAATCTGTTGGAACAAGTGAGTATTGGCCAATATGCGGGCGTTTTCATATCCTGCAAGTGATAAGAATATACTATCTTCTGATTTGTTAAGTGGAATACCAAAGTCTCCATCTTTCCCGCTGTAGAAAGGTATTATTCCTTTTGACTTTATCTGTATAGTAACTCCTTCTAGCTTTTTGCCTCGATTATCCTTTATTTCCCCTCTTAAATAGTATTGTGCACCAATAGTAGTTGTATGAAATAGTAAAGACAATATGATAATGAGTCTATTCACTTTCTTTTAGCTGGTAAATTTCTTTTAGGTTTCTACCAAACCCATCATAATCTAATCCGTATCCTAAAACGAAACGGTCTGGAATACTAAAACAACAATAGTCAATTTGTACAGGGTAAATAGTGGCATCTGGTTTATGTAATAGAACCGCCATTTTAATAGATGCAGGCTGTTGGTGATACAATTGCGGTATAAACTCGTTCATTGTTTTACCTGTATCAATAATATCTTCTAATAAAATTAAATGTCTATCTCTAATATCTGTATCTAAGCCAATTGCGGTAATTACATTGCCTGTAGATTTTGTTCCTTTATAAGAAGCTAACTTGATAAAACAAATTTCTGCTTCAATGCTAATTTGTTTAAATAAGTCAGCAGCAAACATGAATGATCCATTTAAAACACCAATGAATAAGGGTCGTTTTCCTTCGTATTCTTTACTAATGACTTCTCCTAGCTCTTTAATTTTTTCTTGAATTAATGATTCGGGTAAATAAGGCTCAAAAGTTTTATTGAACAAAGTAATATTGGACATGCTTATTTTTTGTTAGGGGTTGTTTTATTTTCAATCAAACTTTTTAAATATACTTTACTGCCAGGAGTTGGAAGGGTAGATTTATTCCATTTGTTGTACAATAAAATACTTTCTAATCTAACCCCAGTTAATTGTGAAATTTCATTTAGTGTTTCCCCCTGCTTTACAATATGAAAATCCTGCGTTCCTTTTTTTTGTTTTCTTTCAACATAAATGAGCTGATCTTCTTTAAGTATATCTACTTCATTCATTTCGTTATATGAAAGTAACTTGGATAAAGAGATATTGTATTGATTGGCTATAGCAAGCAAAGATGTTCCAGACTTTGCAAGTAATACATTGGTATTGTTGATGGTAAATAAACTTTCTGGGTAATTTAGATGACCATATTTATTGTTTTGTTGCTCATCATTCCTTTTTGAATTGGGTATAAAAGTTTCAGATTCTGTGGTTTCTGTATCAGCTTCTTTTTCTTGAATAGTAACACTTGTTTTTTCGGCAGCTGATGAAAGAGTTGGTGTAGTTTCATTGACTGGAACAATGGGATTTTTTATCCTAGCCAATGCTATTGTGTTATATTGATCTAATTGATAGTCCTTTATTATTTTAATGAGCTTTTGAGGATAAGTAGGGGCAGTTGCATAGCCTGCTTTTTTTAATCCTTTTGCCCAAGCTTCAGAATCGGTTGGGCTCAAATTAAATAAGAATTGATAATGGGCTCTGGTTCTTAAAAAATCGGAATGGTCTTTAAATGAGGCTTCAGGATCGTCATATACCCTAAAGCATTCTCCTTTTGCATCGTCATCATGAAAAGTTCGTGCGCCAGTCCATTCTGGTTTACATTTAATACCAAAGTGATTATTCGATCTTTTTACTAAATCACTTTCACCTGATTGAGATTCAAGAACAGCTTGCGCAAGTGTAATTGCTGCCGGTACACCCGAACGAATCATTTCATTGATGGCAGTTTCTTTGTATTGATCAATGTACGCAACAGTTTTACTATTCTGCGCATTTATTTGAAAAAATAGCATTAGACCAACAATGGTTACAATCAATTTCATTTTACTCATTTCTTTTTGATGATGGTTAATCCATCTCTGATAGACAACATCACTTGTTCTGTTCTGGGATCTTGCTGAACATGCTGGTTAAAAGCATGTACAGCTTTGGCGTTTTTCCCTTTTAATGGCTCTTCTAATACTTGTCCGTGGAACAAAACGTTGTCTGCTATAATAATTCCATCTTTTGCTAATAGTGGAACAACCATTTCATAATAGTTGATATAGCCTGTTTTGTCGGCATCAATAAAAACAAGATCCCATTGATAGGGCAGCTGACTAATAATTTCTTTAGCATCGCCTATATGCAAAGTTATTTGCTTATTTGCATTCAATTTGCTAAAATTTTCAGCAGCTGTGGCCCCATCTTCAGGTCTAATTTCAATGGTATGAATCATGCCATCTTTCGGCAAATATCTTTGCATACAAAGGGCGCTGTAGCCAGTAAATGTGCCAATTTCTAGAACATATTTTGGTTTTAGCATGGCACAAATTAGACCTAGAAACTGTCCTTGCACATGACCGCTAATCATATGTGCCAATGGATGTTTTGCAGCAGTTGCCTTATTAACTTCTTCTAATTCAACTGGCTCAGGACTCGTAAACTGAGCAATATAATTTTCAATAAGGAGGCTAATTAGTTCCATTACCTTTTTTAGATATGAGGATAAGCCCTAAAAAAGTGATGGTGCCGTTAATGATTAACAGTTCTAATCCAACCTCATAAGAGCCTAGTAAGGATTTTTGGTATTTATCTATGATAAAACAAATGATTGGTGCTGCAATACATACATAGGGCACCAATGCATCTTTTACAACTCGTTTTGTGATGATTCCAAAAGTGAATAAACCTAAAAGTGGCCCATAAGTATACGCAGCAATTTTGAGCAATAGCCCAATCATGCTAGGGTCATTAACCCATTTGAAAATGAGCACAAATACAAGGAATATGGCTGCAAATGTTAAGTGAACCCTTTGTCTGATTTTTTTCTGTGCTGCTTCAGTTAAGTCAGGTCTTCTTTGTATACCAATAATGTCTATACAAAAAGTAGAAGTTAATGCAGTAATTGCTCCATCTGCACTTGGAAAAAGAGCAGATATTAAAGCAATAATAAAAATCACAGAAACTACCGGGGGCATATGTTCCATAGCTAATACCGGGAAAATTTTATCGCCGGAAACAGCAATATTTAAATTCTCTGCATATAAATAAAGTAATCCTCCTAAGAACAAAAAGATAACAATTACCGTAGCCAATGTAATGGCCATGGACATTACATTTTTTTGAGAATCTTTTAATGTTTTTACGGAGATATTTTTCTGCATCATTTCTTGGTCCATACCAGTCATTGTTACCGTAATGAATGCACCCGCAATGATTTGTTTTAAGAAGAAAAATTTACTATTCGGATCTGTAAAAAATATTTTAGAATAGCCTCTATCATTCATTGCTTGTAAACTATCCCCAAATCCCATATTCAATTGATTGAGGATATAAAACACACATATGACTAAGCCCGCTAACATACAAGTGGTTTGTAGTGTATCGGTGTAAACAATGGTTTTAACTCCCCCCTCAAACGTGTATAATAAAATCATTACTAAAATAATCAACGTTGTTGCCCAAAATGGAATATTAAAACTGTTTAAAATGGCTTCTTGTAAAATATTTACCACTAAGTACAATCGAGCCGTAGCGCCGAGGGTTCTTGAAAGTATAAAAAAGGAAGACCCTGTTTTATATGAGTTAAATCCCATTCTAGAACTTAAATAGTTATATATAGAAGTAAGATTGAGTTTATAATAAAGGGGTAGGAGTATATAAGCAATCATTAGGTAACCAAACAAATAACCGATGGTAATTTGTAAGTATGCAAAGGATTCTTTGGCAACTGCACCAGGAACGCTTACAAATGTAACTCCACTTAAAGAAGTTCCTACCATTCCAAAAGCTACCAACATCCAGTTGCTATTCTTGTTTCCAATAAAAAAAGAGTGGTTATCACTGTTTCTTCCAGTATACCAAGCAACAACCAATAATATGAGGAAATAGCCAATAACAAATGAAAACAACAATAAGGGAGACATATGGGTTTTGTTTCGTTAAAAGAATTTTGTAAAGTAGTAAAAATAATTCAGGTATTTTGTCTGTCCTAATGGTATAATATGAAAATTAAAAATATAGCTGTTTTCTGTGGTTCTAAATCTGGTAATGATCCTGAATTTGTGTTGCAAACCATTGCATTGGGACAATTAATGGCCCAGGAAAAAATCACATTGGTATATGGAGGTGGCAATAAAGGCCTTATGGGTGCAGTAGCCGATGCTGTAATGCAGGGAAACGGAAATGTGATTGGTGTAATACCAGAAGTATTGTTAGAATGGGAGCACCAGCACAAAGGTATTACCGATTTAAGGGTTGTGGCCGATATGCATGTTAGAAAAAAGCTGCTTTATGAACTATGTGATGCAGCCATTATTCTACCTGGCGGAAACGGAACTTTAGATGAGTTGTTCGAAATGCTTACATGGAATACGCTCAAGATTCACAATAAAAAAATTGTGTTATTGAACTGCAATGGATACTATGATCATTTAGTAGCACATATTGATACCATGTTCCAGCAAGGTTTTTTATATGAGGATTGGAAAGACCGATTGCTGGTGGCTTCTACCGCTGCTGAAGCTATCGCTTTCTTGAGTTAAGGTACATGCCAAAACCGCCTCTAAATACAGGTTGTGGGTCGCCGAATTGATCACGATAGGGTGAATTAATTGCTTGATTTAAATCGATCATAATGGTAAAATGAGAAAAGCGATTGCCAATTTCTCTGGTACCATATCCAATACCCGCTAACATGCTAGGCGCTTGTAGTTTGTATTTAAATGTTTGACCCGTATTCACATCAGTTTGAGAAGAACTAATCCAGTTGTATTCGGGTTGTATTTGTAAGTGTAAAAAACTAATTGGCCACACTCTTAAAAATGCACCTCCTCCGAAGTTGAAGTTTTTGTACTTGATTGTATTGAAACCGGTTGCGCTTTGCGAATAATAATTCAAATTCATTGCCACGCCAATATCCAGCCAATTGTTAAGGCTGTAGCCCACTTCGGGATTAAGCCCTAGATTAAAAAAGCGATTAGATAAGCCAAGGTTTAAGCTTGTGCCAATGAATACTCTTGCAGGATCAAACCCTACTGGTTTTTCCGGAGCTTCTAATTGTGCCTTTAATGAACTTAAACTACCGAGCATCAAAATCAATATCCAACATCCCTTTTTCATACAAATCATTTAATTAAAATTACTCAATCCTTGGCATCAAATATTTTTCCAACATTTAAAATATTGTTAGGATCAAATGCCTTTTTAATATCTCTCATGAGTTGAATAGAATTTAAGCTAAACACTGTTTCCATATAAGGTTTCTGAATAAGTCCAATACCATGTTCTCCACTAATGGTGCCTCCTAAACTTTTGACTAATGCAAATAGGGCTTTTAGAATTTGGGTCATTTCTTCGTTGCCATGACTGTTCTTGATAGTAGGGTGGTTGATGCGAATATGTAAATTGCCATCTCCAGCATGTCCATAACAAACTACTTTAAATCCATATTTAATTCCCAACTCTTTTACTCCTTTTATTAGTGCGGGTAATTCGGCCCTTGGCACAACGGTGTCTTCTTCAATGGTGTAGCCATCCAATTTTACCGCTTCAGCAGCCCTTCGTCTTAGCTTCCATAATTCTGCTTTC
>Ga0209812_10001613_pt1 | contig 15094 bp, 12 predicted proteins | sample JI71714BDNA_FD_187502 | JGI IMG/M metagenome (GOLD analysis project Ga0209812, IMG submission 187502) | Wastewater effluent complex algal communities from Wisconsin, to seasonally profile nutrient transformation and Carbon sequestration -... | ecosystem: Engineered > WWTP > Effluent > Algae...
GAGGCTGCGGTAATGGATATTGACGAGATCGCTTTTCGTCAAGGTGTCGTCAAAGCGCGCCGTTATGGTGAAATGCGTATTCCGGCCGAGTTGCGGTATGTGCAAAGCGTAAAAATGGCCGGTAAAGAATCTGAAGAGCTCGTATTAGATGACTTAGCGGCCTACGTGGTTGGCCAAATGCAAGAGAATGTACGCTATGTCATGGGGTCTGGAACAACCGTGGCCGCGGTAATGGCCGAATTAGGGCTAGAGAATACCCTGTTAGGGGTAGATGTGATTGAAAACGGTCAACTGCTAGCAAAAGACGTCACGGCTAGCCAGTTACTTGACTTGGTAACAGGCTATCCAAGTAAATTATTAATTACGCTTATTGGTGGCCAAGGCCATGTATTTGGCCGCGGTAATCAACAACTTTCTCCCGCCGTTATTCGGGCCATCGGCCGAGACAACATTATATTGTTGGCCACTAAAACCAAATTACAGCAATTGGCTGGGCGGCCATTATTAGCGGATACCGGTGATACGGCGTTAGATCGCGAATTACAGGGGCTGCTCAGTGTACTAACCGGTTACAACGATTATGTAATGTATCGTTTAGGCTATGAGGATGACAAAAACGATGAATGAGCTTGATCAAACCACGCATTTTATTCAGCATGCAGCTGAGTATTTTGATCAATTAGTGCCGGTAGCTACAGATGATGAACTTTTTGCTGCCGGTTATTTACGTGGTCACGTTGACTTAGTGGTCGGTACTTTACAAGTGAGTGAGCAACCTTTTGATGTTGAGCAAATTACCAGTAATGTTGCTGCAAGTTTACAACAGGCCATTATGCAAGGTGAGCTGAATGCTGCTGATGAACAGCAAGTTAGGGCTGTTTGGCAACAACTACTGCACCTATACGAGACTTCTGCGCCTTGATAGCGTAAAATACGTTTCCTTTTTAATCCTGGTCTTACTAACAAGATCAGCCAATCATAAGTGAACGTTATGTCAAAATTTACCACTTTAGAACAGCACGCGAGTTACGGAATTGGTCTACAAATGGGCCAGCAACTTGCTGACAGACCCTTTGATGGATTAGATATTACTGCGGTCGCTGCAGGGTTAGCCGCGGCTTACCAGGAGCAAGAACCTGAAGTAACTGATGAGCAAATTCGTGCTGCTTTTATGGTGATCAGTGAGCGCATGCAAGCTGCTGAATCTGAAAAATCTGCGGCTTTAGCCGAAGCGGGTGAGTTATTTTTAACTGAAAATGCCAAGCGTGCTGAAGTGACAGTAACGGCATCTGGTTTACAATATGAAGTGTTAGTGGCCGCTGAAGGCACCAAACCAACCGTATCGGATACTGTTCGCACGCATTACCATGGCACGCTGATCGATGGTACTGTGTTTGATAGTTCATACCAACGCGGCGAGCCGGCCGAGTTCCCTGTATCAGGCGTGATCGCGGGTTGGACCGAAGCGTTACAATTAATGGCGGTTGGCAGCAAGCTGCGTTTATACGTGCCGCATGACTTAGCATATGGTGAACGTGGTGCTGGCAATGCCATTGCGCCGTTTAGTACGTTAGTGTTTGATGTTGAGTTACTCGCTATCGTTTAAGCGCGATGTAGCAAGAACAGCTTAGGCTGTTCTTGCAAGTGTTTCTTAGACGTTAAGTCCTTTTTTGTGAGGCGTATTTTAGGCTTTCTTGCTAAATAGCTTTGGTAATATCGTCAAAAAATAACAATCATTTCAGCGTAGTTCTTCGTCGCGTTTGCCAAGGCAGATAAAATGTGACCCTTCAGAGCTATGCCTTTCTGCCACTTTGGCGCCTTTGCCATGTATGGCACCCTTGCCGTTTTGGGCAATCTATCGTTTGGCTCGACAGTGTTCGAGTAAATTTATGCATTGTTTTCAAGCGATTTTTCAAACACTCATTATAATCAACTGGGATGCAATAATAATCCGCTAACTGAGAACCCTCTATGGCAAATTTAACTATCCAAACTCGCATATTGCTGCTGGCATTATTACCCAGCACATTATTAGCTATTTTTCTGGTCAGTTTTAGTTTGTATCAAACTAAACAGCTAGGTCAGCAAGGTGTTGCTGGTTTTGAAGATATGTTTCAGCAGAACCAACAAGCCGTCATTAAAAACTATCTGCAATTAGGCAGAAGTGCGATTGCCCATTTATACAATGCGCCCGATGCGGCAAGCAATCCGGAGATTAAAAATCAGGCTCTTGAGATCCTTCGTCAACTTCGCTTTGACGACAGCGGCAGTATGGGGTACTTCTTTGTTTACGATAAACAAGGCGTCAATGTAGTGCATGCTGCAAATCCAGCTTTGCAAGGACGCAATTTAATGGATTTAAAAGATCCCAACGGCGTAGAGGTGATTCGCGGATTATGGGACGCCGCATCCAGCGGCAAAGGGTATTTATACTATCATTGGAATAATGCGGAAACCGGTACAACCGATCCCAAATTAGGGTATGCTGAAGAGCTCACAAAATGGAATTTAATGTTAGGCACCGGTTTTTGGATTGATGGGTTGGACAAGCAAGTGGCGGTGATGCAAGCGCGAGCCGATGAATCGCAAACTACCAGTTTGTGGAGTTCAGTGAGTGCTGCGGTTATCGCGTTAATTGCCATCATGTTGTTAGCCCTAGTTGTTGTACGCAGTATTATTACGCCATTAAAATCGGCCGTAAGTGCGATGACGGATATTGCCCAGGGCGGTGGAGATTTGCGCCATCGTTTGGCGGTAAACGGTAATGATGAACTTTCTCAGTTAGCCCAGGCCTTTAACCGTTTTGCGAGTCAAGTACGCGATTTAGTTGCGCAAGTTGCTGGTTCAACCTCAACCTTGAATGTGAGTGCAAGTGATCTTAATAAGATCATGCGCAAAGCCGAGCTAGGCGTACAACGACAACAATCGGAAAGTGATCAAGTGGCTACCGCGATGAATGAAATGGCAGCATCGGCAACGGAAGTCGCAGACAGCGCGATGCGCGCCTCAGGTGCCGCAGCTGATGCTGAAGATTTGGTTGGCAATTCTAAACAAACCTTATTAAAAACCGTACGTGTCATTGATGGTTTAGCTGAGCAAGTGACTCATGGTGTCTCGGTTATCGCTGATTTGAGCAAAGAATCAGACAGCATCGGTGGCGTATTAGATGTGATTCGCAGTATTGCAGAACAAACCAACTTGCTAGCCTTAAATGCTGCCATTGAAGCCGCGCGCGCGGGGGAAGCGGGCCGAGGTTTTGCCGTAGTTGCCGATGAAGTGCGTACTTTAGCTAGCCGTACGCAAAAGAGTACCCAAGAAATTCAGCAAATGATTCAGCGTTTGCAAGCGGGTATTAAAGGCGCCATTGAGCTTATCAGTAATCTTAAACAAAGTAGTCAAAGCAGTGTTGATGAGATCCGCCAAGTAGAAGTGGCGTTGAATCAGATCAGTACTGCAGTAAATACCATTAACAATATGAATGCACAAATTGCTACCGCTGCCGAAGAGCAAACGCATGTATCGGGTGCGATTAACGAGAACGTACATCAAATTGTCGTGGTAACAGAAGAGACGGCGGTAGGTACACGCAGTGCTACTGAAACAAGCGAACGTTTAACAGCGTTAGCGGCGGAGTTAGATAAACTGATTAGTGATTATAAGGTGTAACGGCAAATATTTTTGCCTTACCAACAACTTACCCATGTTTAATTGGCTTAAACGTAGCTGGTGATATTGTTGAACAAAACTAAAAAAGCTAGCGTGTATACGCTAGCTTTTCGCTTTAGTGGCTGATCATGTTGCGCGCGGCTTCTCTGGATACGGTATTACCAATACAGCATCATAGATAAGGGTTTTTGTTAGGTTTAGTCCATTGGCTAACAAATACCAGCAAATGAATAAGTGCATATAAGGCTAAAATAAAACGACTCCATTCAGCCATACTTAATCCCACAAACTGCCAATCAACACCACCACAGGTGCCTGTCACCGCAAAAAGCGCAGGAAACCAGCTATCTAAGGCCAACCAAGTCGGAAAATTAGCAAAAAGTGCACACGTCGTAAAACCGCCACTGGCTAATATCTGTTCAATGTTAACCAGTTCATGTGCTTGAAGCACGCCATAAACAGCAGCGGCTCCGCCCAAGCATGCGCCAAGGGAACGAATAAACCCTTGGCCGGGTGCAATAGCAACTAACAGTGCTGCCAACATAATACCGGCAAAAGCGACTCTGACATAAATACATCTTATGCAGGGCTGGTAATTGAGTTGATATTGAAAATACAGCCCCATCAGCAGCAGCAGTAAGGCGCTTAGCGCTAAAACTAACCAGGGCCAACGTTGCATAGAAACAGTTTTTAAGGCTCGAAACATCGCAATGTCCGCAGGTAAGAACTTAACAAAGGCAGCTAATCTAAGGTATTTCAATCGAATACACAACCTACGTCTATTTGGTAAACAGCGAATTTCATTCGATTACTTGTTAACTGCTTGGTCTCTGGTACAATCAGTGGATTATTTTGCTGACCTTATTGAGACGGATCACTCCGCATGACCAACCTGATTAAAGCGCAAAGCCCTGCAGGCTTTGCAGAAGAATATATTGTTGATTCCATCTGGAACGGAAAGTTCGCACCGGGTTCAATCTTACCTGCGGAACGTGAACTGTCTGAGTTAATTGGCGTTACCCGAACCACCTTACGTGAAGTCTTACAGCGTTTAGCGCGTGACGGCTGGTTAACCATTCAGCATGGTAAGCCCACCAAAGTAAATAACTTTTGGGAAACGTCCGGTTTAAATATTTTAGAGACCTTGGCGCGTTTAGATGAAGAACGCATGCCAGATTTAGTGGATGAGCTGTTGTCAGCGCGCACCAATATTAGTGCTATTTATATCCGTGGTGCGATCAAAACGCATCAGCAACAAGTGATCGATGCCTTAACGGACGCAGAAACGTTGGCTGATACCGCCGAAGCTTTTGCTGAATTTGATTATAATTTAAACCATGAATTGGCTTTACATTCCTCTAATCGCATCTATGTATTGATTTTGAATGGTTTTCGAGGATTGTATAACAAAATTGCCCGTTTTTACTTCTCGCATCCTTCTGCGCGTGAATTAGCTAGACGCTACTATGAGCAGCTAAAGTTATTAGCGCAAGCAGGTAAACATGATGAAGTGGTTATGGCCGTGCGTAAATACGGTATTGAGAGTGGGAAAGTGTGGTTAGAGTTGCGTCCGCAGATCCCACGCGATTTGATTGAATAGGCCTGATGCCAACTTATATGCTGTAGTCTTGCATCTTAGCTGTACGGACTGATCAACCGCCTTCGTAAAAAGAGGCGGTTTTTTATTATTTAATTACTGGGCGATATAAACTAACTGATATAAGATATAGCAATAAGTTATAAGTGTTAGACGATATAAGGAACCTGCCCATGTCTGCGCCAACCGTACACTGCCGCACGCTTACTGAAGTCTACTTAGACAATAACGCTACTACGCCAGTATTAAGTGGTGCAGCGCAGGCCGTATTACATGCCATGCAGCAAGACTTTGGTAATCCGAGTAGTAGTCACAGTACGGGTATTAAAGCAAAAGCGGCATTAGAGCAAACACGCAGTCTTGCTCGACAGGTGTTAGGTGCCGACAGCGGTGATATTATTTTTACCTCAGGCGCCACTGAAGGTATTCAAACGTCCGTCATCTCTGCGCTAGAAGCGATCCGAGCTCGGGGTTTAAGTGGGCCAAATACGCTTTTGTTATATGGCGCGACTGAGCACAAAGCCGTACCTGAAAGCCTTAAACACTGGAATAGCTTATTACAAGTAAATGCCACCTTAAAAGCTATTCCGGTACTCAGTACGGGACAACTCGATCTTGCTGCGCTGGCCGCATTATTACCGCAAGCTGCCTTGGTGTGTACCATGGCGGCAAACAACGAAACGGGTGTGCAGCAAGATCTGCAAGCGCTAGAGCAGGTAATTCGCCAAGGCAAACCTGACATTTATTGGTTAGTGGATTGCGTTCAGGCACTGGGCAAAATGTCATTACACTTGGCAGCCACAACTATTGATTATGCGCCCTTTAGTGGGCATAAACTTTACGGCCCCAAAGGGATAGGGTTTTTATACGTTCGCGCTGGCGCTCCTTATCGGCCATTAATTACCGGTGGTGGACAAGAGGGCGGATTGCGATCGGGGACTGAGAATTTACCTGGTATTGCGGCGCTGAACACGATTTTTACGGAGTTACTCAAAGAGGAACCTCGTCTTTTTTGCTCCTCTGCAGTGTTGTGGCGTTATCGAACGGACTTGCTAAGTGCGCTACGTGACGTTTTTCCTGCATTAGTACTAAACAGTGATGCGCCTTATGTCATTCCGACGACCATAAATTTTTCTGTACCAGGTTTTTTTGCTAAAGATATTTTAGATTTGTTTGATGCTGCGGGGATCCGGGTAAGCTCTGGCTCAGCCTGTAGCTCTAAAGTCACCGGTAGTTATGTATTGGAGGCGATGGGTTTAGAGCGCTGGCGCAGTGAAAGTGCCATACGTTTGTCTTTTGGTCCGGCGATGACGGACATCGAGTGTCAGCAAGCCTGCGAGCGGATCCGTGCGCTGGCGCAGGTGGTGCAAAAGCATCATTTAGTTCTTACCGATGCGGATCCGTTAAACGTGCCAGATGCTGATGGTTTATACCAATTCAAATATGATGCCTGTTGCACGTATTTGCTGATTTGTGCACAACGTCGTGAGGCAATTATTATTGATCCGGTGATGCCGCTAGCAGAACGCTTAGCGAACATTATTCAGGGACAAGGCTGGTCGCTGGTCGCCGTGCTCGATACACATTTACATGGAGAGACCAATACCGCCAGTGATCTGTTGCGCACTTTATTAGGGGTATCGCAGCCCTGTGATAATGTGGGATGGACGCAAGTGGGCAGTGAGCTAACGTTAGGGGCGTATCAGCTTACTCGTGTTGCCACACCTGGGCACAGTGCACTGGCCTACAGTTATTTATTACGACACCATATGCAATTAAAGGCGGCATTTGTTGGCGATCTCGTTTTACCTGGTGGCATAGGGCGAACAGATATGCCTGGTGGTAATGCGGCACAATTACAGCAGAGTCTACGCGAATTATCTTCGCAGGTTCTTCCCGATACGCTGTTACTGTCGAGTCATGATTATGCACAGCGCTTTGTTACGACGTTTAATCAAGCCAGAAAAGAAACGCCGTTACTCGCCACGATTTTAGCCGGGACAGCAGAGTCGCATTGGTTGCCAGCGTTAAATGAGCAAGCATTGATGTTGCAGCAAGCCAGTTCACATTTTTGTGGCTTGGTCGAAGTGACCGCCGATGATGCCATTGCGTTAGTCTCATCGACGGCGTTATCAACGTTATTGGCGGGAACCGCGTTGACGATTGTTGATGTTCGTGAGCCTTATGAGCAAAGTGCCGGCGCGTTAATGCACTATCTGCCAGTGCCTGCCACCATTATTCAGATACCGTTATCGCGTTTATGTGATGCGGTGTTGCATCAGCGGTTACAACCAGAACAGGCGTTATTATTAGTCTGCCGAACTGGCAATAGAAGTTTACTGGCAGCAAGAGTATTACGGCGTTTAGGCTTTAACCAGCTTTGGAATTTGCAAGGCGGTGTGGCATTACTTCGTTAAAAAAACGGTAAAAAATTAAACGCTTAAAAATAGCTAAACTGCAGAAATAAACGTTTAGGTGATTACACGCTGAGAGAACGTGCTGCTCAAAAAAAACGCCGGAAAATCCGGCGTTAACGCGCTGTCATTACATCAAAATTGGTTAAAATCTTAGTAGAAGAACTGCTGCAATGGGTTTAATAATCGTACTAAGCCTTTGTTGAATTTTAGTGGCGCGCTTAATACCGATAAACACAGACAATCTTCATCAACCCGCGTGTGCGGCGTGTGAGTGTCATCTGGGGAATTTATAAGCAAATCACCCGCACCATATTCGCCATTTTCATCACAAATACGCCCGCTTAAAACCAAGGTCAGTTCCATACCCAAGTGAGTGTGGTTAGGGATCTCAGTGCCTTTGTCAATATACAGCAAGGATACGTGCAATTTTTCACCGGCAGGCAGTTTAGCTGTAGCAATGCCGCCGAGCTGCAACCATTTACCGTGTTGTTTCGCCATGCGACTTAAAGCCCGTGGGATTTTAAATTCACGATCATTAAAGGTTACTGTGACACTATCCGCTTCCGTTTTTCGCGCTGCTTTAAACACAGGAGCCTGTGACGTGATAAAACTGAGCATATCGGCAAATTCAGACTCATTGTTAGAGACTGAGGGAGTAAGTTCAGCAAGCTGAGCGCCTTTATCATTGTGCAGATCTTGACACAACTGCTGGCAGTGCGGGCAAAGATCAATATGCGTTGCTACGGCTAAGGCAACATCTGCAGCAAGGGTACCTTCTACATACTGTTCCATCAGCATCATTCCGGGATGAAATTTAACTGCGTGTGTCATCTAATGCCTCTCTCAGCCGATCCAGAGCCAATCTGATCCGCGATTTAACGGTACCAAGCGGTATATCTAATTCATCAGATACTTCTTGATGGGATTTTTCTTCTATATATACTTTTTGCATCACTAATCGTTGCGCGGGTGGCAAGGCGTCAAAGTGCGGAGCCAGCTTTTCGCTCATCAGCATAGTTTCCCATTTATCACTAGCTGACTCTTCTTGCTCAGGGTAGTCACCATCGGCCCATAAATCATCTGCACTTACATCATCTTTACGGCTTTGTTTTTTACGTAGCATATCAAAACGAACGTTACGTGCAATTGTAAAAATCCACGTTGACGCACAGCCTCGACTTGCATCAAATAATCCAGCCTTTTTCCACACATTAAGCATGGTATCTTGCACCATTTCTAATGCTTGTTGCTCATTACCGAACATTTTCATGCCAAAGGCTTTTAAGCGCGGCGCAAAATAACTAAATAACTCGGCATACGCTGCTTTGTCAGCATTAACTGCAACGTAGGTGAGGGCGTCTTCCCATTGGCCACTACGAATGTGTGGCTCAGCACTGATTGTCATACGGTCTGGCATCCTCGGTGTTGCCTGCGAGGTAGCATGATGCCCTGTTAGCGCGGTAGATTCCAACATATTCGTTCTTTCCCGGCGTTAAAGTTCTATTATCGACTGCTACCATATACGCGGCCGAGTAAGCGCTGGTTTATAATTTTTTTAATTAATTAAATCGAAAGATTAAAGCAATATTTTGCGATTTTCATCCTAAAAAATACATGTATAGTAGTACGTATCAATAATGCCTAAGGAGGCCATTTATGAAAAACGTACTCGTGATTAAAAGCTCAATCAGTGGCGACAATGGTAAATCGAATCAATTAATTAGTCATTTATTAGCGCAAGCGCCAGCTGCTGTAAATGTTACTGAAATAGACTTAAACGTTGCGCCGTTGCCCCATTTAGCGATGACAGAAATCGGCAGTTGGATGACAGCAGAGGCTGAGCGTACAGCCGAACAACAGGCATTAGCCGCGTTGTCTGACGGGTTGATTGCCAAAGTTCAAGCAGCAGATGCTATTGTGATTGGCGTACCGATGTACAACTTTGCATTACCTAGCCAATTAAAGGCGTTGTTAGATCGTTTAGCCCGTGCTGGTGTAACCTTTAAGTATACGGAGCAAGGTCCTGTTGGGTTATTAAAAGACAAGCCTGTAGTATTTGCGTTAACCCGTGGTGGTATCTATGCCAATGGCCCAGCGGATAGCCAAGTGCCATTTTTGAAAACTTTTTTCAATTTTGTGGGATTAACGCAATTACATTATGTGTATGCCGAAGGGTTAAATATGGGACCTGAATCTGCCGAAGCAGCATTGGCGACTGCCCAGAGCGATTTAACGACACTTGCTCAAACGTTGTTTAACTAATTTTTAGCAGTCAGTACTCGCACAAAACCAGCTTCGGCTGGTTTTGTGCTTTTTGGCGTAAAGTGGCGGCATTGCGCCGCATTGGGTTGCGTTCTGTCGTCTAGCTTTGTATAACTTAGGCGTCTTTTGCAATATAAGAAAAAACCTATGAGAATTTTTCAAAACGCTGTTCTTGCGCTCAGTATAAGTGCGTTGTTTTGGCATAGTGCGCCCTTAGCGGCTAAGGCTGAACCTCAAACGTGGTCAACAGAAACCCTAACGATTGAGCAAGTGTATCAAACCGATCCCAGCATACGCTTAACCATGGAACAAATCATGGCGGATCCTGATTGGTTGGGGCGGCAACCTGAAATTGCTTTCTGGGGACCAGACAGCAAAACGGTGTATTACCAACGTAAGCGCGAGGGCAGTGAACTGCGCGATTGGTTTACTCGTCCAGTTGATGGCACGGGTAACGGTGAGCAGGTTAAGTTGGCGCACTGGCACCAGATGGGTGCGCAGCAGATGGTTTATAATGCTGATCGTAGCAAAGCCGCTTATGTATTCGAAGGCAATATTTTTGCACTTCACAACGGTACTGTATTACAAATCACGCGTACCAATAGCAGCCAAAGTAATCCACAATTTTTGCTAGACGGCCGGTTAGTGTATCAGCAGGGTTGGGATTATTTTGCCTATGACTTCACGTCGGGCACTGTGACTGAGATCGTGAGTTTAAAAACAGAAGATGCGCCCAAGGCGCCGAGCATTCCTGCAGGCTATTTGGCACAAGAGCAGCATAAGCTTATTGGGTATGTGGCGTTACAGCACAAAAATAACCGCGAACGTTATGATGCTCAGCAGCAATTACGTGCCGCAAACCCCAGTTTACCCGCCGCGGCAGTGTACTTGGGTAAACAGCAACAGATTGTGGACGCCAGTTTATCGCCTAACGCCCAGTACATTATTTTAGCCACGCGTAAACCCAGTGCCCGCAATGATAATGACATCATGCCCAATTACATTACGGCCAATGGTGATATTGCAGCGCAACCCGTTCGAGCGCGTGTGAACGACGTTAAACCTGCGCCACAAAAACTTATTTTAGTGGATTTAAACAATGGCAACGTGCACGAGCTGAGTTACAGTGCCTTGCCCGGCTACAACGAAGATGTGTTGGCTGAGGTGAAAGCTGAGAATGCCAAAGCCCGTGGTGAGCGGTATAAATCAGAAAAAGTGATTCGTGATATTGGTTTGATGACCGATTGGTACTGGAGCCAAAGCGCCATGCGTTGGCATAACAACGGTAACCACGTCGCTGTTATGTTAAAAGCGTTTGATAATAAAGATCGTTGGATTGCCACTGTCGATTTAAACCAGAAAAAACTGGTTCCACAGCATCGTTTGCATGATAAGGCCTGGGTAAATTATGCTTTTAATGATTTTGGTTGGTTGAATCAAACTGAAACGCTGTATTTTTTATCTGAAGAAAGCGGTTATTCGCATCTTTATACCAAAGCACTATCCAGCAAAACAGCCACGAAGTTAACGCAGGGTACCTTTGAAATTAGCAATCCGGTATTAACGCACAACGATCAGTATATCTACTTCACAGCAAATACGACTCATCCAGGGATTTACAACGTGTATCGGCACGTGCTGGCTACCAACAAAACTGAGCAAATCACCAATTTATTGGGCAGCACTGAGTTTATTTTATCACCTGATGAGCAATCGTTATTATTACGCCACTCGACCAATTTAACCCCACCTGAATTATTTGTGACTCAGGCCACACCGGGTAGTGCGGTACGTCAGCTTACCGATACCGTTTCAGCCGAGTTCCGCAAGTTACCGTTAGTTGCACCAAAGATTGTTGCTGTACCCTCTAGCTACACGGCGCATCCAGTGTTTAGTAAGGTATATTTACCCGAAAACTATCAGGCGGGTGATGCACGTCGTGCGGTTATTTTTAATCACGGTGCGGGATATTTACAAAATAGCGATTTAGGATGGTCGGGTTATTTCCGTGAGTTTTTGTTTCATAACTTGTTGGTCCAGCAAGGCTATGTAGTCATGGATATGGATTTTCGGGCATCAAAAGGCTATGGCCGCGATTGGCGTACGGCGATTTACCGGCAAATGGGGACACCTGAGATCCAAGATCTCGTGGATGGGGTAAATTGGCTGGTGGCTAATGCTCATGTTGATCGGCAGCGTATTGGCACTTATGGCGGTTCGTATGGTGGTTTTATGACCTTTATGGCGTTGTTTAAAGAGCCTGATTTGTTCCAAGCAGGGGCGGCTTTAAGGCCAGTAAGCGACTGGGCGTATTATAATCATCCTTACACGTCAAATATTTTGAATACGCCAGATATCGATCCCATTGCTTATGAACGTAGCTCGCCAATTTACTTCACCCAGGGGTTGACTAAGCCGTTATTAATCAATGCGCCGATGGTGGATGATAATGTGTTTTTTCAAGATGTTGTTCGTTTAGTGCAGCGGTTGATTGAGCAAGAGATTATTCATTTTGAAACGGCAATTTATCCGGTTGAACCACATGGCTTTCGCCAGCCAAGCAGTTGGTTAGATGAGTATCGCCGGATCTACAATTTGTTTGAGCGTCATCTGTAATCAGGTAAACGTCAAGGTGTGTTAATCTGCAGACTCACACACCTTGTTTGATACGCGAGTGCAGTAATAGACCGCGAATGCCTTAAGGTAGTAGTAAGGCGTTAGATGCTGTTACAAAATCAGTATCAGCATTAAACGTTACGCTATGCTGATGATAAGGTTGCTGTAGCGTAAGGGTGGCGGCATGCAGCAATAAGCGCGGTGCCGCCTGCTTCACCGCAATAGGGGCGTAAAAGGCGTCCCCTAAAATAGGGTGTCCTAATGCGGCCATATGCACCCTCAATTGATGCGAGCGGCCTGTGACCGGTTTTAATTCAACTAAGCTACTTTGCAATCCATCCTTTTCGCGCTGTGCTAATAGCGTATAAGCTGTTTCTGCTGCTTTACCTTCGGCATGTACTTCATGTGTCGGTGGTTTATCTGGATTGGCCCGTAAGGGTAAGGTAATTGTTCCTGAGGCCTGTTGCACATAGCCTGCAACGACTGCCAAATACCGTTTTTTCACTAAGCGCTCAGCGAATTGTCGTTTTAATTCACGTTCAGCATTGCGTCTTAATGCGAAGACGACTATTCCTGACGTGCTTAAATCTAAGCGATGTACCAACAGTGCAGTAGGAAAGTGTGCTTGTACACGGCTGAGTAAGCAATCTGCCAGTTCGCTACCTCGACCCGGATTAGTGAGTAAGCCACTAGGTTTGTTTACCACCACCATATCTTTGTCTTGAAAGAGGATATCTAAGGGCGATATTGGCGGGCAATACACAAAGGGTTCAAGCATCACGTCACTCCTGAGTCATCGGCTTGGCAGCTTAGCCGATTTTTCGCTGCTGACAATGCTTTTTTACGGCATAATAAGCAGGTTTTTAATCTATAACGAGCCTAACGATGTCAGTTGCCCTTGATGAATTGGCTATTTTGCCAGCCAGCCAGCAAGCTTATAAAATATTTTATGAAGATGATGTGTTGTTAGTGGTTGAAAAGCCCTGCCAATTACTGACCGTTCCCGGCCGTCATCCTGCGAATCGCGATTGCCTTATTAGCCGAGTTCAACGTACCTTTCCAAGCGCGCAAGTTGTCCATCGGTTAGATTACGATACATCAGGGTTAGTGGTATTACCATTAAACAAAAATGCATTATCCGTGTTAAGTAAACAATTTCAAGCCCGTACAATTGATAAAGAATACCAGGCTATTGTGCAGGGAGAATTGCCATTAGCAGGCGAAATAAATTTACCAATTGCTGCGGATACCGCTAATCGGCCTTTATACAAAGTATGCTTACAAACGGGGAAACCCTCATTAACGCATTATCAGCGGCTGCATTATGATGCTGCTACGCATACCTCTAGGGTAGCGTTAAAGCCAGTCACTGGACGTTCACATCAGTTACGCTTGCATCTTGCTGCACTCGGGCATCCTATTGTGGGCGACGTATTTTATGGCAATCGTGCTGCTACCGCTTCTCGCCTGATGCTGCATGCATGGCAAATTGAGGTACAACATCCGGTAACGCAACAGCGTATTAAGATTGTGGTACCGCCGCCATTTTAAACGATACTTGTTGTGGTTGGATTAAAATACTCACGCCTTGCTCTGCCGGATAAATACTAAAGTGCAGCAATACGGTGGTATTCGGTAAGGTAAAACTGAGATGCTCTGTTTGCTGTTTATAAAATGCGCGCTGAATAGCGGTGGTGATTGGGCTAAAGTCTTTACCTGACGCATAAAAAACATCTGTGAGTAATTTCCCAGGTCTTACATTTTTAAGGCTGTTTAGCAATTCTAAAGCGGTTTGGTTTAAGTAGGTGAAGCGGAAATGGGCGTCGAGGATAAAGAAACCGTCTGATATTCCCTCTAACGTTTGGTACAAGGTATGTTTTAAATGGTCAGTTTGCTGCCACAGAGCCTTTTGTTCGCTAATATCCATTGCAGATCCAAACCAATACATTACGTTACCTTGCTCATTTTTTATGGGGAGGGCAGAGGTGAGGTGCCAGCTATAATGGCCAGCAGCGTTTAGAATTCGAAATTCAATTTTGTAGGGCAGGTGCGTACGTACACAATGTTGCCACAGGGCAAGCGTATCTGCTCGATCATCTGGATGAATAATGGCTAACCAATCTGCCAAGATGGTTTCAGTGCTTTGGCCACAAAATTCCGCAAAGGTATTTGAGGCAAAATCTACAATACCTTCAGCTGTGGCTGTCCATACTTTTACCGGTAAGCTATCGGCCAGCTGTTTAAATCGTAGCTGTTGCTCTGCAAGTAAATGGGCTTTTTGATAGCTTTGTTGCACATTTTGCAGTAAGCCTCGCACTAATTCAGGATGCGCTGGATCAGGATAGGCCACTAACTTGACCCAAAGGTGTTGCCCAGATTCTGGATGCAGTTGCACTTCTACAGCCATGGGGTGTTGCTGCTCTAAACACTCCTGAAGTTGTTGCTTTAAGTTAAATTGTAGATGATCGGCAAAACAGCAGATAAATTGTTCTAATGTCAGTTCAACGCTGGGAATATTTAACAATTGGCGACTGCC
>Ga0209812_10001617_pt1 | contig 15075 bp, 15 predicted proteins | sample JI71714BDNA_FD_187502 | JGI IMG/M metagenome (GOLD analysis project Ga0209812, IMG submission 187502) | Wastewater effluent complex algal communities from Wisconsin, to seasonally profile nutrient transformation and Carbon sequestration -... | ecosystem: Engineered > WWTP > Effluent > Algae...
ATCTTCATGGTCACGGCGCCACCGATATCCCATCAAATCCAGGTTGATCTGCCGCAACCCACGGTAAATCCGCCACCACCGCCACCAAATCCTCCCGATCCGGTCAAAATCCGTATCGAAGCAAGCGGTACGGTGCTGATGAACGGTACCCCTATTGACATGAAGTCCCTCGAAGCCCAGTTCAATGCGATGAGCGAGCTCGAGACGGATCGTCAGGGCAAACTTGAAATCGATACAGATGCAGAGGCAGAGTACGAAGTCTTGGCAAAAGTATTGGCTCGGGCTAAAAATGCAAATCTGACAAAAATCGGATTTGTAAAAGCAGGCGGTTAATCGCCGCTTGAGAACAACGCAATCCTATGTAGCAACGCCGCCGAAAGGCGGCGTTTTTTTATTTGCCAAAAAATACAATCAGGAGTAGATATAAGCCATCACCAACGCAAGGAGTGGCTTATGAACAAAATAACGTCTCCGAACATGATGGCCGAAATCAATGTCACCCCGCTGGTGGATGTCATGTTGGTCTTGCTGGTAATTTTCATGCTGGTCGCCCCCGCTATAACTCAGACCATGAGCCAGAATATCGCTCCTTCGGAAAAGCAGACCAAAACTGAATCACACAAGCTTATTGTGCAGGCGGGGGACACCTACCTGCTCGATGGCCAGATGATTGGCGCAAGTCAGCTCAAGCAGCATTTCAGTGAGGCGATCCGGGCTGACAACAAGTACACATTGCAGATTCTGGGTGAACCAGAAGCAAGCTATCAAAGTTTTACCCAGGTGATGGCAATTGCGAACAATGCCGGAATCGAAAACCTGAGTCTGGCATCAAATTAATGCGGAGCTGAAATCACGCGGAGATAGTTTTGTACGGTGGCAAACAAGCCATCGTACAAGGCATCATTGAATAGAGCGTGGCCAATGGAGACTTCCCGCAACATCGGCAATGCGGCGAGAAACGGCAACAGATTATTCTGATTCAAGTCGTGGCCGGCATTGACTCCCAAGCCGAGTTCCCGGGCTGCGAAAGCCGTGGCTTTGCATTTCGACAGATCATTATCGAAATCGCCGCTTTCATGATGCTGGGCATAGGGGCCGGTATAAATCTCGATGCGATCCGCGCCAAGCTCGCGAGCAAGCGCCAAGTCTGCTACATCCTGATCCACAAACAAACTGATTCGTTCGCAGAAAGGTTTCAGATCGGCAACAACCTTGCCCAGGCGCTCAAAGTCCGTGCGTAAATTGAAACCGTGATCGGATGTGATTTGCCCGTCGCCATCGGGTACCAGTGTTACCTGAGTCGGGCGGGTTTCGCGGACTAGCGAGAGCAGACCAGGATAGTCGCCGCGTGCGGCTGCAAAAGGATTTCCTTCGATATTGAACTCGACTTTATTGGCCACCAGTTTCGCCAAATCACGTACATCAGAGGGAAGTATATGACGCAAGTCGGGACGCGGATGCACCGTGATGCCGCCAGCGCCTGCTTCCATCGCAACGCTTGCTGCCTTGATCACGGACGGCAAATCGCCACCGCGGGAGTTGCGTAAAACCGCGACCTTGTTAACGTTTACACTAAGTAGCGTCATGAAATAATCCGGACAGTTCAGGCTAACAGAGTATCATCGAACACATACCTGCCCACCGTTACGGGAAGTACCGCGAAAACAAATTACCATGAATAAATTTCGTCGCAATTGTGCCATTGTCCTGTTGACCTGTCTGTGTTTATGCCAGAGTTCATTGCTATGGGCGCAAGCCATGAAACTGTACGGCGCACCCTTGATGCAGCGCTATACAGCGAAAGATTTCAATGCCAACCCTCAACATTTCAGTATCGCTACCGACAAGGCCGGGCGATTGTTTGTAGGCAATTCCGAAGGCATTTTGAGATTCGATGGTACGACCTGGGAGTTGATCGAGTTGCCGGGCAAGCAAATCGCACGCGATCTGATCAGGGCGAAAGACGATAAGATTTATGTGGCCAGCTACGATACATTCGGCGAACTGGTGACCGACAAGGATGGAAAAATCAGGTTCCAGGAATTGTTGAGCCTGAGCGGCCTGAAGGGAAATGACCGGCATGTCGGCATAGTCTGGGAAGTCATCAACACCGAAGAAGGCGTGTATTTCCGGGCAGAAGAAACACTTTTCTTCATTAGCTATGACAGGAAAAAAACGCAGAGCTGGCGCATGGCTGAAAATGTACGCACGGTTTTCCCACAGAAAAACGTGCTCTATGCGCGTGTCGATGGTGTCGGATTCTGCAAGTTCGTTGATGGGAAGTTTGTGCTTGAGCCCGGTGGCGAGGAGTTTGCCAAGCGCCCATTGCCGGGAATGATAGATCGCGGAAATTGGCGTTTGCTGGTATCGGACGACGGTTTTTTTCGCGCCGACCAATCCGGCCTCAAGCGTTTGCCCAATGCCGCCGGATCGGAATTGGCCAATAGCGAAGCCTATGAAGTACTGGCTCTGTCGGATGGCAGTTTTGCGGTCGGGACGCGATTGGGAGAACTGTTTCGTTTCGGTCAGGATTTCACGGTGCTGGAGCGTTTGAAGCTGGGCAGTTTCGCAGTCGCCGCCATGAGCGTCGATAACGAAGGCGGCTTGTGGGTCGCGACCGAAGGCGATTTATTGCGACTGGCAATGCCATCGCCATGGTCGTTTCTCGATGCACACCAGGGTGTACAGGGCATCGTGAACGATTTCGAATGGCATGAAAATGCCTTATGGATCGCCAGCACAAGCGGAATCGCGCGAATCGTGCCTCAGCAAGACGGTACCAGTCGCTATGAGACCAAGCCCTGGGTCGATTACGAAGCCTATGTTTTCGACAGCAATGATGCCGGTTTGTTGATCGGACATCGACAAGGCCTGATGGTTTTGGACAAGGGAAGCAGCACACCGAGAAAGCTGCTCGATGACCAGAAAGAATTGGTACTGCTATTTGAAAAATCACGATTTGATGAAACGCTTATTTACGCCCTCGCACATCACAGCATTCTGATACTCAAAATCGTTGATGGAAGATGGCAGATCAAAAAACGGATTTCGCTTGCCGGAGCAAGCGTGGATAGCCTCGTTGAAAGCGCACCGGGCGAAATATGGTTCAGCAATAATTATGCAGGCCCGGAGCGCTGGCGTTTTGATACCAACACTTTCGAAATTCTGGATAAAAAAGAATTTGGAAAAGACGATGGTCTTGTCCTGCAAAAAGACGATCCGCAACATGTCTATCGGCTGGATGACAAAGTGCATGTCGTGATTGCAGACAAGGGTTTCCTGTTTGACGGCAAGAAGTTCGGACCTGAGTTGGCGCCACCGTTTACCCTGGTCACGCGGCCACACGAACTTTACGTGACGGAAACAGCGATCGGCGCCTATGCCTATACTTCCCGCGAAATGTGGTTCCGGCCAAAAGGCGAAACGCAATGGCAGCCGCTCAGAATGGCTCTCAGCAGTGCAGCGGGCTACGGTGTTGTTCGATTAAACCGGGATGGCGTAGTGCGCATGTCCACCTGGAGCGGAATACTGCAGTACAACCAGAAAGAAAAAAGCACGATTCCCGAACCACTGGAATTGCGTTTTGAATATGTGACCGCGATCAATCCGGAAAATAATTCAAGCATCAATCTGCCAACCGATTCCGCTATTGGCTATGTCAAGGTTCCGGCCGGACACAATCTCAAGCTGAGATTTTCGATGGTGAGTCTGGAAAGCGGCGTCGAATTTCGTTACCGGATGCTGCAGCTTTCCAGCGAATGGAGTGGCTGGTCCGATCGCGATCTTTTCATTCGTGCCCAGCCGCCAGGTGACTATGTACTCGAGCTGCAGGCGAAAACGCGTTCGGGGCGTGAGGCAGAAACCATCAGCTATCGCTACACGGTATTGCCGCACTGGTATGAAATTCTGTGGGTCCGCTTCCTGATCCTGCTGACCAGCATTGCGGCCATTTGCCTTCTGACCTACTGGTTTATCCGCAACCGGGTCGCGAAATATCGCGAAGACAATCTGAAGCTGGAAAAACGGATCAGCGAACGAACCATCGAACTGGAATCGCTGAATCAGCGATTGTCGGAACTCGTGATCGAAGATTCCCTGACTGGTGTATCCAATCGCCGCGCGCTCGAGCAGGGTTTGCAGCGTGAGTGGTTCCGCTGTCTCGATCAGTGCCGACCCTTATCGGTATTGATGATCGACGTGGATCATTTCAAGCAGTTCAACGATAAACACGGACATCTGGAAGGCGATATTCTGCTGCGGGAAATTGCCCAGACCCTAAAGAAAGAACACGATCCGAAGCGGGAATTGCTGGCGCGCTTTGGCGGCGAAGAATTTGCCTTGTTGCTGCCAAGCGTGAATCTGGAAGATGCCATGCGTCGTGCCGAACACATAAGACAAATCATGGTTCAGCAGAACAAGAATGTAACCGTCAGTATCGGCGTTGCCGGGTTTGTTCCGAGTATCCAGATCGAGCAAAGCAGCCTCTTGCGCCGGGCCGATGCCGCCTTGTACAGAGCCAAGCGGGCCGGCCGGAACCGGGTCGAAAGCGACAAGGATTAGCTGGCCGAATTGCCCTGCGAGTCTTCGCTGGCAGCTTTGCGGGCGGCGGCCTGCTCACGCATCATCCGCAATTCTTCCGGGCTGATCATCTTGGTGTCATCCCGGCTATTGCTCTGCAATCGTTCCGAGAGAAAGCTCAGAATCGCGGCGAGCAAAAATCCCAATGCCATCAACAACAGAACAAGGGTAATGCCGAAAGGCAGGCCGTGCATGAAGGTCAGGCCAAATGATGCGATGGCGAGGAGTAACAAGATCCAGGGCATGTGAACGGTCCACGTGAGTTTCAGCCAGTTTAACGCAGGCATGAATCGGTTTACATATCTTGTTGCTTGATCCCCCGATAGTCGGTAGCAGGCAGTGGATTAAAGCATCGGCGACAACAGTCTTGCCGAAGCGTCGGCGAGACGATGCAGAAAGCTCTGCGACCTCTGGGCCGGGAGCAAATTGCTGACACGCATGTCATCAAGCATCACCTGGCTCAGTGCAAGTGCCAGATCGAGATTTTCCAGCAGAATGCAGAGCTCGAAATTCAGGCGGAAACTCCGGTTGTCGAAGTTCGAGCTGCCCAAAATGAGGGTGTCATCATCCACCAGCAAGGCTTTGGTATGCAGCATTTTCGGATAGCAGTAAATACGGACACCCGCCGCAAGCAATTCGTCGAAATAGGAACGTGCCGCGGCATCGACCAGGCGCGAATCGCTTTTGCCAGGCACGATCAGGCGCACATCCAGTCCTCGCAAGGCAGCCGATATCAACGCCATGCGGGCAGCTTCGCTGGGGACGAAATACGGCGTCGCCAGCCACACGCGTGTACGTGCATGCGAGATCGCAAAAACCATCGAACGATGTATCGGTTCCCAAGCGGTGTCGGGGCCGGATGGAATGATCTGTGCCTTGATACCTGCCTGCGCCGGCTCCTGGAACAGGCCCGATTCCTTCGGCGCATGCTCGCCGGCATAAACCCAGTCTTCCAGAAACGCCAGTTGCAGCCAGCGCACAACATCACCGGAAACGGCGATATGCAGATCGCGATAAGCTGCGGTATTCAGCGTCTCGTTTTCTTCGTCGGTAATATTGATGCCGCCGGTAAATCCATGGATGCCGTCAATGACTACGATCTTTCGATGCGAGCGAAGATTGATTTTCGGTTTCCATAAACCGCGCCAGCGAATTCGGGTTCGGTGGAAGAAGGAAACTTCGGCCCCGGCATCGATCAAGGGTTTAAGAAAATCGTCGCCGGTATGCGCCGAACCGATGGCGTCCATCAGCAGGCGAACCTTGATACCTGCCCGTGCCCGCTCGATCAAGGCATCGCGAAATTCGGTGCCGGTGATATCCGGTTCGAAAATATAATATTCAAGATGGATATGATGCCGAGCCTGTCTTATCGCATTCAGGATCGCGGCGAAGCAGGCAGCGCCGCCAACCAGAAGTTTTGCCTCGCTGGCACTACTGGCGGCGAACTCGCTGCTGTTCTCGGCCAGCAACGACAATTCCGACTGCGATGAATTGGCAGAATCAGAACGCGATTGTTTGCCAATCAGGGCCTTCGATCGCAAGCGTTTGGATTGTTGCCGGCGAATGCGCTGCGGCCCCAGAAAATGGTAGATCACGAAACCGATGACCGGGAGGAAAGCCAATGCAAACACCCAGCTCAGGGTCGCGGCAGCCTCGCGCTTTTGAAGAACGATCCAGCCGCATAACAGAATGATGTACACCAGCCAGAGCGTGGAAATACCAAACCATAAATGCGGGAACCAGTGGTGAAGTTCTTGCCAAAGCTGCATGGTTTTTCCGTCCCGAAACAATCACCGCGGCGACTATGATGGCAGAGCCGCGGGTTTCCTGCAGCCAGGGCGATACCGGGATTCTTGAATACAAAGTCTTGCCGGTGGCGACTTACTTGATGCGTTCGACCTTGTAACCCTTTTCTTTCAGCATGTTCACAACGCCATCCTTTCCGAGAAGGTGCATCGAACCAACGACGACCAGAATATCGTCCTGATCATTGTCTTTCAGCAAGGCGTCCAGTTTGGGAAGCCACGCCTTGTTTCGATCCACATTGATGTTCTGGTACAGCTTCGGATATTTGTTCTGCAGTTCACCGGCCATTTTATTGAACAAAGCCTTGTCATCGGCTTTGCGCCAAAGTTCGTGCATTTCATCCAGATCTTTTTTCATGTGTGATAAATCATCCAGCATTTCCTGCATCGACTGGATTTGCAGCTCCGGGCTCATGCTGCCCAATACCGCAATCTGAGATTCGGCGGTTTCGAGCCCGTGCGTTGGCTTGCCGATATTTTTTGCACGCGCCATGAAGTGCCGATCCAGCCCGATTTCCGGGTTCAAGCCATTTCTCTGCATCTCGGTCAGCGACATGATCAAAGTGACGAACCAGGGATCGAAATTCTGGAAGTTGGCGGCTGGAAGATTGCGCTCGCTGGCATAGGTTTCAAATTGTTTCCAGGATTCCTGCGGCAGAGTTTGCTGCAGTGTTTTTCCATCCTTGCGGATGGCGGATTGCATCATGTTCTGGGCCAGGGCCGGATCGTTCATTTCTTCAGGCGACACTTCGAAATACAGCTGTTCGGCATCATCGAATGCCTCATCGGTACTTTTCGCGAGCGGATAATCGCTTTCCTTCAGCATGTGGAACGAGCCAAGCAGATAGAGGCTATTGTCGGCATCGCTGACTTTCCAGAGCAGGGGCTTGGGCGCTTCGGCGCAAGCCGTGCCGGCAGCGAAAAAAATCAGGAGGGGTAAGGCAAGAATTTTCATGATGATCCTGGTTAGGCAAGGCATGGAAGGAATGTCGATCAGTGCGACCACAGGAATCCGCAAGGGTTTCGCAAGGATGCGGATCTCAGGTGGTCGGATACAAAACATCGGCACGCTGGAACAGAACCCAGCTGGTCGCGATGTATTTGTCACCACCGAGCGGTTTATTGCCGCGATGGGTATGGGTAAATGCGGTCGGTGCGATCAACAGCGAACCGGTCACGGGTTTGATTTTTTTCTGCTGGTACAAAAATTCGGTCTCGCCTTCGGAAAATTCATCGTTGAGATACATCGTCCATAACACCGCACGATGCAGGGTGTCGCAGGAGGCATCTTTCGGATAAAGCTCGCAATGCCAGTAGGGATAACCGCCTTCATTAGCGGTGTAGCGTTGCAGATTGATGGCGCCTGGACGAAACATGGCACGGGCGATATCGCCAAGTTGCTTGTCCGGCATATCGGTAAAATCCTCGGCCGCCAGACGGCGCACGGTACCGGTTTCTTTATCCTGCACTTGCAACATCAGAGGTGCGATCAAGGTATGCGGGTATTTTCGCAGGTATTGCATCAGGCCTTTGAACATCGCGGCGTTCAATGTGTTCTCGATTTCGCGCCATTCCGCCTTGCCGGTGATCTGGATGTCGGCGCTGTTTTTCAACTCCGGCAATACGCCACCACCCACCCGGCCGGGTACGGCGGCATGGCTGTCCTCGAAATGTTTAATCAGCAAACCGCAGGCTTCTCTCGATAATGCCTGTGGATACACTTCGATAAAATCGGCTTGTTGCATCAGGCGTTTTTAGCGTCGAAATCGAGATGGTATTTGACTGCCGTTTCGACCTCGGTTTTCGAACCCATGAAGACCGGCACGCGTTGATGCAGTCCGGTCGGTTGTACGTCCATCATCCGCATCCGGCCGGTACTGGCAGCGCCGCCGGCCTGCTCGATCAGGAAACTCATCGGGTTCGCTTCGTACATCAGGCGCAGCTTGCCGCCTTTGTCTCGGCATTTGCTGTCGAGCGGATAGGAGAAAATCCCGCCGCGGGTCATGATGCGATGCACGTCGGCGACCATCGAGGCAATCCAGCGCATATTGAAATCGCGACCGCGCGGGCCTTCTTTCCCTTTCAGCATATCGTCAACATAGGTCTGCATCGGCGTTTCCCAGAAACGCTGATTCGAGGAATTGACCGAAAATTCTTTCGTTTCATCCGGAATTTTCATGTCGCGTTTGGTCATGACGAAACTGCCTTGCTCGCGATCCAGCGTAAAACCGTGGGTGCCGCGACCGGTCGTCAACACCAGCATGGTGCTGGGTCCGTAACTGGCATAACCGGCACAGACTTGTGCACTGCCCGGCTGCAGAAAATGTTCATCTTCCGGTTCGGTAATGCCATCCGGGCAACGCAGCACCGAAAAAATCGTGCCGACGGTAATATTCACGTCGATATTCGAACTGCCGTCGAGCGGATCGAACAATAATAAATAATTGCCTTTCGGATAGGCATTGGGAATCGGATGCGAGTGTTCCATTTCTTCGGAAGCCAGTCCGGCCAGATGGCCGCCCCATTCATTGGCTTCCAGAAAAATTTCATTCGATAACACGTCGAGTTTTTGTTGTGCCTCGCCCTGGATATTGCCGGTACCGGCACCGCCCAGCACGCCTCCGAGTTCGCCTTTGCTGATCGCGGTCGAAATGGTCTTGCAGGCCCGCGCCACCACTTCGATCAGTAAACGTAAATCGGCATTGATGAAACCCGCATGCTGTTCTTCAATCAGAAAACGGGTCAGCGATATGGGCTTCATGAGCAATACTCGGATGGCGGTGCGCTATTGTCTCGCCCATACCCGCCCTTGCCAAGCAGTGGCACAATAAGGCCATGCCCGCCATCGATACCGGATTATTGTTTTCATTGCTGGCTGCGCTGGGTCTGGGCTTGCTGATCGGCGCCGTGCGCGAGCGGCAACACAAGGACCCGATGGCAGGGGTGCGGACCCATGCGCTTGCGGCGCTGCTGGGTGCGATCGGTTTGCATATCGGCTTGTGGGCATTGTTGCTGGTATTGATCCTGCTGACAGGGCTGTTGTGGATTTCCTATTGGCGACAATCGGAAAAGGATGCCGGCATGACGGGCGAGATCACCCTTTTGCTGACTTGTTTACTGGGCGCGCTATGCCTGAGCCAGCCGCGTCTGGCGACCGCTTCGGGTGTTGTCGTGGCGATGCTGTTGTACGGCAAGGCAAGGCTTCACAAATTCACCCGGGAAATTCTGGGCGAACAGGAAGTCCATGATGGCCTGATTCTGTTGGGCTCGGCTCTGGTGATATTGCCGATGCTGCCGAATGAAGCGATGGGTCCCTATGCCGTTCTGAATCCGACCACGCTCTGGCGTCTGGTGGTATTGATCATGCTGATCAGCACGATCGGCCACGTCAGTTTGCGTGTTATCGGAAATCGACGCGGCCTTGCACTGGCCGGCTTTTTTTCCGGTTATGTTTCCTCCACGGCGGCGGTGGCCGGCTTTGGGCAACGGGTAAAGGAACAGCCCGACATGCTGCGTGCCTGCGTCGCGGCAGCAATTTTCGCCAATCTGGCATCGTTGAGTTTGTTCATCCCGATCCTGCTGGCGGTCTCGCCTCGTTTATTGCAAAGCCTGTATCCGGAAATCGCAGTGGGTATCGGCATCCTCTTAGCGGGCGGCTTGTTGGGTCTTCGTTCCAGTCCCGGTGGCGATACGGCACTGCCGAATTTGCAGACACGCATGTTTCGTCCGGGCCATGCCATCTTGCTGACAGCCATGATTTCCGCCGTCGTTTTATTGTCCGCTTGGCTGACCGCTCAATTTGGTTCCGGCCTCGCCTTGCTCGCCAGCATGTTTTCGGCGCTTGCCGAGGTGCATGCATCGGCGGCCAGCCTCGGGCAATTGGTGCAGGACGAAGTGATCACATTGCGCACCGCGCATTGGGGATTTTTCGGCATTCTGGCCGTGAGCTCCGCGGCGAAATCCACCATCGCCTGGGTCAGTGGCGGCAAGGCTTATGGCCTTCGTGTCAGCATCGGTCTGGCGATCATGCTGGCGGGTATTTTAGCCACCGTGATGCTGAGCGAAATTCTCGGCAAATAGCGCGCGAAATTCCCGAGGATTATTGATCTACTTTCTGCAGTCTTGCCTTTGCCACGGCAACGGCTTCAGGACTTGCAGCTTCGATAATTTCGATTTTGCCGTCCACCTGCACGCGCGCACCGGCTTCGATTTCGACACTTCCCTTGATCGTGATATTCGCCGTCTTGCCAATCACGACATTCGCGCCTTTCTGTATCACTACCCGGCTACTCTTTGGATCTGGCGGCAGTTTGTAAACACTGTAGCAATACGTGCAGACGATAAACCCGTCGCCGCGTCGCTCGAATGCGGTGGCGCCACATTGACTACATTGGGTTTGCAGCAGGACCTGTTTGGACATGGAGGTAATCCGGGCTCAGATGATTTTAAGAGTGATCGCTTTCAAAACGGCGCGTGTACGGTCGCGGGTGCCGAGTTTGTCCAGGATATCCGAGACATAATTCTTGACGGTGCCTTCCGATAAAAAAATCGCTTTCGCAATTTCCTTGTTCGAGTAACCACCGGCCAGCAAACGCAGAATCGATATCTCGCGGTCATTGAAAGTATCGGTCGGCTCCTGCACATCGCGATAGGCAAAGCGTGCGCGCACCGGCGAGGTCGATACCGGCGCGAAAAGGGTTTCCCCTTTTGCCACGCGTTCGATCGCGTCGACCAGGTCTTCCGGCGAGGCATCTTTCAGCAAAAAACCCTGCGCTCCGGTCGCCGCCGCCTGCAGGGGAAAATCCGGTTCGTCGAAGGTGGTCAGTAAAATAACCGGTATCTGGATATCTTGTTCGCGCAATTTTCCGAGCAGGCCAAACCCGTCCATGCCCGGCATGCGGATATCGGACAAGATCACATCGATCTCGTTGCTGGATAAAGCCTGCAGCAATTGCTCCCCGTTCTCCGCTTCGATCACCACCTGCAAATGATTGAAGCTGCCGAGCAGGGCTTTCAAACCCATGCGCACCAAAGCCTGATCGTCGGCGAGTGCAAGCCGGATGACGTCGCTCATGCCGACACCGGAAGCCAGGCTTCGATTTGCATGCCGCCGGTACTCGAGTGATCGCAGCGCAATCCACCCCCCAGATCTTCAAGGCGTTCGCTCATGCCTTGCAGGCCATTACCTTTCTGCCAGTTATTCGCCATGCGGCCATCGTCCCGGATTCGTAAAAGCCATTGTTCGTTCTCGCGTTGCAACACGACCCAAAGTTGTTGGGCCTGACTGTGGCGCGCGCTATTGGTAAGGGCTTCCTGCACGGTGCGCAGCAGGGCTTCGGCCTGCCGCATGGGAACCAGATTGGCGGTGTCATCAATGGCGAGCAACAAATTCGGTCGTGGAAACGGCGCCGCCATTTTTTCGATGGCAGCCTGCAAATCCATACCGTCATTCAAGCGCATTTGCTGAACAACGCCCCGGATATCCGACAATAATTCATCGGCGAGCTTGGCACAGGTTGCAAGTCCGTCCTGCTTGTTCAGCCCGGGCTGACGCGCGAGAGCAGTCAAATTCAGTTTGAGTGCGGTCAGTTTATGGCCGGCAACATCATGCAGCTCTCGCGACAGTCGCAAACGTTCCGAATCGCGCACGGTCTCCGCCAACAGGCTGCGGGTAGCGATCAGCTCGGCATTCAGCAGCATCAATTCATCGCGGCGTTTTTCTGCCTGATGCGAATACCACGCCATCAGCATCGCGAATAACTGGAAACTCGAATAAATCAGCACGGAAATAATCGGCCGGTCCGATTGCCACAAATCCCGGTAAATCAAATACAAACTGATATTGCTGATGACGAAAACGGCAACCAATCGCGGCGGAGAAAACAGAACGGCAACCACGGCAGATGCCACGATCAGCAAAACCGGCGCTGAAGAAAAACGCGAGACCATGCATATCGCCAGCGCAAGCAGCACCAGAAGAATGGCCAGGAATTTCTGGCGCAAATCGTTTTTCTCGATAACGGTACACAGGACAAAACAAACCAGATAGGCGAGATGCAGGGCGAACGTAACCGTCATCAGCCATGACGCTGGCACCAGACCGGTGCCATGCAAATTATCAAACCAGATTTCGGTGCCAATCGCCGCCCATGCGATATAGGCCGCCAGATTCATCGGGGTAAACAGTATTTTCAGCTGATTCATCATGTCCACAGCTTGGCTTGTTAAGGCGCAATGCTCAAGCGATCAAAGCAAGATTATGACTTCCGGCACCCGGAAATAATGACATCTGGCACCACAAGTCGACATGGCTCTAGGCGCATCCTTTGCTTCAGGCAGAACCAGCAGGGAGAACATGATGTCTTGGTATTCAAACACCGCCATATTGCATGCAGCCGTGGGCACGCTTGCGCTAACCACCTTCTGGATTGCCGGCTTCAGTAAAAAAGGCAGTCCGATTCACAAGGGAGCTGGCAAAATTTATCTGCTCGCCATGACTGGGATATTGCTGACGGCATTTCCGCTGGTGACCAGTATCTTGCTCAATGGCAATCCGATCAGCGGCGGTTTCCTGCTGTATTTGCTGATCATCACGACGACCAGTGTCTGGAATAGCTGGCGCGCCATCCGTGACAAGCGCGACTGGAAAAAATACACCGGAAATATTTACAAAATACTCATCGTGCTGAATTTGCTGGGCGGCCTGGCGATCGCTGCAACCGGCATTTTCATCGCCGAAAGAATGCAATTGATCATCACCAGCTTTTCCCTGATCGGATTGATTGGTGCATATCAGATGTACCAATTCCAGCGCGCTGCCCCGGCCGATCCACGTTGGTGGATGCGCGAACACATCCGCGCCATGATCGGCAACGGTGTTGCGACCCATATTGCCTTCATGCAAATTGGTCTGCCAAAAATTCTGCCGATATTATCCGGCCCGGTATTGGTCAACCTTGCCTGGCTGGGCCCCTTGGTGGTGGCTGTCGTGGCGGGTACCTATCTGAGCCGCAAGTACTTACCGAAGCGCGCATAAAATTCTTGTCGGCATGGAGTAACCAGAATGAAGATATCAGGTGATACGCAAAAAAGCAGAGTCGCGCTCTATCTGCTGCTTGCACTGGCGTTTGCTGCCTGCCTGTGGATTGGCTGGCATGACGTTGACCTCAGGGTTCCGCAAGAGATTGTTCGTGAAAATATTCGTTCGGGCATTCGCGGGATAATCCAGCTGACGATTCAATATTTCATTCCCGCGAATATTCTCGTTTTCTTCCTGCAGGAAATCGTGCTTCGAAGACGTGCGAAATCCGTCCGGCATCAGGCGCCTGAATTTCAATAAGAATTCTGTGCCCGGTGTTTATTCAGTTTGAAAACAAGCCGGACTGTTACCATCCCGACACCTGGTAGCAAACCATGAAGTGGAATCCGATGAAACGAATGAGTCTTCTTGCAGTGCTGGCGCTAGCCGCCTGTGCCACGAATACCAATGGCACGATCGACCACATCAAAAATGTCGGCAGTATCGGTGGCATCATCCAGTATCCTGGTCATGTCGTTCCTGCCGTTCGGGTATGTGCCCTCGACACGCAAACACAGGCGGTGAGCTGCATCAAAACCGCCGCAGGCCAGTCGAAATACCAGATAAAGAATCTGCCGGCGGCGGATTATCAGATCATCGCCAGTATCGAACAATGGCAATTCAAGACCGGTGCGCATGTGATGCAAGTACAGTGCATTCGCGCGCCCTGTCCGGCCATGTTGAAAACGGTGTCGCTTCAAGCAGGGCAGGCTTTGGATCAAATCGACTTGAACGGATTCTACGAAAGCAGGGACGATTTCCCGGTACTACCAAAAGAAAATTGATAAACGGAAGGAGTTACTGGCGTTTCAGTTTTTCCAGCAACTGCGCCAGCGCCTGATCGACCGGCGACTCGTCTTCAAACAGCAATAATTCATTGCGCCGTTTCAGGGCGACCAGTTCCGGTGGCGACAAGACCATCACACGGGCACCGCGGCGATTGACCAGCATGATCGAACCGGAAATTCCGCTGATCCATGCAACCTTCAGCTGCTGGAATCCACCCCCCGCCTTCGGCAACTGCAGCCAGCAGCCAAGCGTGTAACTGGTGACTTCGTTCAATTCTTCTTCGGTTGGCCGCAGGTTCTGAACCGGATCTTCGAGATCATCAGGACTTGTAGCGACGTGGACTTCGGATTTTTCGGCTACGGCGACATCGGATGCGCCAGAATTTTCCGAAGCTGTCGTTGCAGCATTTACAACCGTTGCAGATGCCGTTGCCGGGATCGGCGTCGCTTGAGTATCGGTATCGGCAAGCTCGTCTTCGGTCGTGACGATTTCTTCGGTCCACTCCGAAACGGAATTAATCAGAGTCTGGTAATAGTCCATCGCGGCATCATCGCGCACGCCCGAGCTCGCGAGCACTTCCTGTGTCGAGGTCTCAAGAGTATCCAGATGCGACAAGGGCAGTGGCTCGCCGAGGCTGGCCATATCCAGCAGATCAATCCAGGGCTGGGCAATGCGAGCGGCATTCGTGAAGGCCTCGCTATCCTTGCCCTTGCGCAAAGCCGTCACGGACAAATGGTGCATCCATTCGGTCCTGAAAAAATGCCGCAGCGCCGATGGCAGGGCATATTGACGGACAATATTATTGACCACAGTCGTTGCCTGCAG
>Ga0209812_10001619_pt1 | contig 15041 bp, 22 predicted proteins | sample JI71714BDNA_FD_187502 | JGI IMG/M metagenome (GOLD analysis project Ga0209812, IMG submission 187502) | Wastewater effluent complex algal communities from Wisconsin, to seasonally profile nutrient transformation and Carbon sequestration -... | ecosystem: Engineered > WWTP > Effluent > Algae...
ACCTTTGTCCATGCTGTACACAGCACGTGCACGCAGGAGGATGTCGTCCATGGCCGTCGGCAGAATGCCCAACTTGACAGCTTCAGCTTGCACTTGGCGATCGATCATCAGCACTGAGAGCTGAGCGTTGGCAGCTTGCAAGGCAGTGGTGGTTTCTGTGAGTTGGCCATTCAGTTCAGTGCGCATGTTCTCCACACGCAGATTGACCACTTCATCGACCTTGCCGGCTTCGATCAGTTCCTTCTCCTTGACCTTGCGATCGAGGTCCATCAGTTCACGATACTTGACTGGGTCCACGTCCTTCAGTTTGTCCAGTTGCTGCTGCAGCAGGATGTTGTTGTTGCGGAATTCATCGACTCTGGTCTTGTCGACTGCGCCTTCCACATCGAGGACAAACTCATTGCCCTCTTGCTTGTACATGCCTCGAATCGCTTCTGGAATTTCAGCAAGCGTGGCAATTTTGAATTTCAGACCCATGATTCTCGTCCTTCAGTTTATGGCGCGGCAGGCGCCGGGGTGGCAGCAGGTTTCTTGTTAGGATCTGGCAATGGAGGTGGTTCCTTCATGGACGCCAGTTCCTGTGCATCCGTACGTTCTGGATCAATTGCATCCAGACGACGGAGGTTGTACAACAGTGTCTCCTTACTGATGGAGCCATTGAGGTACGCTTCGAACATCACCGACAGATCCTTGAAGGTGATGCCAACTCCCAGAATCTCCTTGGAAAACTTGACGGAGACTTCACCGCCAGCCTTCATGAGTTTCGAGAGCATGTTATACATCATATTGGCGCCATTCTCAACGGCACCTATGATGTGAATGAGTGAAGCGGATTCACTCATGTATCTTAATCGCACAGTTTCAGCAGCTTCTGAACCACGCGTTGAGTTGTCAACCAGTCTGGCAGAGATGCTGGCCATCAGACCAACCTTGTCGGTCATAGCCTTTTCAAGAGATCCAAGGCCTTGACCTAAGAACTCCATGTAATAGGCTTTGGCTTCTACAACTGGCAGCACCCATGCGGCAGTACCACCGATCTTCAGTTGAGTACTGGAGTCAACGCCTGAAACCACAGGTGTTGGCAGACCGACAATATGGCGCCCCCATTCCAAGTCAGCACTTGTCAGATAGTGTGAGATGTTGATGGTGGAGATGTCTTGCATTGGTGGCTTGTCGATATCGATGTGAATACCCGACGCGCCATATGGCGTGAATGGTATGTAATCAATAGTCTGACCACTGAACATTGGTTGTGTAGGCGGCTTGATAACATTTAGTTCGTCATCAAGCACTTCTACGGTATATACGCCTGCGGCATCTAAGAAACAGTGGCGATACTGAATGACAGTCTTGGTGCCGAACTTGTCATTGGGAATTTCTTCACGCTCGTACTCACGCAGCAAAAGCATTGTGAGTTTGCCAGTACGATCATCTTCGTCCCAGTTGATGATGTTCTCGGCAAGATATGGGCAGAGTGTAGGTTGGACCGTCGCGTCGGTATCAGCAGCACCTTCAGGTGCATCAATCAGCACACCGTAACGACCCATGAGCACTACTTCAGTGAAGATACTGACATAGAACTCTGTGAATTGGTAGCTAGCTTCAGTATCGATGAAGAAACTCTTCATCAGATCTGGATAGGTAGTCTTGGGAGGTTTGGTTGTAGCCATGCCCACCATGGATGTGCAAGTCTTCCCAGTGATTGGAAAGAAGAGTGCACGGTACTTGTAATTGTCATAGTCAGGTCGTTGCTGACCAGACAGTTGTGGCAAGTACTTCACGCCCTTGGCTTTGATGGCATCTTCACCATTGAAGCAATCACGAATCTTCTCGTACACGGTCATGTACTTGAGATAGTCTGGATGGGCGAATTGATCTATATTCTTTGCCATGATTGCCTCAAGTTCCAATCACACCGGTCGAACCGGCAACAAGTAGACTCTTCAGTGCCCTATAACGCACCGCGTCATAGATATGATCATTTGACCCAGAATCCACGTCTTGTGGATTCTCAGGGCTAATTGGTAATTCTGGTAACTGTGAAACTGTATGAACACAGGTTCTCATTACTAATAACCATGGCTGCTCCATATTTCTTGTAGCAGCAGCCTTCAGTCTTTGACGTGTCAATACAAAACCTCGTTCACGACTGCCAGGTCTCTTATCAGCCTTAGTAAATCGAATACCCTTCTTCACATAATCATCATGGATACTGGCCATACCTTTATCCTTGTCAAAGATAGAGGTATCTGCTGGACCGGCTTCAGTACGCATTCTCAGATTGTTGTTAGCCTCATGGTCATGCATTTGCTGACCTAACTCAAAAGGCATCAACTTCAATCCTTTATCTTCTTTATCAGCAAAATACTTCTCACTGATAATTACGATGGATTTTCTTGGTATGACTATTTGGCGATCATTGATTATAGCACGAGTACCATCGCTCTCAGCTGTCCAAATGGTTGCAGCAGGTGCGGAGTAGCCATAATCATGTGATCGATCAATCTTCCAAGTTCTTGGTATGACAATAGAGTTAATACAGTGGACATTCGCATCCCACAGATCTGAGAATGCTGCACCTTCTTCCAAATCCCAATTACCGTCTAGGTAAGCCCTGGCAAGTCTGTCGTCACCAAGACCCATGATTCGATCTCCATAAGCGGAGTCGTTTCTCATCATGACGATGTTTTCGCCTGACTTAGCTGGCACGTATTCTCTTGACATACCTCCATCTTGAACTGGTGCCTTGAACACATGCCCTTCACCATGTGATACGAAACCTCTCTTGAAGTAAGCATGACTTACTCCACCAGGATTCGTGCCATATATGATCTTTGGCAGTAGATTTTTCCAACGCTCAGGTATTGGCAATCCGCCCAGACGTACACGTGTACGAATGAATCGAATCATCTTCTCAGTGAACTGAGTAGCTTCATCAATCAGCAAACAGTGTATTTCAGCACCAAGGTACGCATTTATATCATTCTCATGCTGCGCATGGCAAAGATATATCTGAGCACCGTTGTAGAAGTTGAATACCCCGTCTGACTTATTGAATGTAACTTCACCGTTATCAATGAACGGCTTTAACATCACCAGAAAACCATCTGGTGAGTACACATGGTTGATGTACAATTCCTTGTACATCCGTCGAAACAGGAAAACCTTCATGTTAGCCACTTCCATACAGAGGATAATGGCTAACACTCTCATCATATAACTCTTACCAGAGCCTGCTGCTCCACCATACAGCACCTCCTGAGCAGCAGTCATTAATGCCCGCTGCTGCTTAGGATAGAGCTTGAAGTGAACAGTCATGGCGTCCTGGTAGTTGTCAAAGTCTCCTGGGTGGTCGTGGTCCCAGGAGTACTAGCTTCAAGTTTCTTGTCCTTGAAGTCTTTGATCGTCGCCATCGTCTTGTCGTACGTGGCATGTCCAACTGCCAATGCGGAGTACAGCATCCACATAGCCTCATTGAACTGCTGAGTCTTGTACGTCAGCCATGCAACCGTAGTTGCAAGTAAGGCGTGAAATGTGCTGGCAGACAGCTTTGTCAAAGACATACTGCCGTCACGTGAACGAATGAGGTCTAACGGGCTCATAGCTACTCCTGCTTGATGTGGACAAGGATTGTCGTTTCAGCAGTCTTGATCGGCGCTATAGCCGTTTGAATCTTGTATTTGATGGGCTCGATTCGGCCCAATGTTCCACCAAAAATTCGTGCTGTCACTCGACCAGCTGAAGTGACCGGATCGTGGATTGTGCAATTCCCTGATTCAGAAGTCACTTCGATATTGCCAATTGTGTCGCCTGTTTCAGCCAGGAAATCCACGAATGACACCGTGTAGTCAAGATCATTCTGTGGATCTTTGACAATCATTGGCAAGTTTGTGATAGGCTCGATAGTGAAGCTCATGTGTCACCTACGTGGTTTGATGTAAGTACGGCCATAGGCTGCATTCACAACTCGCCCTTGTCTATCGCGAGCTGTAGTACGATTGCCTGTAGCTGCAATGAATGTGCGTTCTGGACTTGGTACAATTGAAGAGCCATCATCCACGTATAGACTAACAGATGCGAGCACTGATCTACGTGCTTGAATCAGCATGTCTATATCGAATATCATCTGGTTATGTAATGCTACAACCAGATCTAAGACTGTAGAGGCCTGACGACCAACTTGAACCGCTGCGTTTATGCTAGTTATAGCACTGTTCAACTGCGAGATTGCCAGATCTATCAGAGAAGATTGTGTGAATCCAGCCTGAATCTGCATGTTCAGGTTTACAGAGGCGGTTCTGAGCAATGCCACAGCCGTGTTTATAGATGCTTGGGCCGATCTTGAGACCTGTGCCGCAATATCTATAGACGTTTGCAGTGTGTAACTGGCTCTGATAGGTATGTTTATCGAGGTTAGCGCAGATCGATTCTGGCTAACAGCCGTGTTTATACTGGCTTGAGCAGTCTTAGCCAACTGAATGGCTACATCCACAGGTATTGAAGCTGTGTTGTGTTGTAAAATCGCCATATTCAGTGCGGCTGACACTGAATTAGGTATTTGGATCTGTAAGTTTATGGAGAACGAAGCGTTCGTAGCCGCTTGAACCAATAAACTGATCTGAGTAGATAGAGTATGTGATACAGCAATAACTGTATCGACACTTGCAAGTGCGTTTAGAGCTCTCTGAATGGCAGTATCTATTGTAATACTGGATGTATTACGTTGTTGCACAGCCACATTCAGCAAAGCTGTAGCTGATCTTGCCGCACGTATGGCAGCCTCTATACTGGCCGTAGAAGTGCGATTGGCTCTGATAGCCGCTTCAAGGTTGGCTGTAGCGGCTCTTGCTTGTTGAACAACCGTTTCAACACTTGTAGAAGTGTTACGACTAACCAGAATGCCAGTATTGACCGCAACGTTCAGATTATTAGCCGTACGAATGGCTGTATTTATTGATGCAGTGGAGTTACGCGCAGTTTGAACTGCTGCATCGATCTGTGGCACAGCTGTTTTAGCTTGCAGAATGGCAATGTCAATTGCCACACTGAGTGTAGCAGGTACTTGCACTTGCAAACTGATGGAGAACGATGCAGACGTAACCGCCTGAATCATTAAACTGATTTGAGTCGATACTGTAAAACTCTGTTGAATTGTAGTATCGATAGACGCTACAGCATTCAACGCACGCTGAATGACTGTATTGATAGACGTGGAGGCTGTTCTATTCTGACGAATAGCCAGGTCTATCAGATGAGAGGCTGTTCTTGAGACCTGAATAGCCAGATCTTCTACAATTGAGGCTGTACGATCTTGACGAATAGCTGTGTTAAGACTAGCAGTGGCTGTCTTAGCTTGCTGCAGAACTATCTGAATACTGGTTGTAGCAGTATTATTGATAGCAATTGCTGTATTGATGGAAGCCGCAGCAGATTGAGCCTGTTGAATGGCTAATGCAAGACTGAACGACGTACTGCGAGGAGCTTGAATCGCAGTATTGATGGATGTAGTTATCGAAACAGTTGAGCCAGCCGTGCTGCCAAATACATCTGTCTGAAGTATCTCACTAGCTTGAGGCCGATTCCATACATCATCTCCACCACGCGGCAAGCGCTCGTATGGCGTGCGCATGAGCGGGACAGGCGCTGCCTCAACAGTCAAAGTGACTGTATCAGATTGCACGCTTCCACCTGCGTTAGTGGCTATGACATAGAACTGTCGGCCGTTCATCGCAGCAGTGGCCTGGAACAGCAGGTAGTCACCTACCTCACCACTGATCGCGGCAAAACTTCCGCCACTATTGTCGTACCACTGATACGTATCTGGATTGGTAACTACGACTGATAAGGCTAGTGCTCGGCTACCTTTGACTGTAGCGTTCGTCGGTTGGCGGGTTACTGTTGGTGCAAGGATGGTTTCGGTGAAGATCGCCATCACCGCCACACCACGGTCAGACGAGGCGTTTACCAATTGTCCAGACTGTACACCTACTGTGCTAACGGACTTACCTTGTACTCGTCCGTCTAGTGAGGCTCCACCACCACTGCCAGTAATAAAGCCTTCGTCTGTCCAACCAGCCGCGGCGGTGAACGTGCCAGACTGCATGTTCACACCGACCATAGACAAGTATGCCGGTTGTGACGTGTTCGTTACGAGGACAGGGTCTGTAGGGTTATAACTCAGAACGTCGGCTTGGCCGCCCGCTTGGTACGCGTTGACACCCGCAAGACGCTTGACCGCTATTTGTCGATTTGCTACAGCGAGTGCTCCGAACGGTGTTGTGTCGGAGAACCAGCGAGCGGTCATCGTTGCCGCACCACCAGTCGCAATATTAGCGTAGAAATGGTGAATCCGACAATTGATCGCCGCTTCACGCTCTGATCCGATGAATATAAATGTGTTGCTGAGGTTATCCTCGAGCGTTACTGTACACGCGGCTTCAGAGGCCCAGACTGCTATGTGTGCCCAATCCCCCGTCGTCCAAGTGACGGAAACTGCGTAGTTGTCGACGCTCGGGTCTGCCGCGAACTGTAGAAGTTGTGCAGTTGAGCCGGCCATTTGTTGATCTTAACCGTGGGCAATCTTGCCTTGACCACGAAGTGTGCCAGTACTGGTAGTACTGCACGTCATCACGAGTTCCAGGCACGCATCGTTCTCGACGCGGGGTGCGCCAAGTTGCGCCCAATCGAACGGCACAGTCTTGAACGCGGTATCCAGGCCAACCCCAGTGCGTTGACGTGTGTAGGTGAACCCGAAGTTGCCTGCCGTACCGGTACTGGCTGAGAGGATGACGCTGTTGATTCCGCGAATGAACTTACCTTGGTCTGCAGTCGGAATCTGCGGCGTCAGTGGGATACGACGACCTGCGCGCAATGTGCCACCAACAGCGAGGACAGTCAGGTTGCCTGACGTACCGTCGTTATAGGTCACGTTGATCGTGGCATTGGACGCCGTGGCACCACCGTCTGTATAGACGTCGAGGAACCACTGGCCGTCGGAGTAGTTGGCATCACCGAGCCGGGCCGCAGGCGGGTTCAAACCTCCAGCGGTCAGGTTCAATCCAGTGACCGTCTGAGACGTGGTGACGTTAAAAACGAGACCACCGAGGTGTGCAATGCGGTCGTGCACTTCGATGCCGACGGCATTGGTGCCAGCCGTGAGCGACAGCCACCCCAGGTAATTCTTGACAGGGTCCGTCTGATTGTTGAAACCCATCGCGCCGGTTAGGGCCTTTGTACACAAAGCCGCCGTGGTCGGAATCGCGCCCTGGGCCGGCTGGCCAGTAGCACGCCATAAGCAGAAAATCTGACCTGCCACCGCACTGGCAAGTGAGGCTTTATCGATGACGATGCGGTCGCTGTTGTTAGCGAGTGCATCAAACCATTCGTCGCGGGTGGTAATAGCCATGATAGTCTGCTTGTATAGTTACAGTAAAGCCCGCGAACGCGGGCTTTACATCCACTCCTTACGGAGCAACTGCGGCTGCGGCCGAATCGGTCTGCGCATCTTGTGCATTGGCCGAGTCGATCGCGGTCTGCAGAGCAGCCGTGCCTTGATTCAGCGTGTTCAGCACACCGTCCAGGGCACCGGAGGCCACACCGCCGCTGGCCTTCAGTGCTTCGAGTTCAGCTTGCACCGCGACGAGCGTGTCCTTCGTGGTCGTTGCCACGAGGATCAGTGCATCGGTCTTGGTGTTGCCTTCTTCGACCTGCGCGGCCAGTTCAGCGATCTTGAGGTTCTGTGCAGCAGCGGCGGCTTGCACTTCTTCGAGAGTTGCCATGATTCGTCGTTCCATGTTGGCCTGAGTTGCTCTGATTCCCAGAAGCGCATCAAGCATTGCCTGTCCAAGTCCTGGGACATTCAGGTTCAGATCAACCGCGATTCTGAATAGTGGTTCCATCACTTACCCTTCACACAGTAAGTGACTCGTGCGGACTGAATCGATGGTGTTGTGCAGAAGCGTGACGTACCGCTAAGCACACTGTTAGCGATACAATCACATAATTCATTTGGCAAGGCTTTTGCACCTGCTACAACCCCTGAAAGCTTGCCGCCAGTCACAGAATACACTGTGAAAGTGCCAGCTAACGGGGTCCTGTAGATTTCTGCACCAGGAGCCGTGAAATCAGGCTTTGGATATGTCCCTGCAGCCAGCTCAATCGCAATGGCCGCATCCATTGCGTTGCGTGCTGCAAGTGTGGTTGGACTGTTCCAGATCGCCGGATCTGTCGGATCGTTGACGACTGTAGGGCCCTTGCCTTGTACCCAGGCAATAGCCTTTGCCTTGGACTCTGCTGTGACAGCATTGACATCGATCACTCGACGCCGTACGTATGTGTTGAAATTGTCCACACCGTACCAGTATGCCCAGATTACAGCCCCTACGTTGCCGACACGTATTTCCTTGTACGTGTCAAACCACTTAATGGTGCCTGGCGGCAATTCTTGCGTTCGGGCAAGTGTTGAGAACAGCGATAACACTGCTATCAGCACTAGTAGCAAGAAGTATCTCATGGCCACATTTCCTGACGCGTGACGATGACGTTATTGTCAGCGTCGACATAGATTCGAAGGCCGTCGGCGAATTTCACAATCCCCCACTCGGCCATGTACCGCGTTCCGTCTGCAGCTGGCTTGTTCGCACGGCGTCGACCAAGCTCCACACCTTCCGCCACGAGGTCTGGCATGAGTATGAGCTTGGTTTGACCGTTTGTAGCCACCTGGGCAGTACCCTCCGGGAGTTGGGCTTCCGTCTTCTCGAAGGGTACTTGCTGCATTTAGATCTCGTCCCAGGCAATGGTGACCGTTTCGGAGGCTGTCAGACCACCGCTCGCGGAGGGGGTCACTTCAGCCAGCATCACCAGGTGGTCACCCTTCTCACCTGTGGATGTGAATGGACCCGCACCAAGTGACAGTGGTAATCCAGACGTGTACGTGAAGAGATTGGCATAGCCCGTCGACGCCGTGCCTTCAGCAGGAGTGCTGTAGGCAGTGACTGCCTTCGCCCAGACATTCACGCCGGTACCCAGACCACTCGAACCATCGCTGTACGCGACCAGGTTGGTGATTTGGGTGTACGTACCGCCTGAGACGTTGACGCGAAGCCACTTCTCGAACGACCAATCCGAGCCAGCGCCCGGCTTGACCATCGGATTGACCAGGTCGACTGTGGCATTGTCTGCGTTCTTGAAACGCACCGTGCCACTGGTCTTGTCGGTGGTGGTCGGACCAGCACCGTTCTTTTCCAGAATTTGGACTGTTGCTGCCATGATTTACCTTTTCTGCATTAGCGATCTGAGCTCATACTCAAGAATGATCGCCTTTTCAGACAAGTTCTTGATTTGAGCGTCTCTGTCGGATTGGGAGCGTTCCAGGTTCCCCATCCTCAACTCGTTCGTAGCAGCAACGGTATTGTTTTTCTGAATCGCATCTTCGATCTTCGCCATGCGATCCAGTAGAGCGTTCGCCATCCAGAACAGTCCTGGCACCATTATGGCAGTGATGGCGTATTGAATCACCTTGAGCAGTGCACTGTTGGCTATGTTCTCCAGCTTCTGCTCAGTACTTCTGCGATGGAATGGTCTCCCAGACTCACTCAACGGCCCAGGAGCCGTCTCAAAGTCATCTCGTGAGGACATGTCACTCTCCCTTTGGAGGAGCGACTGTCAAGTCGACACTTTCTATTGGCGCCTTGCCACGAAACTGGCTGACTTGAACAGTCCGGTCCTTCATCAATTGCTTGATATGAACCTTCTGCTCGTCCGTCAAGTCCTTCAGTTCAACGAAATGCCAGGGGCGTATGGAGACGCCACCTGGCAAGTCGAGCTGCCGCCCAACGTGACTACGGACGATGGTAAGCAGCGCCATGGCTCAGCCGACGCGGTACCACGTCGTGGTGGCCTTGCTGTAACGCCATGCACCGAAGCCGTTGGCGGTGCCGGCAGTGAGCGGGGCTTTGATCGTCTTGCCCGCGGCGGTCTGGGTCAGCGCGGTGACGACGGCCGTTGTGGCGATCTCGACGTATTGACCGTCGTAGGGGTTGGCCGGCATGGTGACGGTCAGAGCCGCGATGGTACCAGCAGGGTCGACGATCAGGGACTCGGTGCTGTCACCCACAGCGACCGTGGTGCCGGTGAGCGGTGCCTCGTACTGAATGGTGACGTCGCCCGAGTCGACTTCATCCATCTGAATCGTCTTGGCTGCCACAGCCGCAACTAACGCAGCAGTGGACTTGGCACGAGTTTGGACCGCCCAGGGACCCAGCGCGACGCTGTCCAGGGTCTGCGATGCGTTGATCAGGGAACGAACGATGACCGACATGATGATTTCCTTGAGGTTGCAGTGTTGATTATGTCAGCATCTAGTTGTCTATTGGAACAATGTCCGTGACATCAGTGACCAATGGCACTTCTGTTTCAACGACTCTTCCATCTTCAAGCGTGTGCATCTCGAACAAGGAGACGATGACACGACGCTCTTCTTTTATGTCTTGCTTCACTTCCACCGATGACAGTTTTGGTGTCACGTATGGCAGTAAAGTCTTGTGTACTTCGAATTCGAGTTTAGGATCCTCGATGACCTCAGTCTTGTGTGCGAGCCGTGCAAGTGACACAAGAGGATGGTAGTTCGGAAATTCACGCTGAATGATGGCCAGTGCGGCCTCGCCAGGGGTGTGAATACGTGCAACTTGGGTCATGATCGATGTCCGCTGTTGTTATTATAACACGGTTTGGCCCATGTGTACACTCCTTTGATCCAGGATTGACGTAAATTGATCCAGGGATTCCTGGGTGGGCATCCCGGGGAAATTTGTGACTTGTCCCATGATCATTGGGCTGAGAACATCGCACTAAGTGTGAAGAGCAACGCACATCGGGCATTGCAAGCCATATACACTGTTTACCAGTGTAAGTTTTCAAAATGCCTGGCGACCTGGGCCCCGAGGCGGCGGGAAACAGGGGGCCTGCCCTGTTTTCCACCATGTGGCATGCACATCACACACTATTACATTTTGTGTGATACAAGACACACTTTTTGCTTTATAATATACTTGTAACACACAAAATTAATGAATTGTTAATGTGTTACAAGATGTGTAAGATGTAATAAGATGTAAAAGCATTGTACAAAGCACATCGTTACATGTATAATAGAATCATAATAACAAAAAGCAACAAATAAGGAAATAGTAGAAAGTTACAGATTGATACAGATCTTACAGATTATTACTCGATGAAAGATTTGTAAGATGTGTATCATGTCGATACACTCAACAGGAGAAATGTAATGAGCGAATCCACTGTCAAGATGAACATGCAACAACTCATCGAACTCGTCCTCTCCCAAGGGAAGATGATCGAAGAGCTTCAAGCCAAGATCCAACCGGTTCGTAACGAAGCTCAACGCGAGATGACCGACGACGATGCTCGAAGGATCATGACCGGAGACCTCAAGGACATGAAGCACAAGGAGGCAGCAGCCAAGCTCGGACTGTCCTACGGGCAAGTCTACAGCTGCCGGGGAGAGTACACCTTCAAGCACATCCACAAGGAGCTGAAGGGTACTGAAGGTTACAAGAACCTCTGGGTGAAGTGACCGGGTGGAGGGCGAGAGCCCTCCCTCCAATAGCTAGCATACAATCCCGTATGCTAGCACCTTGGAGAAGGTAATGAGAAGCGAACACGCAGCGTACCAAGAACTTCGGGCTCGTGCCCTGGATCTGCCGATCTACAAGATCAAGGCACCCACGATCATCATGCAGCGGGATGCATGGTGGAAGCGTGCACTGAAGTTCATCTACAACAGCCTGTGATCATGAAGTCCAGTGCCTGGAAATTCCAGTACCTGGACTTCGACGGTTCGGTGAAAACCAGTACCGCCGAAGTTCGGGAACCTGTTGAAGGCGAGTTCTACGCCTTCGGCGATCTCGGCTGTGGCAAGACCTGTTCAGCAGTGATGCATTGGAAGCCGATCAAAGCGGCGCTTCAAGCTCTCACCGGTCTTGACCGCCCGATCCAGTCCTACGAGGAGATCAAGTGATGGCAACTCTTCACGCCCACGTCATTTTCACCGACGGCAAAGAGGTGGATTGGAAGTTCTACACGGTCTTGGCCAACGCCTCACGGCTTGTGTCGGAAACCGTCGACGATGAACTTCACCACAACCACGCCGAAGGTGTTCGCGTCTTCAAGGTGGTCATGACCTGGACGCCGACGCAATGATCCTCATCGCACTGCTCCTGCTACTCCACAAGCACCGGAAGTAACCGAAGGGCGCCGAGAGCGCCCTTCGTGCGATGCCCCGCCCCCAGAGGCCTACCCGCCCGGCCCCGCCGTCCCTCGAGGCCCGAGCCGCGGCCCCAGAGGCCTACCCGCCTGCGCCCGTCAGGCCCCAGAGGCTCGCCCGTCAGGCCCCGTCAGGCCTCTGGGCTACGCCCGACGAGCCCCGCCCGTCAGGCCCTAAATTGGCGTCCCCAGAGGCCTACCCGCTGGGGCCCGACGAGCCGAAAATGAGCCCGAAGGCCCATTTTCTCGACCCTTACTTGGCCCACTTGTTCTTGTACTCGGGATCCGCCTCCTTCAAGGCCTTGTGGACATGCTTGAAGGTGTACTCGAGGCGACAAGAGTACACCTGGGCGTAGGTCAACGCTGCCAACTCGCCGGCCTCCTTGTGCGATGCCTCCTTGAGGTCACCAGTCAACACACGGATTGCATCGGCATCCGTCATGTTGCGCTTGGTGGGGGCCGATTTGTTGCGCCCCTCGATCATCGCACCCAGTTCATCGACCCTGGCAGTGAGTGCCTTGAACTCTGGGTAGAACGGGCCGTCGGCTTCATCGGCCCCGATCCAACCGCGAAGCTTGCCGAGATCGAGATTAATGGCCAGAACCGCCTCCTCCATGTTCTGCACGAGGTTCACGGTCTCCTCCCACTTGATCACGGCCTCTGCCTGGGCGTTGATCACGGCCCGCATTTCCGTCATGGCCTGACCTTGGCCGTTCACGGCGTCTTGCAACGTCCGCACCAGTTGTTCCATTTCCTTCATGTTCATTACTAACTCCTGTTTGTGCATGCGTCATGATCAACGCATATGAATATTATATACCCTTCTGGCTACCGTTGTACACAACTCTAATCATGGCCTACCATTGTGCGATGTGCGACGGCCCAGAGGCCTACCGATGATCGAAGCCCTGAGAACTTTGAACATCGCGCATCGTGCATCGATCCAGGACGGTGAGGTAGGGAGTTCGGAACGACGAACCTCGAGGGCCCACCGTAGCTACTATTAATTGCCCCCATGGACCTAAAGCCATTTTTTACTTTCTCCAGCACTTTTTGATGGCCAGTTTTTACACCAATAACCAATCTCTTTGGATGTATTACTACTCGTGATCAATTCGTGTGGTACGTAGTTGGTAACACTTAAGTTATTAATTTATAACGGGAAACTGCGTGCCCCTATGTAGGTTACCAACTACATACCAACTACGTACTACACCCCGGGCGGTGCTATATAAATATATAATATTGGGACATCCCAATGACACAACTTGACTTTTCCAGATCCAATCAATGATCATGGGAATTATAATTCTAACTAACTTTATTACTTTTAGTAGTAAATAGTGGGTAAATACAAAAGCCGTTATAAATTAATAACTTAAGTGTAGCAGAGATACTACATTCCCGGGTTAGGATACGGGTACCGTAGCGCGATGTTCACTCCCCGATGTAGTTCGTACTAGGTAACCACGTGAACCGAGGCACATCGCCCGATGAACGATGTGCCTCGATCTAGGACCTAAGGACTGGTCCTGGCGGGTTTGATAGAGGGTAACTAGTTGGTATGTAGTTGGTAAGCACTACGAAGTCTTCTTGGACTCCGCAATGAGTCTCATGAGCTCCGCATTCGGATCACCGCCCTCAGATCTTCGTGCGGCCCACTTCTTTTGCATGCCCTGTGAAATCTTCGCATTGCGACACACAAGGCACACATCCACCGTCGTGTACTCGGTCCGCGAACCATTCCATTTCTTGCCGAAGTGCTGGAAATCATTTGGCTTGACTTGCTGGCAATCACGACAAGGCTTCTTCGCTGGTCGCGGAGCCTGAAGTCGACTAGGGATGTATGTGCTCATTGCTATAACCCTCGTTGTGGTGGCAGCCTAGCGCATGATCGCTTTGCCACAAATGACGCATGTGGAAACAATGCCCGATGGGTCATGAGTCTGGACATCATGAGTACAAGAGGCTTGAAGAGCCTTGAGCCTCGTCTCGGCTCGCTTGGCCTGTTGGAGGATGCGCTCATTGCGATGGCGACTGGCGCGGAGGCGAAGTTCTTTGACCTTCAGAAAATCCTCTACAACCCATTCGCCGTTGACCTTGCGGTACCAGGTCATGGTATCCATCCCATAATGGCCGCAAAGATAACTGCCATGAAGGCTAGCGTGCCTAAGAAACCTTTGCAAAAGGCCCATAAGAAGCCATCCTTATAGGCAAGATAGAGCCACATTGTGATGAGCACTGCTACAAGAACCGCTAGAGTAATCATGGCTGTCCAATCACACCACTCGTGGTTCGATCACGGCCGTTGAGGACCGATGCCTCGATGTAGTGACGAGTCACAATGCGCTTGTGGTCGTTGTAAGGCCAAGCGACCGGAGCCTGACGTTCGAAGTGGCCGATGCAGAAGGTGCATCGGCCATTGCTGAGGCGTGGGAAGAACGAGCTGAGGCAGCGTGGGCATTGTGATGTCATGGGTGGTCTCCGATGTCATTCGAGCCACGATACACGGCGTTTTCGTTCTGGGTCTGCTTGAGAAGCAGGACAGATCGAAGTGACCTGATCTCTGCCATCATGACATCCATCCGCATCATGAGCTCACGAGGCGTTGTGCCCTTCTTGGGGTGCTGCATTTCGAGCAGGTTGTTGATGATGGACTCAGTGAGCGATGCGCTGAGTCCGATGTCCACTCGACCTGTACTGCGATTGAGGCGCCGTGCGAAGGCCTCCCAAATCTGTTGGTTGGTCTCTTCGAGAAG
>Ga0209812_10001621_pt1 | contig 15029 bp, 18 predicted proteins | sample JI71714BDNA_FD_187502 | JGI IMG/M metagenome (GOLD analysis project Ga0209812, IMG submission 187502) | Wastewater effluent complex algal communities from Wisconsin, to seasonally profile nutrient transformation and Carbon sequestration -... | ecosystem: Engineered > WWTP > Effluent > Algae...
TCATCAAATAACAATTTGGCAGCAGGATTATTTTCGTACAAATCTTTACCCATACCCGGAAACTGAGAACCTTGTCCGGGAAAAACATAAGCTTTTTTCATTGATTGATGTAATTAAAAGTGGTTGATTATTTATTTTATTGCTTTAGTGCTCATGACAAAAAATACATCGCGCGACAATGCCCAACCATTGTCTTTGTCTTTATTATATTTTAAAGGAGCTACTAAAATAATTTTATCTTCTAGTGTTACAACTTTATAAACTACGTAAGATTTTAATTTATCAGGATCTGCAATTCGCGCATCCAAATCGCCTAATTTTTCAGGCCAGGAATCTTCAGAATGATTGCGTTTTATTTCATCAATTAAATAGTTGGAAAGTCCGGCGATTTTCATCATCTCAATTTCACCCTCATTTAATTCATAAGTACTATACAACTCACCGGCGTCAATAATTTCAACGCGCTGGCATTTAGTACCTTCAATTTTGTATTTTTTTGATTGAGCATTGAGGCTAGTGCTGCCTATGATTAAGAGCATAGCCAAAGCCATTTGTATGTTTTTCATATCAATAAGTTTAGAATGTAAATGTAAATAATTATCGGAAATTATTTACTCAAACGGGCCGAGATGAGGTTAATGAACTCATTCCTGGTTTGCATCGTTTGAAACTGGCCTGTAAATGCTGAAGTGGTGGTAACCGAATTTTGTTTTTGAACACCACGCATCATCATACATAAATGACTTGCTTCAATAACTACTGCTACACCTTGCGGTTTTAGTGTATTGTCGAGGCAATGCAATACCTGTTGTGTTAAACGTTCCTGCACCTGGAGTCTGCGGGCATATATGTCGACTACTCTTGCAATTTTACTTAACCCAACAATTTTACCATTTGGAATATAGGCAACGTGTGCGCGACCAAAAAATGGTAGCATGTGGTGTTCACACATGGAATAAATTTCAATGTCCTTTACAATTACCATTTCACTGCACTCTTCAGTAAACATGGCACTGCGAACAACTGCTTCAGCATCCTGGTCATAACCCTGCGTTAAAAACTGCATGGCTTTGGCAATACGTTCAGGCGTTTTTTGTAAACCTTCACGTTCAGGGTCTTCCCCCAAATGATTAATAATCGATTTATAGTTCTCGGTAAGTGCTGCTATTTTATCCATTCCGTATTGTTCTACTTTTTTATAGAACTGACCTGTTGGGTTGTTGTTTTCCATTATTGAGTTGGTTTATTCACCGTAATACTCCGCAGAAATATTTTCGGTTTCCTGAAGTTTTATGCAATGTAAAACGCCACCTGTAATTAATGGTTCAATTAACTTCCAAATTACCTTGCAAAAATTTTCAGTACTTGGCTGAACATCCTTAAAGTAGGGTGTATCGGTGTTTAGATTTTTGTGGTCAAACAGCTCGACAATTTCCTTTTTAATAAGGTCGCTCAGCTTTTTAGCATCCATAATAAACCCGGTATCCGGGTCCGGATTGCCTTTTACAGTCACAAAAAGCTGATAATTATGTCCATGCCAGTTCTTGTTGGCACATTTGCCAAAAACTTCGAAATTCTTTTCTTCCGACCATTTATTATTATACAGCCTATGGGCAGCATTAAACGTTTCACGTCTGGTAAGATAAACCATAGTGCAAAGATAACACTCTACGCGTTTTAAGACGATAAAATGGTGATTCTGTTCCGGTTAGGAAGTAAAACAAGGGGTTAAGCAGCTAAAATGGCCACTTTTTTAGGGTCCTTGGAGTCGACCTTTACCTGTAAGGTTCGGCCTTTTTGATAATGGCGCATCTCCTCTTTTTTAACATTATGCTTTAGCTCAACCTCGTAAGGAACCATAGTGCGGTGGCGGATTTCCAATAATAAACCGATACGCGGGTTGTGGTCTACGGTTTTACCGGTTTCCCAGACTTCCAAAATGATTGCCATTGCCGGTTCTCCGGATTTCATAATATCTAAAGCCACAAATGCCGGTCTGAAGAAAAACCAATAACCTGCAAAACCTACAGCACTGGTTAAAATGAAAGTTGCAATTCCGTAAGTCCACTGAAATACAGAAATTACCCCTACCGCAGTAAATGCGATACCTAGAAATATCCAAACAACGTAATTGGGTAGCCCGAACTGTTTAACCATAACGCTATACCTGTGTTTTAATGGTGTTAATGTTAATTAACTTTATATACGTAAAATTGTACCGAATTGTTCGCAAAATCAATCAACTTTTTCACATTTTTATCTGAATAAAGCTGTTCATGAATAAATTTTCAATCACTTTCACCTGCTTATGCTGCCTTTTTATTGCCAAAAATATGGTAGCTCAGCCTCAAATGGACACCTTGGAGGTTAAAGCCAATGTGCAAAATACCGTCCAAAAATTGTTTGATGCCATGCGAAATAATGATAGTGCAACATTACATACCATTTTTACAGCAAAAGCCAGATTACTGAGTGTGGAATCCGAAAAGGGTAATATGCAGGTTTTTGAAACTTCAATTGCAGATTTTATCACCGCAGTTGGTCAGCCAAAAAATGAGGTTTGGAATGAAGTAATTTGGAGTTATTCCATCGAACTGAATAATGAAATTGCCAGTGTTTGGTGTCCTTATACATTTTTTCTGGAGCAGGACGGGCATAAACAATTATTACATTGTGGTGTTAATTCAATTGAATTATACTTGAGCAATAATGGATGGCAAATTACCCAAATCACCGATACCCGCAACGAGTCGGGATGCAGGGAAAATTAATTCAATCGCCAATCAACTTATTTTCGTAAATAAACGCATTAACCCGATACCAAAACAGTGAATAGAACTATTGATAACCTTTTAACAAAAGATGTAATTCCTGATTTTTTAATCAGGCAAAATATCAGAAAATTATTACGCCAGCGGCTAATTGACGAAACCAAACCCAACCAAGAATTACAACAACAGCATCTTATGCGCATTGTTGATGAATTAAAAAAATCGCCAATCGCTATTGAAACTAAAGCGGCCAACGAACAGCATTATGAATTACCAACAGCATTTTTTCAATTGGTAATGGGAAAACATATGAAATATTCCAGCTGTTATTGGAATGCTTCAACACCGGATTTATCAGCCGCAGAAAATCTGGCTTTGGAAAAAACATGTGCACATGCCGAATTAGAAAATGGCATGAAGATATTAGAATTGGGTTGCGGATGGGGAAGTTTAACGATGTTTATGGCAGCGAAGTTTCCGGATGCACAAATTACCGGAGTTTCTAATTCTGCCACCCAAAAACAATATATAGATAAAACATGTGCCGAACGAGGGTTAAAGAATGTGCGTATCATAACTGCGGACATGAATGTATTTTCTTTGGATGAACAATTCGATCGTGTTGTTTCAGTAGAAATGTTTGAACACATGCGCAATTATGAATTGTTAATGGAAAAAATTGCAGGCATGTTAACAGCTGAAGGAAAGTTATTCGTGCATATCTTCACACATCAATCATTTACGTATTATTTTGATGTAATAGATGAAAGTGATTGGATGAGTAAATATTTCTTTACCGGCGGAATAATGCCATCGGATGATTTATTATTGTATTTTAATAAAGATTTAAAAATCCAGCAACATTTTCATTGGGATGGCACGCATTATGAAAAAACAGCAAATTGTTGGCTGGAAAATATGGATAAAAATCGCCAAACAATCATGCCGATTTTATCTGATACTTATGGTGCCCAACAAGCTACAAAATGGTGGGTATATTGGCGGATATTTTTTATGGCCTGCGCCGAACTTTGGGGCTACAACAAGGGTAGGGAGTGGTTTGTTAGTCACTATTTATTTGTAAAAGCTTAATTTATTAAAATGCAAATTGCTATAATAGGAACAGGAATTGCGGGAATGGGATGTGCGCATCGATTACACAAGATGCACGATATTACGGTTTATGAACAGGATAATTATATTGGTGGACATACGAATACAGTTTATGTAAATGAAGGAGAAAGCCGCATTCCAATTGATACCGGTTTTATTGTTTTTAACAATGAAAATTATCCGCATTTAAATGCATTGTTTAACACAATTAATGCGCCGATAAAAAAAACATCTATGAGTTTCGCTGCACACATCGTGCATGAAAACATTGAATATTGTGGCAGCAGTTTGGACGGATTATTTGCGCAACGAAAAAATATTTTCTCACCAAGATATGTCCGGTTTTTAATGCAGCTGAACGCATTTAATAAGGTGTGTTTAGAGGTGCTGGAAAAACCCGAACTACAATCCTTATCTATTGCTGAATATGTAAATAACAAAGGCTGGGGAAAAGATTTATTAAATTGGTATATTTTGCCAATGAGTTCTGCATTATGGAGCACACCTCCCGACACAAGTGCGAAATTTCCGGCATTAACTTTAGTTCGTTTTTTTAAAAACCACGGATTTTTAGGATTAAATACGCAGTTTCAATGGTACACTGTTGATGGTGGCAGTGAAGAATATAAAAAACGACTCATAGCCCCGTTTAAAGATAAAATAACTATCAATGCAGCAGTTGTTGGAGTAAAAAAAGTAGATGGGAAAATCGAGGTCAAAACAATTAATGGTGAAACCAAAAGTTTTGATAAAGTAATAATTGCAACGCATGCTGATCAAGCGCTTAAGATGTTGCAAAACCCAACGGAACCGGAAACACAATTATTGTCATGTTTTTTCTATGAGCAAAACAAAGCGACATTACATACCGATTCGGATTTGATGCCTTCAGTTAAAAAGGTGTGGAGCAGTTGGAATTATCGCACCGAATTAATTGATAATAAATTAGTGGCTTCCTGTAATTACTGGATGAACAGCCTACAGGATGTATCAAAACAACAAAACTATTTCGTCACAATTAATGACCCGGGAACGATCAAAAAGGAAGCTATAATTAAGGAAATAATGTATGAGCATCCTGTTTTTACAGTTGAAGCTATGCAGGCGCAGCAGCACTTGTCAAAGTTAAATGAAAATGGTCAGCTCTATTTTTGCGGAAGTTATTTCCGGTATGGTTTTCATGAGGACGCCCTGATGAGTGCAAATGCCGTTTGCGATTTAATTGAAATGCAACAATAATGTGTTAACTTACATTTGTTTAAGATGGATTCAGCTTTATATAATTGCCTAGTAATGCACAACCGGTTAGCTCCAAAAAAGCACAGGTTTCATTACCATGTATTTATGTTTTGGCTCGATATTGATAAGTTGGAACAAACAACTCAATCAAGCAAATTATTTGCCTACAATAAACGTGGAATTTACAGTTTTTGGGATACCGATCACTTTAAATATCCTGCAGGTGATGCACGAAATGGTTTAACAACAAGGCAAAAGCTCAACGACTATCTACAGTCTGTAGGTATTACTAAAATGCCTGCAAAGGTATTTTTAACTACACATGTCCGAATGTTGGAGTATGTGTTTAACCCGGTGAGCTTTTATTTTTGTTATGATGAACAAGGCACCTGTAATTTTGTTGTTACCGAGATTAGTAACACTTTCGGTGAAATGAAATTGTTTTTGGTAGATGCTAAAAACGGGGAAAAATTTGAACAAAACGCAAAAAAATATTTTTACGTTTCACCATTTACAGATATGGATACTGAATTCGAATTCCGATACAAAGTGCCGGATGCAAAACTCAATATTCAAATTAATGTAAAGGAAAAAACAGGCGATAAATTTTTTATCAGCACATTAACCGGTGATAAGCAAGTGTTGAATGATGCACGTTTGTGCTGGTATTTAATACGTTTTCCATTTATCACCATCAGGGTTATGGCGGCAATTCATTGGCAGGCTATGTTATTGTGGCTAAAAAAAATACCTTATCACAAAAAATCTGACGATGCCCAACTGCAACGTGATATTTTGAATGTGAAAAAATAAACTTAATTTTAATCGGCAACTCAACATGAAATTTTATAAAAATATTATCCTGAAAAGTCTGCAACCCATGCAAAAAGGTTACCTGCATATTACACTTGCAGATGGCAGCACAATGGAATTGGGTAATAAAAGCAATCAACACCATGCTGATGTTCACGTGCATGACGACCATTTTTATAAACGAGCTTTTTTATTTGGCGACATTGGTTTCGCGGAGGCTTTTATGGCCGGTGAATGGACAACCTCCAATTTAACTGCATTACTTTCCTGGTTTTTATTAAATGTGGATACAGCGCCAACGTTGTCGGGTTCAACAGCTAAAACGCTTATATTAAATGCGTTTCAGTTTGCCAATAAAATATTTCACAGCAAACGAAAAAATTCTGTCACCGGCTCTAAGAAAAATATTGCTGCACATTACGATTTGAGTAACGAATTTTTTAGTTTGTTTCTCGATAAAACTATGACCTATTCTTCGGCTTATTATACAGCACCTAAACAGGAACTGGAAAAAGCACAATTCGAAAAATATGAAAGTTTGTGCCAATCGTTGAAATTAAATCAGGATGACCATTTATTGGAAATAGGCACCGGCTGGGGCGGGTTTGCCATTTATGCAGCCCAAACGTATAAATGTAAAATAACTACTGTCACTATTTCACAACAACAATTTGATTTTGCAACACAACGAATTAAGCAAGAAGGGTTGGAACAATTCATAGAAGTGCAGTTAAAAGATTATCGTTTAATTGAAGGCAAATACGATAAAGTTGTTTCTATTGAAATGATTGAAGCTGTCGGCGCTCAATATTTAAAAGTGTATTTCGAAAAAATTCAATCTGTACTTAAACCTTCAGGGGTTTTGGCTATACAGGCTATAGTTTGTCCCGATTCCCGATTCGAAGCATTTAAGAAAAATGTAGATTTTATTCAAAAACATATATTCCCGGGTAGTTTACTCCCGAGTATTGCCGCCATTAACTCAGCAATAAATGAAACAGGCGACTTGTTTATGTTTGGTTTAAAGGATATGGGCAAAAGTTACGTAATTACCCTTTCGGAATGGCGGAACAGGTTTAATCTAAACATTGAAAAAGTCCGTCAATTGGGCTTCGACGATGAGTTTATACGGAAATGGAACTATTACTTTTCTTATTGTGAAGCTGCGTTCGATATGCGCAATATTAATGTTGTGCAAATGGTGTATACACGACCTAATAATTATAATTATTAAATTTGTTGGGTGAAACCATATATATCCACCTTTTTAGCTGTTTGTCTTTTTGTTGGCAATTCGTTCGGACAAGTTATTCCTGCTGAGGATTGGACCCAAACTGACTGCAATGGCGTCGAACACAATCTGTTTTCCGAATTGGATGCAGGAGAGGTTGTTTTAATGGAAATTGTCATGCTGGATGGTTGTGTTCCTTGTATCAACGCTGCACATTATATGGCACCTATAATTGAATATTACAATACGAATTACGATAATAGAATTAATTATTACACATTCGGTTTCGACGATTCATACAGTTGCAGTCAATTGATAGATTGGAAAACTGAAAATTCCATTTCATGTGATGCCCAATTTGTAGAAGGTGAAGCTATCGCTACTTATTATGGTGGCATGGGAATGCCAACAATTCTAGTTGCTGGTCGGTCATCACATGTGGTGTGTTATAATAAATTTGGATTTGGTCCACTCGATACTGCTAATTTGGCTAATGCTTTTGATTATGCTTTAGGGCTAACTGAAACATTAGCAATTGAAAACCCTGAAAAAGGTATGCAATTGTATCCTAATCCGGTTCACGATGTATTACATTTTGACATGGATGAGACGGCTGATATTAGCATCAAAAATTTGGCTGGAGTTACTATAATGCAACAATCAGGCACAAATCAAATTGACGTAAACAATCTGCCCGTCGGATTATATTTCTACGAATTAAAAGCAGCTACTTTTTCTGCTTCCGGTAATTTTTTAAAAAATTAATATTTGTGCATCACCATTAATGGTAAATTGCTGTGGTAAAGCACATCCACTGCTGTATCTTGGTTCAATAATCGTTGTAAACCATTGTGTTTATGAGCTGTTAACGCAATTAAATCAATTCCCCTTTTTTGGATATACTGTTGCCATGCAACGCGCAAAATTTCGCCATCTACGGTTTCATAAGTAATAGGAATTTCTTGATGGTCATTTTTTATTTTTTCGCCTAAAGCAAACAATTTTTCTTCAGTGCCAATTTCATTAATATTAAAATGAACGATGTGTAAATTGATGGAAAATGGTTGTAATAAATTGATTAATTTACCAATAGAAATAATATCATGGTCATCCATATCACTCATATATAGAATTTCTTTTGGTTGAGCATACACAAATTGCTGTGGTAAAATGAGCACCGGAAAATGTGTTTTTTGCATTACTGATTGTGTTACGCTGCCAAAAAATAATCTATCCATCCGATTATGATGATGTCTTCCTAAAATAATAAGCTGTGGTTGAATGGCAGCAGCTTTTGTTAAAATTATTTCATCAGGAAGACCATTTTCAACTGTACTGTAAACCGGTAATGGATTTCCTGAATGTTCCAATGATGCACGAAACAGGGAAGCAAATTTTTCCATATCCGCATCTGCCTCTTCCCGCATTTTATACAAAATATCTGTTGTATATTTTTCAACCCCGGTATCGTCAAAATCGGTGCGTTCCTCTTTTACAAACGGGTCATCAACCGCATGCACCAGATGAACTTCTGCATTTTGGGCAATCACCAGCGGCAATAGATAGGATAAGGTTTGCGCAACGTTTTCAGATAAATCGGTTGGTATCAGTATTTTTTTCATAACCTGAATTTTATCGAAAGTTACGACCCTTTTGCAGGGTAAAATAGATAATAAGTCACCATTTTGACTTTTTTTACAACTTTTAATTTGTTTAACTGTTACTTAATATCATTAAACAAATTATCTTTACATCATGGCAGCTATCTATTCCATTCGCGACTTGGAGTCACTTTCAGGTATAAAAGCACATACAATAAGGATTTGGGAGCAACGTTATGGCATCCTTAATGCAAGCCGTACCGAAACCAATATTCGGTATTATTCTGAATCGGAGCTAAAATACCTGATGAGTCTGGCTTTGCTGAATAGAAATGGCTATAAAATCTCCAAGTTGGCTAAAATGACACATGAACAAGTGTCCGGTTTGGTGACTGCCATGATTCAGGCACCAAATGAATTCAATAACCAGATAGAGGGGCTAACCATTGCTACTATTGCATTTGATGAGGAGAAATTTGAGAAAATACTCAATACCTGCATCTTACAATTAGGATTTGAAGATGCTATCAAGAAAGTTGTTTTTCCTTATCTGCAGAAATTGGGCATGTTATGGGTTTCAGGGACAATTATAGCTGCTCAGGAGCATTTTATGACCCAGTTGTTACGCCAAAAATTATTAGTGGCTATTGATGGTCAAACAACCAAATATGATGATCAAAGCCGTGAGTTTGTATTGTTTCTGCCAAATGGTGAATGGCATGAACTGAGTTTATTGTTTTTAAGCTATATGCTGAAAAGCCATAACCATAAAGTTGTGTATTTGGGTCCAAGCGTACCACTTAACGATGTAATTCAAGTTGGCGAAACGCTACAGCCGGATGGGTTTTACACTATTATTACTACTAACCCAACTGCATTTACGGTAAGTGATTACCTAAACAAATTGGCAGATAAATTCCCGGAGAGTAAGGTTTTTGTCAGTGGCTCTCAAACAATAGCCCCAATTAAGGGTTTATCGGCAAACGTGTATGTAATTGAAAGCCTGGAAACTGTGGTGGCACAATTAGAAACCCTTGCTGTAGCTTAGTTTCCGCATTTTGTTAAACATTTAACTAAAAAGATTAAACAAAAATTTGGAATTACGGCATTTGACCATTTACTTTGTATAAAAATCTGAATATGACAAACACTGAATTCGAATCACACATCATTCAACTAAAATCGCCGCTTAAGGCTTTTGCGTTGAATCTGACTCGCGACAGAGACGATGCGCTTGATTTAGTGCAGGAGACTTACATGCGTGCTTTGTCTAATCAAGATAAATTCAACGATGGTACCAACCTTAAAGCATGGTTGCTCACTATCATGAAAAACATTTTCATCAATAACTATCGCAAAGCATCTAAACGCAACACTGTTTCCGATACTTCAGAAAATTTATTTTTGTTGAACTCTAGCGTTGGCGCTATAGCTAATCAGGCTGAGAACGACTTTGTGATGAAAGATCTCATCAAAGCTATCAACCAGCTAGATGAAGATTACAAAAAGCCGTTTATCATGCATTATCAGGGTTATAAATATGAGGAAATAGCCGACGTAATGATGCTCCCTTTAGGAACCGTTAAAAGCAGAATATTCTTTGCCAGAAAACAAATGAAAGATTTTTTGGAAAACAAAGGATTTGACAGATATTAATTACTACTTACTAAAAAAATCCTGATTAGCTTTTGTTAATCAGGATTTTTTTATTGCTCATATAATTCGATGGGCAAATCATCAGGGTCTGCAAAAAATACAAAACGTTTTCCAGTATATTCATCTGACCTGATTGCATCGAAAGTAATTCCCAAACCACTTAATTTTTTGATTGTAGCATCCAAATCTTTCACGCTAAAACAAATGTGCCGCAAACCTCTGCCTTCCGGATAGGAAAGCCGTGGTGGGGCATCTTCAAAAGAAAATAATTCTATTGCCGTATATTCATTTACCCTTAAATCCAACTTCCAGGAATTGCGCACTGCTCTGTAATTTTCAGCAATAATTTCAAAACCTAATATCTCGTGATAAAAGTGTTTCGATTTGTTATAGTCCGAACAAATAATGGCAATATGGTGTAAACCTGTTATCATCCGTAATTAAAAAAGGCATCTTCTAAATGTTGAATTTGCCATTCATTTGTTTTGGTTTTAAAGATAGCAATAACATCGAAACGCAACGATAAATTGAGTTGATGTTGAAACATAAATTCAGATGCCGCTAGGCTCATCAAACGTTGTTTTTTAGCACCTACCGATTCTTCAGGGTATCCATACAAATAGTTGGTGCGCGTTTTCACCTCCACAAACAAAACATGCTCGCTGTTGGCGGCTATTATATCCACCTCAGCCCTGCCAAATCTGTAGTTTTTGGCCAAAATTGTATACCCTTTGTTTTCGAGAAATTCGGCAGCTTTCTCCTCTCCAAGCCTCCCCAATTCGTTATGCCTGCCCATAATAATGTATTTTTGTGTTTCAGAACATGGACAAATATATCGATAGATTTCCTCAACAACTACTGGAAGCCGTGGAAATCGGGCTCACTGCATCGGATTTTAAGCTCCAAAACCCTCTCCATCATATTGTAATTTCAGGTATGGGAGGCTCCGGAATTGGCGGAATGCTGATAAAAGACCTGCTCAAACAACGACTTAAGATACCGATTGAGGTAATAAATGATTACACATTGCCTTTACATTGTGGCGAAAATACACTGGTAATTTGTTCCAGCTATTCAGGAAATACCGAAGAAACCCTGGCAACCTTCGACCAGGCGCTGCGAAAAAAATGTATGATTGCCTGCGTTACAACCGGAGGGAAATTGTTGGAAAAGGCAGTTAAAAATAATTTACCACATATCGTTATTCCCGGTGGTATGCCACCACGTTCTTGTTTAGGATATTCTACTGTAGCACAATTGTTTGTATTAAAATGTGCCGGAATTATCAACGATTATTTTATTGAAGAAATAAAAGATGCAGCCCATTTATTAATAAATAAACGAGATGATATCCAATTGTCTGCAAAAACATTGGCCGATCAGTTGCAACAATCAATTCCAATTATTTATGGAGATGTCGCTATACAAGCTGTTGTATTAAGATGGAAACAACAAATAAATGAAAATGCAAAAATGCATTGTTTTTGTCATGTGATACCCGAAATGAATCACAACGAACTTGTTGCCTATTACAAAAAAAACACAGCGATTGCTGCAGTGTTTATACGTCATCCGAATGAATACCCGCAAACTGCACGCAGATTTGAATTGGTTAAGGAATTAATTAACGATAAAGTGAGTTGTACTGTAGCTGTTTCCTCAGAAGGTAATCACGCAATTGAAAATATGTTTTATTTAATACATCTTGGCGACTGGATGAGTTTTTACTTATCAGTGCTCAAAGGTGTTGACCCTATTAAAATCGACATGCTCGATTGGTTAAAAACAGCATTGGAAAAAAAATAATGCAACTCGTTCACTTTCGCGATTTAGGAAAAATGGAATACGGCTATGCATGGAAATTGCAGGAAAGTATATTCAATGATATCGTACAAAAGAAACTCAAAAACAGAGTACTGAACGATGAAGAACAATTAACTTATTCGCATCAGTTATTATTTGTTGAGCACAATCCTGTAATTACTTTAGGGAAAAGTGCAAATGAAAATAATGTGTTGTTAAACGAAACATTGTTAAATCAAAACGGCGTAAGTTTATTTCACATCAACAGAGGTGGTGATGTTACTTATCATGGCCCCGGTCAAATTGTTGGTTATCCGATTCTTGACCTGGATTATTTTTTCACCGATTTAGGTAAATATTTGCGAAGTATTGAAGAGGTAATTATTTTAACCCTGGCCGATTATGGCTTACAAGGAGAACGTTTACCCGGAGCGACTGGTGTTTGGTTAGATGCAACAAATAAAAATGCACGAAAAATTTGTGCTATTGGCATTAGAAGTAGTCGCTGGGTTACCATGCACGGATTTGCATTTAATGTGAATACCGATTTAAATAATTTTAAACTTATTATACCTTGTGGTATTCAGGATAAGGCTGTAACTTCATTAGAAAAAGAGTTGGGTAAACAAATCCCGCTTGATGAAGTGAAGGCAAAGCTTAAACAACATTTTGCTACCGTTTTTAATTGTAAATTAATCTGATGCAGGAATTTGATGATGATATAGAAATTGGTGATTCAGGGAATGAATCCGATGAAGAATTATACGAACATTATCGTGTAGTTACCGACCGGAAACAAGAACCTTTGCGCATCGATAAATTTTTATTTAACCGTATTGAAAATATTTCCAGAACGCGCATCCAAAGTGCTGCTGAAGCAGGTTGTATTTTAGTCAACCAAAAACCGGTTAAGTCGAATTATAAAATAAAACCATTCGACGAAATAGTTGTGGTGCTGCCACAAAAACCGGCTAAGTATGATGTTAAGGCAGAAAACATTCCAATTGATATTGTATATGAAGATGATGATGTTGTATTGATTAATAAAAAGCCGGGAATGGTGGTGCATCCGGGACTGGGAAATTTTTCCGGAACTTTGGTAAATGCGTTGTTATATCATTTCGAACAACTGCCGGCTAAACAAGATGAACCTTATCGTCCGGGTCTAGTACATCGTATCGATAAATTTACTTCGGGATTAATAATTGCCGCAAAAAATGAATTTGCAATGGCGCATTTGGCAAAACAATTTTTTGACCATACCATTAATCGTCGTTATAATGCCTTAGTTTGGGGTGAATTTGACGAACAGGAAGGAACAGTAGTTGGCAATATTGCCAGACATCAACGATTCAGAAAAATATTTACCGTGTATCCTCCAGGAGGGGAAATTGGCAAACATGCCGTTACCCATTACAAAGTACTAGAAAGTTTTGGGCATACCAGTTTAATTGAATGTAAACTCGAAACTGGAAGAACCCATCAGATAAGGGTGCACATGCAACATATTGGTCATCCTGTGTTTAGCGATAATACTTACGGTGGTGATAAAATCGTTAGAGGTACTATTTATACCAAATACCGTCAGTTTGTAGACAATTGTTTTGCGTTAATACCGCGTCAGGCATTACACGCTCGTTCTTTAGGATTTATTCACCCTAAAACAGGAAAAGAAATGTATTTTGAAACCGAATTACCGGCCGATTTTTTAGCAGCAACTGAAAAATGGCGGGCGTATTCGAAACATATAAAACTGTAAAAATTAGTATCTTTCGATTTTATGCGATTAGGAATTTACCTCATATTAATGCTCGTTTGTTGCAGCAGCAATTTGTTATTTGCGCAAGAAAGATGCGGAACAGCTGCTATTTTGGAACAAATGAAAACGACCAATCCGGAAATATATGCTAAAATTCAGGAGAGGAGTAAAACTCAGGTAAATGCCAAAATCACGGACGACATTTATATAATTCCTGTCGTAGTACACATTGTTTACAATACAGAAGCAGAAAATTTAGACGATACTCGCGTTTACACGCAGATGAATGTCTTAAACGAAGATTTTCGTCGCTTAAATGCAGATACCGTAAATACACTTCCGGGTTTTGAATCGGTAGCTGCAGATGTTGGTATTGAATTTTGTCTAGCGTTTTATGACCCAAATGGTGATTCCACTACCGGAATTATCCGAACCTATACCGACACTACTGAATGGCTCTTGAGTTTTTCTGAAGAAGTTAAAAAAACCAGCCAAATGGGCGATGATGCCTGGCCGGCGTCTTCCTATTTGAATATTTGGGTTTGCGATTTGCAAGATGGTATTTTAGGATATGCCGTTTCTCCCGGTGCAAGCCCTGAAGTAGACGGTGTTGTAATTGATTATAAGAATTTCGGCATAGCCGATGTAAGCTCTAAACCATATGATTTAGGTCGCACATGCACGCATGAAATAGGACACTGGCTGGGTTTAACCCACGTTTGGGGCGATGACGGTGGCACCTGTGCTGGTTCTGATGGTATCGATGATACACCAGATCAGTCTGAAGCAACATATGGTTGTCCAAGCGATGTATTATTAGATGATTGTTCAACTGAGGCACCCGGTATTATGTACCAAAACTATATGGATTACACCAATGACGCCTGTATGAACTTGTTTACACAGGATCAAACAAGCAGAATGCGTTCTGTTATGGAAACCTATAGGGCATCCTTACTTACTTCAGCGGCAGGTTGCAACGAAATTGGCCCGCTACCTGGCGATATTGCTGAAATCTTAGTTTACCCTGTTCCAACTTCGGG
>Ga0209812_10001624_pt1 | contig 15002 bp, 10 predicted proteins | sample JI71714BDNA_FD_187502 | JGI IMG/M metagenome (GOLD analysis project Ga0209812, IMG submission 187502) | Wastewater effluent complex algal communities from Wisconsin, to seasonally profile nutrient transformation and Carbon sequestration -... | ecosystem: Engineered > WWTP > Effluent > Algae...
ATCGAAGCTCATGAAATCGTACACTTCGTCCGCCGTGCAGGCACCGCCGCGCGGGTTGCGGCAGGCCGTGGTCTGGCCGCGCGGGTCGAACCCGCCGCCCTTGAAGCCCTGCGAATAGGTGAAGTAGACATTGTTGTCGGCATTCGGCTGCCAACTGATCGAGGCGCGCGGGTTGAAATCCTTGAAGGTCGCGCTGCCGTTGAAGTTGCTGGTGACCGCCGCTGCTACGCCGGTGCCGCCGAACAGGTTGGAAAAGCCGCCGACAAAGGTCGTGCGCAGCACCTGACTGGTGCGCTTGTCATTGGTGTAACGACCACCCAACGACACGCTGATGGTATCGCTAAGATCATACGTGAAGTCGCCAAAGACCGACCAGGTCTTGGTGTTCACATCGCCCAGCGTCTGCGCGGTGAGGCCGTTGACCGTGGTGAACAGCGCGACATCGAAAGCGGTAAAGGCGTTGGCATCAAGGTAATAGAACCCGAGCACACCCGACAGGTTGTCGCTTTCATAAAGCAGCTGCAGTTCCTGGCTGAGCTGATCGTTGTTGTAGATCGCCGGCACGTCGAGGTCGATCGCGGGAAGGCTGTCGAAGTCGATCGGGGTCGTCGACTTGTCCTCGCGGTAGCCGGTGATCGATTTGATCGTGACCGTGTCGGAAAGTTCGATCGCGATGTTGAGTGCGCCGCCATACGCCTCGACCTCCTGATCGACGATGTTGAGTCCGGCGCGGGTATCGAACACGTCGCCCAGCACCGGCGCGCCGCTGCGCAGGCCCGGAATGAAGCGGTGGCCCTGACGCGCTTCGGAATTGTCCTTGATGTAATCGCCCGACAGGCGGACCATCACCGGCCCGTTATCGAATTCGATCGTGCCGCGGGCGGCCCAGACGTCCTTGTTGTAATTCTCGGTGCCGAGCGTGAGGTTGTCGCCAAAGCCCCCTCGCGACAGGCGAGCGCCGCTCGCGCCGATCTTGAGGTTGTCGGTGATCGGGGTAGATGCGCTGACGATCAGATCGGCCTGGTCGTAGGAGCCATAGGTGCCACGGATCTTGACCGCGGTTTCATCGGGCAGGCTGGCAGTCACATACTTGATCGCGCCGCCGATGGTGTTGCGGCCATAGAGCGTGCCTTGCGGCCCGCGCAGCACTTCGATGCGCTCCACCTCGTAGATGTCGAGCACGGCGGCCTGCGGACGGTTGAGGTACACGTCGTCGATATACAGGCCGACGCCCGCTTCAAAGCCTGCGACCGGATCCTGTTGTCCGACACCGCGGATGAAGGCGGTGAGGGTGGTGTTGGTGCCGCGGCTGACTTCAAGGGTGACGTTGGGCACCTGCTGGGCGACCGCGACGATATCCTGCACGCCCTGCTTAACCAGATCCTCGCCCGAAAGCGCGGTGACGGACAGCGGCACATCGATCAGGCGTTCCTCACGGCGGCGGGCGGTGACGTAGATCGTGCCTTCGTCCTCTGCGGCGGTGGCTTCGGCGGCAGCAACATCGGCAGCGCTGTCCTGCGCCATGGCAGGCGCGGCAAAGGCGGCGAGTCCGGCGGTTCCGGCGAGCAGCAACGCGCGGGTGTAAACTTTCTTGGTCATGGGGTGTTTCCTCTCCTGGCCCTCTTGTGATGCGGGTAATATTGAAAGTTGAACCACCTTTCAAGTTTAGACTTGTGCGCTATCCTTGCGCCGACTACCGAAAGCGTGGAGGGAGTAGCTGATGAGCAACACTCAGACAGCCCAGACCAAAGTCGCATCTGTCGCAGACGCGGCCTGTGGTGATGCGAAGGTGCCGCGCACGGAGCGTGGGCGCAGGACTTTGCGCAAGCTGCTGGATGCCGCGGCGGAAGAGTTTGGCGAAAAGGGCTTCCACGAAGCCTCGGTCAGTTCGATCACACGGCGGGCCGGCGTGGCGCTCGGCAGTTTCTACACCTATTTCGACAGCAAGGACGCGCTGTTCCGCGCGTTGGTGGGCGACATGAGCGAAAAGGTGCGCACCAGCGCACGCTCGGCGCTGACCGAGGGCATGGGGCCGCTCGAGATAGAACGTGCGGCGCTGGCGGCGTTTCTGCGCTTTGCGGCAGAGCATAAGGAAATCTACCGCATCATCGATGAAGCGGAATTCGTCGATCCCGCCAGTTACCGCCAGCATTACGAAACCATCGCTGCACGCATTGCCGACCGCCTGCGCGCCGGGGCGGCAGCGGGCGAATTCCGTGACGGGATGGGCGAGCTGGAGGCCTGGGCGCTGATGGGCATGAACGTGTTTGTCGGCCTGCGTTATGTCGTGTGGGGCGGGGCAGACATGGGGCCGGAGGAAGTGGCGGCAGGCGTCAACCGGCTGCTGGCCGAGGGTGTGCTGAAGCGCTAAGGTCGCCGCCATCCCGCCATCCCGCCATCCCGCCGTCTGCCTTGCTGGCAGCGCGGCCCGCCGCTAGACCCCCCGTACCATGATCCTTGTCATCAACGCCGTCCCCGAAGCCGATCACCGCGCTGCCATCGCCGAGCGGATCGCGCTGCTTCAATGGCGCGACGGGCGCGAGACGGCGGGCTCTGTCGCGCGCGAGGTCAAGCGTAACGAACAGGGCGCAATGGACTCAGCGGCAGGCCGCGCCTTGCAGGATGAACTGTCACGGCTGGTGGCGGACAACATTGTGATCAAGGCCGCCGCCCAGCCGCGCCGCTTTTCCCCGATCATCATCAGCAAGACCGGCGTGGGCGGCAAGTATGGCGCACACGTCGACAATGCGCTGATGGGCCGGGGCGGACAGCGATTGCGCACCGATCTGTCCTTCACCTTGTTTCTCACGCCGCCGGGTGATTACGACGGGGGAGAACTGGTGGTCCATGCTGCGGGCATGACTCAGGAGCTGAAGGGCGAAGCGGGCTATCTGGTGCTCTACCCTTCGGGCAGCATCCACGAGGTCAAGCCGGTGACGCGCGGTGAGCGGATCGTGTGCATCGGCTGGATCGAAAGCCTCGTCGCCGATGCGGCCAGCCGCGAGATGCTGTTCGATCTGGAAAACCTGCGTACCGCGTTGCGCCAGAAACTGCCGAGCCAGTCGGCCGAACTGCTGACGCTGGACAAGACCATCGCCAACCTATTGCGGATGTGGTCGCACCCCTGACGCCTTAGGGGCGGCGGCGCGTTTGCCCTTCAGCGTGAAGTACAGGATCAGGCTCACCCCGATCACGCTCGGCCCGGCCCAGATTGCAGGGTTGAAGACGTGTTCAGGAACCAGCCGGATCAGCCCGACCGACATGAAGGCGGTATAGGCTGAAATCCCCATCCCGATCAGTGCGCGAAAGTGCTCGCCTACGTAGGTCGTACGAAGCGGCTCTGCGGCGCGCCAGATGTAAAGCTGCTGGATCATCATCGCGACGATGCCGATGAAGGCGACCAGCATCATCAGCGGGTGACCAACCGTGTAGCCGTAAAACCCGCACCAAGCGCCGGAAACGACTACGGCAGCGATAACCGCCTGATAGCGCGGTGACCGCAGCGCCCGCCGGTTTCGGCTGTGATGCACTACGGCCAGGCCGTAATCGACAAAGCCGATGGTCAGCACGCCCAAGTAGAGCATCATCCAGCCAAACAAGCCGTCATACAGCGCGCGGTCGGTGATTTCGGGGTGGCGGTATTCCGGACCGTAAAGCGACAGCAGTGCCATCAGAATCGCCAGCGTGCCGGCACCCAGAAACCCGTAGCACGTCGCCCGGCCCCACTTGCGGTGCTTGGCGGCGCCCTTGCGGGTGACAATCGGCCCCCAGAACGCCGTCAGCCCCACCGCTCCGGTGGCGACATGCAGGACAACAAGGGCTTCAAACAGCGCCATCGCCGTCAGGATGACACAATCGAAACGCTTAGCCTAGCCTCACCGCACCCGCGAGGGTGCGACCAGCACCGCGTTGGCAATCATGAGGTCGAGCCCTTCGAGATAGGCGCGGGTCGAAGGATCATGGGCAAACCCGATCACCAGCCCGCGGCCCTGCGGCTGGGCCATAAGATAGGGCTTGTAGGCCAGCTGCCGACGGTTCTCGTCCCAGACATAGCCGCTGGCGATCAGGTTTCCCGGCGCAGCGAACCGCAGCACGTTGATCCCGGTGGCCCGGTCGAGCGGGGTGAAGATCTGCGTCCCCGTTGCCAGCACGACCGCGCCATTATCATATCCGGCGGACAGGAAGTGGTCAGGCTCGCCCACCACATTCAACAGCGCGCCCGGAAGCGTGTCAGGCAGCGCGGCTTGATCCTTGATCGCCTCGCGATATTCGGCGTCGCTGGTGATGGCCACCGCTTCCGCCAGATCGCCCTTCTCGCCGCCCGCTTCGGACGGTTCGCGCCCCAGCGCCGCTTCGCGCTTGACGGCAAGCAGGGGGTTGTCGCCGCCGCTGAAGCTTTCGAGGCTGTCGCCGATTGCCACCAGCACGCCGCCGCGCTGCACGAAGCTGCGCACGGCACGCTGTCCGCCATCGCCGAGCACGCTTGCCGGATTGCCTTCCGGTACCAGCAGCACGTCGTAATCGCTCAGGTCGGCCCGGCCGAGGCGGCTGGTGCGTATCGGCGTGACCGGCAGGCCGAGCCGCTGTTCCAGCACATAACGCAGCGCGCCTGCGCTCAGCTGCGAAACCCCGTCGTCCCATGCCACGGCGACCTTGGGCAGGGTGAGCCGCACGAAACGCTCGCTGCCGAGGTTCGGCCCGCTGTCGACCCAGCCGCTGTCCAGCGCCACGGTATGTGCGCCGACGTCACGGGCGATTTCAGCGAGACGCGCCATCTTGTCGGGGCTGTTCGATCCCGCCGGGAAGACCACCGTGCCGCGTGGAAACTCGCGGCCCGCCGTGGTGAAGGCCCGGTCAGTAACGCGCCCGTCGATCCCTTCGCGCAAGGCCAGCGTCACCAGCCGCGCCTGTCCGCTGTCGGTCCACGGCACGGCAACGGCAAAGCTGCCAGCGCCTTCAGCCTTGCCCGCAATCGGCGCATCGGCACTAATCGCATCGCCGCCGACAGCCGCATTGCACAGCGCCACATCGACGCCAGCCATGGGGCCGACCGACCATGCGGTCACATCATAAAGTTCGTGCGGCAGATCGACCGAGCGGCGGCGTTCCTGTTCAGCCAGGAAATCGGGCGGCAGGGGGGTGTCACGGTCAAGCAGGCTGCGCACCAGCCGCGCGGCAGGCTGGGCCTGCGGGACGGCGAGGTAGCCTGCCGGGTATGACTTGCCGCAGACGCTCGCGCTACCTTCGCGCCGCAGCACGGTGATGCCCTGTTCGGCAAGGCGGCGGCCCAGCCGTTCGGCATTCCAGCGCCGCTTGCCGAGATCGATCACATAGGTTCCGCGTCCGGCAGCCCCGCCAGCATTGCCCGAGCGATAGGCGGCAAAATCGCTGATGAAGCGCGCCGGATTGTCGGCAACTGCCGCCGCTGTCGCAAGGCTGGCCGTGAAGTGGTTGGTGATCCCGTCGGCGTAAGTTAGTTCCGTGCCGTCACGCCGCGCAAACACCAGACCCCGCGCCGAGCCCTGTTCGTATGTGCTGCCGATCGCGCCCTGATGCGCGTTCCAGGTGTCGCCATAACCGGGGTAGAACAGGTCATAGACCTCGCGGGTGAAATAGGGCTCGCCCCGCGCGTCGAAAGCGGCGGCGTTGTAGCGTCCGATCAGTTCATAGCTGCGGATTTGCGCTGCCGAGAGGTTGGGGTTGAACGGCTGGGCGGCGGGGGAGAAGAAGTAGGTCTCGTCCCCGCCCATTTCGTGCAGGTCGACCACCACCACCGGGTTCCACTGCCGGATCGCGGCGACTTTCCCGCGGGTCTCGGGCTGGGAAAGGGTGAACCAGTCGCGGTTGAGATCGAACATATAATGGTTGACCCGGCCCGAGGGCCACGGCTCGTCATGCTCGGCCGCCTGCCGGTCAGCAGCAGGAGTGATCCCGGTCGAAGCGAGGAAATTGTGCACGAACCGCGCGCGCCCGTCGGGGTTCTGCATCGGGTCGATCACGACGATGGTGTTCGCCATGATCTTGGCCGCGCGCGAATCCCCTTGCGCGGCTAGCAGGTGGTAGGCGGTCATCAGCGCCGCGTCGGTCGATGAAATCTCGTTGCCGTGGACGCCGTAAGCCAGCCACGTCACCGGCAGGGCGGAACCATTGCCCGCGCGCCCGGCGGCAATATTCGCCATGTCGGCGCGGATCGCTTCCAGCTTGGCCATATTGGCGGGCGCGGACAGGACGAGGTAATAGAGCGGCCGCCCTTCCCAACTCACCGCATATTGCACCAGCCGCGCGCGGTCCGGCGCGGCTTCGGCCAGCGCCTTCAGATAGGCATAGGTCTGGTCGGGCGAGGTGATGCGCGCCCCCGGCGCATGGCCTGCGGTTGCCGTCAGGGTCGGGATGGCGGGATCGAATTGTCCTTTGATGAAGGACTGCGCCGCAGCAGGCTGGCTTGCGCCCGTCATGGCCGCCAGCACGACGAGCCACCGCCCCCAGAATGTGTTCCGCATGAAGTTCCTCGCATGACCGCCCTGAGGCGCAGGCGACAAGCCTTGCCGCGAACAGCGCGGCCCGGTCAAGCGGGGAGGGGCGAATGACGGAGTATGGCGCAGTAGCCATGAACCCATTTCCGCCAAGCCGCATCAGGGGGGGAAATGGTGGGCGCGACAGGGATTGAACCTGTGACCCCACCCGTGTGAAGGGTGTGCTCTACCGCTGAGCTACGCGCCCGTCCGTAAGGCCGTTTGACCCGGACAGGGGCGCGCCTTTAATGGGGGCTTGCGGACTTGGCAAGCACTCGCGGCATCGGCTGATGCGATTTCGCTGCTGCTCAGCTTCCCGTGAGCCATGCGAGGAACGCGAGCGTGCCGTCGGGCCGCCCGCTCCGGGGGCGGGGCTTTGCGCGGCTGGCAGGGCACTCGGCGCAGAAGGCCTGTATGCCGCGCGTTCCCATCAGGCGTTCGGCATCGCGGGCCAGTTGCGCGCCGAGGTGCTCGCTGCGCTGCGCTGTCATGGCGAACAGATCGCCATTGTTCACGGCCGGCGCGCGCGCAGCCTCGCTCGTTGCAAGCTGGCGGATCAGCGAATCATAGTTCGCTTCGCTCTCGCCCAGGAACACGGCGTGCCAGCCGCCGTCCTTCAGCCTGGCCTTGCCCGCTACCCAGGCCAGCGCCGAATCGAGCCCGCCGAATTCATCGACCAATCCGTTCTGGCGCGCCGTACCGCCATCCCACACCCGGCCTTGCGCAATGGCATCGACCTTTTCGACCGGCATCCCACGCCCTTTGGCCACCAGCCCGAGGAAATCTTGGTAGGTTCCGATGATCGAGGTCTGGAACAGCGAATCCATTGCTGGCGAGAAACCGCCCACGAAGTCCGGCTGGCCCGAAAGCGGCGTGGTGCGGTAACCATCGGCATTGACCCCGAGCCGCGCGGCGGCCTGTTCGAAGGTCGGCACCACGGCAAACACCCCGATCGAGCCGGTGATGGTTTCGGGCTCGGCAAAGATGCGGTCGCTCGACATGGCAACCCAGTAGCCGCCGCTTGCCGCGACGTTGGCAAAAGAGACTGCGACCGGAATCTTGCGGTCGCGGTGACGCTGAATCGCTCGGCGGATTTCTTCCGCCGCCGTGGCTGAACCGCCGGGCGAATCGACCCGCACCACTAGTGCGGCCAGATCATCGTCCAGTGCTTCGTCGAGCAGATCGGCGATGCGGGTGCCGCCAGCGATCCCCGGTCCGGCTTCGCCATCGACGATTTCGCCCGCAATGGTGACGACTCCGATGGCCTTGCCCTGCCGTTCCTTACCCAGATCGGCAAGGAAGGCACCGAGATCGCTTGACGCGAAACTGCCGGGCAGCTCGCTCCAGCGGTCCTTGCCCGCGATTTCGGCCACCCGCGCGCCGAACTGCACGCGGTCACCCAGCTTGTCGACCAGCCCGGCGTCCAGCGCCGCCTTGGCCAGATCGCCGCCCGAACTTTCGATCCACGCCTTCGGGTCAGCGGTGATCCGCGCCAGCGCCAGTTTGGGGCGCGCCTTGGTGACGTTGGCCTTGTATTCCTCCCACAGCGCGCCGTAGAGCCCGCTGGCGTTCTGGCGCGCCTCGTCCGACATCGAACTGCGCGAGTAGGGCTCCACCGCCGACTTGAACGTGCCGACGCGGTAAACGCGGGCATTGACGCTGAGTTTTTCCAGCAGCCCGGCATAGTAAAGATTGCTGCCGCCGGGGCCGGAAATCACCGCCAGCCCGCGCGGGTCGAGCCAGACTTCGCTGGCATGGGCGGCCAGCAGCATGTGATCATCGGCATAGCCCATGGCATAGGTCAGCACCGGCTTCTTGGCCTTGCGCAGCCGGTCCATCGCCTCGCCGATCTCGGTCAGATGCACCTGGCCGCCGCCAAGGAAGGTGGTGAGATCGAGAACCACCGCCTTGATCCGGTCATCGGTCGCGGCAGCATCAAGCGCGCGGACAATATCGCGGGCGCGGAATTCCTCGACCGGGGCGCTGTTGGACAGCAGCGCCTCGATCGGATCGAGCACGGATTTTTCCTCGACCACGACCCCGCCGAGTTCGATCAGCAGCGCGCCTTCGCGAACCTGCCCGGGGTTGGGGCGGGCCGACAGGATGCCGAACAGAGCGACGAAAAACAGGAGCATGAACAGCAGGACAAGACCGTCCTTGATCCCCACGAGGATCTTCCACACTTTGCCGACGAAACTCATTCAGTTGCCCCTGTGTTCACGCTTGCACCCTATCTAGGCACTGGACGTTACAACTTCCACGGGAAAGCGCTGCCGGAATGGGTTGAGCCGCGGATGGTGCTCGACTAGGGGCGTGGACTTGATGAGTTCGCGCGATGCCTCGACCGATCAGGGCCGCTTTCCTGCGGGGCGATTGGCGTTCCCGCATCGCGACCTCACCGGCATCGGCCAGTTACAGCGGCACGAGATCCTCTATCTGCTCGATCAGGCCGAACAATGGGTCGCGCTCAACCGCCAAAGCGCCAAGCATACCGACTTGCTGGCGGGGCTGACGATCATCAACGCCTTCTTCGAAAACTCCACCCGCACGCTGCTTTCCTTCGAGATTGCGGGCAAGCGGCTGGGGGCCGATGTGGTCAACATGCACGCTGCCACCTCCAGCGTGAAGAAGGGCGAGACGCTGATCGATACCGCGATCACGCTCAATGCGATGCGGGCTGACGCGATTGTGATCCGGCACGGATCGTCGGGAGCGACCGGGTTGATCGCCGACAAGGTCGATTGTCCGGTCCTGAACGCGGGCGACGGCAGCCATGAACACCCTACACAAGGGCTACTTGATGCGCTGACGCTGCGCCATGCTTTGGCCGAGCGGGGTGAGGGCGCGGAAGATTTTACTGGCCTCAACGTCACGATCTGCGGCGATATCCTGCATAGCCGCGTGGCGCGTTCCAACATCCTGTGTCTCACCGCGATGGGTGCCAATGTCCGCGTCTGCGCGCCGCCTGCCCTGATGCCAGTCGGGGTCGAGGCGATGGGGGTGGAGGTGTTCCACCGCTTCGACGATGCCCTTGAAGGCGCGGAAGTGGTGATGATGCTGCGCCTCCAGTCCGAACGGATGAGCGGGCAGTTCGTCCCTTCGGCGCGGGAATACCGCCATCTTTACGGGCTGACGGCGAGGCGGCTGGCGCTTGCTGCGCCCGGCGCGCTGGTGATGCATCCCGGCCCGATGAACCGCGGGGTCGAGATCGACAGCGAGGTTGCCGATCTGGCAGGCCGATCGCTCATCACGAGGCAGGTCGAAATGGGCGTAGCGATCCGCATGGCCTGCCTCGATATCCTGACGCGTGAGGCGCGCGGCGTTGAGGGCTGGTCGGCATGAAGCAGGCGCGGCCTTTCACGATCACCAACGCGCAGCTGGTCACGCCCGGTGGTGTGACCCCCGGCGCTCTGCGCTGCGCCGATGGGGTCATCCTTGCGCTGGGACCGGATGTTGTGGCGCAGGACGGCGACGAAACCGTCAACGCGCGCGGCAAGCTGCTGGCGCCCGGCATCGTCGATCTCGGCGTCTTTGCGGTCGACAAGCCCGCGTTCCACTTTGGCGGGATCACCCGCGCTGCGCTGATGCCCGATCAGTCCCCGCCGCTCGATCTGCCGAGCCGGGTCAATTTCATCGCCAAAAGCGGCAAGCCCGATCTGTGGGTTCACCCGCTCGCCGCCGCCACGCGCGGGCTTGAGGGGCGCGAACTGGCCGAGATTGCACTGATGCAGGAGGCAGGCGCCCGGGGCATCGCCACCGGACGGAGCTGGATTGCCGATTCGGGTGTGATGCTGCGGCTGTTGCAATATGCCGCGATGCTGGATCTGGTGGTCGTTACCCACGCCGAGGATGGCGGGCTGACTGGAGCGGCCGCTGCCACCGCGGGTGAAATCGCCACCCGTCTGGGCTTGCCAGCCGCGCCTGCCGAGGCCGAGGCGCTGGCGATTGCCCGCGATATTGCGCTGGCGGAGCTGGCAGGTGCGCGGCTGCATATCCGTCAGGTGACCACGGCGCGCGGCTTCGATCTGGTGCGCGAAGCCAAGGCGCGCGGCTTGACTGTGACTTGCGGGATCACACCAGCGCACTTCATGTTGTCCGACCTTGCGACCGCCGATTTCCGCACCTTCACCCGCCTATCGCCCCCTTTGCGCGCCGAGGCTGACCGGCGGGCAGCGCTTGCCGCGATTGCCGACGGCACGGTGGACGTGATCGCCAGTGGCCACGATCCGCGCGGGCCGGAGGACAAGCGCCTGCCCTTCGCCGATGCCGCTCCGGGCATGGCCGGAGCAGAAACGCTGCTGGCGATGGTGCTGGGACTGGTGCGGGACGAAGTGATTGCGACAGAACGGGCATTCGATCTGCTCGCCCGCAATCCTGCACGATTGCTGGGCGTGCCTGCTGGCGAGTTGGCGGCAGGGCTGGAAGCCGATCTGGCCCTGATTGACGCTGATGCTCCGTGGATCATCGACCGGCGCAAGATGGAAGCGACCGCCGATAACACCCCTTTCGACCGGCAGGGTGCGCAGGGACGGGTGCTCGGACTGTGGAAGGGCGGCGTGAGGCTCGCGCTTTAGGACCGGACACCGGGCCGTCATTCGGCCTCCCGCCTGCGCCATTCGATTCGCCAAAGCCCGAAAAAACAACTCCCGGACAGCGCAGGGCTATCCGGGAGTAAGGCTTGCTCATTCCTGCCAAGGCAAGAAAACTCAGCGGCTGCGCGATGCCATCTGCACGTCACGCTTCACCGCGCCAGCCGGCGGGGTGGAGGCGGCGTAGGCAAAGCAGCCGCGTCCGGACGACTTGACTGTCCCGCACATCGATTTGGCGCTGTTGGGGCCAAAGCCCGCAGCGGCTACGCGCCAGAAGGTGCGTCCGTTCACCACCGCTTCGCTGATCACCGGCTTGTGATCCTTCAGCTGCGGGAACTTCACCTTCAGCACATTCCAGCCACGCTCGGCTTCAAGCTTGCTGTTGTAGGAGCCAAGCTGGATCAGGTGCGATGCAGCCGCCTTGTCGCTGGGGGCGGAAACGGCAGCGGGGGTGGCTGCCATGCGGCGCTGCGGGGCGGTTGTGGCAACGCGGGTGGCAGGTGCCGCACGCGCCGGCAGTTCCTGCACCACCGGGTTCGAGACAAAGCGGATGCCCGTGCCCGACGGCTCGACCGCCTTGATCGCCGGTTCCGGCGAAGCAAAGGCCTGTGCGAAAGTGGTCACCGGTGCGGGCTGGGCAACCGGCATCGGCAGCGGAGCGAAGGTCGGAGCAGGCTCTGCAACGGCCAGTTCAACCGGCGCGGGCGCCGCAACTTCGGCAACCATCGTATCCTGCCCAGTGAAATTGGCGAGTGCGAGGCTCTGCGGCTGACCGCTGTCGGAGCGCGGCGTCACGCCGAGCAGGCTGGCGATGCGCTGCTGGTACATCTCGGGCGCAGACATCGCGCCCCATTGCGACAGGCGCGCTTCAAGCTGGTCGCCCGGCACATCTTCGGCTGCCATTACTCGCGCTGCACGCCAGTTACCGGCAAGTGCATAGGCATAGGCAAGGTTCTGGCGCAGCTTGGGCGTGACCTGGTCACTGCTGCGGACCGCGTTGATGAGAACATGCACGCCGCGTTCAGGCTGACCGGCGAGCGCCAGCGCAAGGCCGAGGTCGGCAGGATCGATGGCCTGCGCAAATTCATCGAGCACTTCGACCGCCGAACGGCTGTCGCCCAGCGCGATCTTGGCGAGAGCGAAGCTCAGAACGGTGCGCGGATTTTCGTCACCCAGGTCAAGCGAATCGCCAAAGCTGGTCGCAGCCGAATCGAACCGGCCCGCTTCCATGTAGGCTGCGCCAAGCAAAGCGCGGTATCCGGGGTTGCGCGGATCCGCGAGCACGGCCGCTTCGGCGTGCTGGATCGCCTTGTTGATCTGGCCCTTGCTCAGCGCCGTCTGGGCGTTGGCGAAGGATACATCGGCGCGCGGCGCGGCGTTGGCGGCCATGCCAGCGAGGGTCAACCCCGCAATGGCCGTGGTGATGGCGAGCGCGAGGCGCGGCGCGCGGTGCGGCTTGGGGCGGCTGCCGGTCTTGAAGCTACGGTCCATGATCATTTCCCCCTGGTGGTGGTCTGCGTCGGTTGATGGGTCGGGTCGCCGGTCAGTGGCGCTTCAGGTGATTGGCGATGACGTCGAGGTCGTCATATTCGGCGAGCAGCCGGTCCAGCGCTTCGGTCACCAGTGCCTGGGCGCTGACGCCCTGCATGGTCGCGGCGAGGCGCAGCTTGAGGTGGCGGTCAGCATCGAGCCGCAGCGTGAAGGCGGCGCGGCGAACGGCCTGCGGAGCAGGGATGCGCGCAATTTGCGGTGCGCGCGGCGCCGGGGCAACGGCCACAGGCTCGGATAGCGGTGCGGGGGCGAGCGGAGCGGATGCGAGAGCGGCGTAATCGGCGCTTTCGTCCTCATCCTCGTCCTCGTAATCCTCGCTGTCGAGGGCCTCGCCGTAAACCGGCTCACTCTCTTCGTCATACTCGGCTTCGTGATCGTCCGGGCCGGTCATCACCGCATCTGCAAGCACGCGCTCTTCAAGGCGGCGCTGCTGGCGGCGCACAATCGGGCCGGGGCCTGCTACGAAATCATCGGCGGACACATCGGCATTGATCGGCACGATGTCCGCGCTGGCGTGCGCGTCCGAATCGCCCATATCGTTCCACCCGAGGTCTTCGAGCTGCTCTTCGGCGAGCGCGGCAATCGCTGACTCGTCAACCAGCGGTGCGACCTGCGGACGCATTGCGGGCTTCGCGCCGCCCTTGCGGGCCAGCAGCGACGGGCCGAGCGAGGCAAAACCGGGTTCGGACATGGCGTATCGCCCCCGCGCGCTTACTGTGCGACCCGGCGACCGAAGCCGCCAGCGGGACGCGGCACACCGCCCAACTGCTGCGCCTGACCATTGGGGGCAGGCGCAAACACGGTGCGGCGGAAGTTCTTTTCGAGGCGGTCAGCGATGTAGCGCCACAGGGCGGCGATCTCGGCAGCCGAGCGGCTTTCCGGGTCGACTTCCATCACAGTGCGGCCGTCGATCATCGAGGCAGCAAAATCGGTGCGGTGGTGGAGCGTGATCGGCGCGACGGTGCCATGCTGCGACAAGGCAACGGCGGCTTCCGAGGTGATCTTGGCTTTGGGGGTCGCCGCATTGACGACGAACACCAGCGGCTTGCCTGCACGTTCGCACAGATCGACGGTTGCGCCCACAGCGCGCAGATCGTGCGGGCTGGGACGGGTCGGCACCACGATCAGTTCGGCGACCGAAATCACCGACTGGATCGCCATCGTAATGGCGGGCGGAGTGTCGATCACCGCGAGCTTGAAGCCCTGCTGACGCAGGACGGCGAGATCATTGGCAAGCCGGGCCACGGTGGTCTGGGCGAAAGCCGGATATTCCGCCTCGCGCTCGTTCCACCAGTCCGCGAGGCTTCCCTGCGGGTCGATGTCGATGAGCACGACCGGGCCAGCGCCTGCGCGCTGTGCCTGGACGGCAAGATGTCCGGACAGGGTGGTCTTGCCCGATCCACCTTTCTGCGATGCCAAAGCGAGTACACGCAACGCCTGGGTCCCCCATGGATTGAACCGCTCAGGCCCGCCCTATTGCGGCACCTGATAACGGCTGGATGGACACGGGATCGCAGGATACCCCTAATTTAGAGTTAACACACCGCACCTTCATGCAAGGTTTGACCGGTCTGAGATGTCGAACAGTCAGAGGCTTGGAGCCTGCCGCAGTCCTCCCCGATGGGTGGGCAACCATTTGCTAACCCTGTTTCGGCTATGCAGGCGTCACGGCTTTCACTCCAACGCGATAAGGCAGCATCACAATGGCAAGGTTCACAGCATCGAATGTGGCCGCAGGCGCGGCACTGGCGCTGGCGTTGCTGGCAGCTCCCGCATGGGCCGACGTCAAGGACGGGGTCGATGCATGGAGCGCAGGCGACTTCACCCGCGCCGTGGTCGAATGGCAGGCACCTGCGGCAGCGGGCGATCCGGACGCCTTGTTCAACCTTGCGCAGGCCTATCGGCTGGGACGCGGGGTCGAGATCGACAATGCCCGCGCGCGAAAGCTTTATGAACAGGCCGCCAGCCTCGGCCATGTGAAGGCTGCCGATAATTACGGGCTGATGCTGTTTCAGGAAGGCGAGCAGGAGCGCGCCATGCCGATGATCCGCGCGGCGGCCGAGCGCGGCGATCCGCGCGCGCAATATGTGCTGGGCCTGTCGCACTTCAACGCCGACTATGCGCCCCGCGACTGGGTGCGCGCCTATGCGCTGATGACGCTGGCAAACGGTTCGGGCCTGCCGCAAGCGCGTGATGCGCTGGCGCAGATGGACAAATATGTACCGCCGGCGCAGCGCAGTCAGGCCCAATCGCTCGCTCGCGAGCTTGAGGCCGGGGCCAAGTCCCAGCGATCGGCAGAACTGGCCGCTGTCGAACTCGGGTCAAAACCTTCCGCACCCGCCCCTGTGGT
>Ga0209812_10001629_pt1 | contig 14969 bp, 23 predicted proteins | sample JI71714BDNA_FD_187502 | JGI IMG/M metagenome (GOLD analysis project Ga0209812, IMG submission 187502) | Wastewater effluent complex algal communities from Wisconsin, to seasonally profile nutrient transformation and Carbon sequestration -... | ecosystem: Engineered > WWTP > Effluent > Algae...
TTATACCGTGATGCACGATACGGAAAAAACTTGACAAATAGGCCAAACTTTAATGTGCTGAGCATGTGAAGAATCCGCTATCCTTAAACCTAGCCCTGACCAAGTGACCACTATGAGCCCATCCATAAACGCCAAGAAACATCTTTTACCCTGTGCCCTGCTGATTGCCCTCGGTTTGGGTTTGACTGCATGCAATAAGGAAGAGGCTCCCGCCACGGAAGCAGCAACGGATACCGCCGCCCAGACGGATGCGCAAATTGCCAAGGCCGCTCAGGCCGCCCAAGCCGCAGAAGCGGCATTGGCCGCCTTGCCGGTGGAAGAATTGCGCAAGCGCGCATCCACCGCCTTCCGTGAACAGCGGTTGTATGCACCTGCCGGTGATAACGCGATGGAGTATTACCTCGCACTCCGGAAGAAAAGCGACAAACCCGATGCCAACAGCGAAAGCGCTTTGATGGATTTGATGCCATACACCGTGATTGCCGCCGAACAGGCCATCGGTCGTTATGATTTCGTAGAGGCAGAACGTTTACGCGCACTGCTCGAGCGCGCCGACCCACAGGCACCGGCATTGCCGCGTATTGCCGAAGCGATTTCCACCGGAAAAGCCAATGCGGCCCAACGCGTGGTGGACGATGCGAAACGCACCGAAGAAGAAAAACGTCTGGCAGATCTCGCCAAACAAAAAGCATTGGACGATGCTGCGAAAGCTGCCGCTGCCGTAAAAACAGCTCCAACAACGACAGCAGCACCAGCGGCTGAAACACGTGCACCGGCACCGGTAGTAACAGCGCCGGCACCGGTCGTTTCGGCACCGGCCAATAATCCGCCACCCGTTTCAGCCCCTGTGCGTCCTGCACCGTCAACCAGCAGTGCCTTGGTGGCGATCAGCACACCGCAACCGGCTTACCCTGCGGAAGCCATTCGTGGCGGCATTACCGGTAGCGTCGAAGTCGAGTTTCTGGTTAACCGAGACGGCTCCGTATCGGACGTGAAAGTCATCAAATCCAATCCACGCGGCACTTTCGATCGTGGCGTTCAAACCACGGTACGCAAATGGCAGTTCCAGCCACTGGACGAACCACGTACCGTGCGTCGTAATTTCAATTTCAATTGATGCAAACGACAACGTAAAAAAGCCCGGCATTGCCGGGCTTTTTTTTGGAAGCAATTGCGTCTAGCTACCACTCTGCATTTCTGGCGTGTCCTTGCACAACGCACAATGCACGCCTCTCCGTGATTGATAAATGCGCGAGGTAACAAAAATATTCGTCGAGATCATTGCCCACAGAACACTTTCTTTCAGCGAATAAACCAGATCGTGACCACGCAACAAATGTGCAGCGGCGATAGCGGCAAAGGCGATGCCGAACACCAGTAAAAATCGGCGAACCCAGAATGCGCTACCCATGGCAGTTCCTTTTAAGTGAATTTCGAAAGGGGATCAGGCACTGATTGCCAGTTTTTCGCGGTGATACAAGCGTGCGGCGATTGCCCAGAGAACGGCAGCCAGGCCAAACCCGGCGAGCAGATACACGGCCCATTCGACCTTGCCGATGGTTTCGCCGCGGACCAGTTTCAGAATCATCTGGTTTTGCGAAAGAAATGGCACCGCAAACATCCAGAGCTGGTTCTTGACCGGATTCACCATCAGGATAATCGTCGGCAGCAAAGGCAGCATCATCAACACACTCATGTAGCTTTGTGCTTCCTTGACGCTTTTCACGCTGGCGGCAATCAGCGTGAGCAGGCAGGCGCCGACCAGCAGTATCGGAATCAGCACGACCAGCAATAATGAAATCGTGCCCATCAGGAGTTCGACTTTTACGCCAAGACCGCTTGAGAACAGGAAGCAGATTTTGAATGCCATCAGGCTGATGACCAGACTCATCATGCCGAATGCGCAGGCCGCGAGAATTTTCCCGCTCATGATCGCGGTACGGGAGGCCGGCGTTGCCAGCAAGGGTTCCAGCGATTGACGCTCGCGCTCACCGGCCGTGACATCAATGATCAAATAGGCGCCGCCGAGAAATGCAGTGAGAATCAACAGATAGGGAAGAAAACTCAATACCTGTCCGGCGCGACTTTGCGGTGTTGCGAGGTCACGGTGGGCTATTTGCAGGGATTGAATCGCGGTTGGGCTTACGCCTCGCGCCAGCAAGCGGAGCGTGCCGACGGTTTTGCCGTAATTCTCGAGCAGGTTTTCGATACGTTCGACCGGGATGTCCGCATCCTGGCGCGTGCTGTCGTGGATCAGTTCGATTTCCGCGGGAAGACTTTTACGCCATTGTGTGCCGAACTCCGGACCGATCCGCATCACGACGTCTTCGCTCTGATCGGCGATGGCAGCATCAATGTCTTTCGGTGCCGGCTTGATGATGATGTTCTGACCTTTCAACCAGTTGATCAGGTTCGGCGCATTTTCCGCACCGGCGACTGGCAGGGTAAGCGGTTTTTCCATTTGCGTGCTGACGCGATTGGCCATCAACTTGATCATGCCGAACATCAATACCGGCCCGAGCAGTGTGCCGACTACCAGCGAGATCATGACCGTGCGACGGTCACGAAACATGTCGCGCAATTCCTTTTTGAACACGGTGATCATGGCGCTCATGCGTGCAAACCCTCTTCAGTACCAATCGCTTTTACAAAGGCGTCTTCCAGATTTTGTTCGCCAAACTGCTCGCGTAATTCATCCGCGGTTCCCTGTGCCATTACGCGTCCTTTCGAAATGATCACGATACGGTCGCACAAGGCAGCCACCTCCTGCATGATGTGGCTGGAAAAAATGACGCAGCGTCCTTCGGCCTTGAGTTGCTTCAGAAATTCACGCAGCCCGCGTGTTGTCATCACGTCCAGGCCATTGGTGGGTTCATCGAGGATCACGTTTTTCGGATCATGAATCAGGGCGCGGGCGATCGCCGTCTTGGTGCGCTGGCCTTGTGAAAAACCTTCGGCCTGGCGGTCTAGCACATCTTCCATTCCCAGTGCATCGGACAAGGCATGGGTTCGCTCCGCAATTTCTTTCATCGTCATGCCGTGCAGCTCGCCGAAATACTGGATGTTTTCGCGTGCCGTCAATCGCTTGTAAACGCCGCGAGCATCCGGCAATACGCCGAGACGACGACGAACATTTTCCGCTTCCTTGATGCTGTCGAAACCATCGACCTTGACATTGCCCTTGTCGGGATTCATCAAGGTATATAACATGCGCAAGGTTGTTGTTTTGCCAGCACCATTGGGGCCAAGCAAACCGGTAATTTCGCCATCATGGGCGGTGAAGCTCACGCCTTGCACGGCATGCACGATACCGGTTTTGGTCTTGAAACTTTTATGCAGATCCTGAACTTCAATCATGAGCAGTTCTCTTTGAAATAATTTGAAAGGCCGACAGAGCAATCGATTCGAGCATTCGAAGCATTCACGGTTCCCAGCCATAGAAGCCGATAAACGGCGGCACGTAAGCCAAAGTATCAAGACATTTGGTATCGAGATTTTTTGCATCGGCACTGTCGATGAAACGGGCAAATATTTTCGGACCGCAGCCGACCGGCATCACATTGTGTCCCTGGCCCTTGACCACGATATGCCTGCCGTTGGGCAGGAATTTCACGACCGCATCGCCATAGCGCGGCGGTGTGACCGGATCGAATTCGCCGGATAATAAAAGCACCGGGACATTGCCTTTCAAGGGTTCGCGAAAATCGGCCGCGCGTTTTGAATGCGGCCAGACGGAACATTGCGCCTTGATGACATCGATCATGCTGTTGCCGATGATCGTTTTTGCGGTGGCCGGATCGGTCGTGAGTTCGTCGGCGTCTTCGCTGCATATAACCGACAATTGCATGCCTTCGTTAATGGCATCGCCCATGCTCTGGCTCATCATCTGCGCTTGTGCCAGTAGCGGACCAGCATTGCCTTCCGAAGCCTGCGTCAGTAATAGCGGCAGCATCGATGCCGTCAGCGGCGAATAGGCATACATTCTGGCCACGGTCGACATGCTGCCGAGATCCAGCTTGTCCTGCCTGGCGACACCACTCATCGGATCATTGTAATTGACCATCATCGGCGCCTTTTCCAATCGTGCGCGCAGGGCATCGAGTTTCAGACGCGGGTTGCCGAAATGTTCGCGACATACCTTGTCGGCCACGCAGCGGGCGAAATGCAAATTCAATGCATTCTCGAGATTCACCGCATGTTCCGCCCCGAGTACCAGCGAGTTCGGCACCACGCCATCCAGTACGATGGCCCGTGTGTGTTGCGGATAACGCTTGGCATATTGCTGAGCGACGCGGGTGCCGTAGGAAATGCCGTACAGGTTTATTTTTTCGGCACCGATTTTCGCGCGGACCAGATCCAGATCGCCGATGGCATAGCCGGTGGAATAGAAACGGGTATCGGCGCGTTTGCCGACATCAGCCGCACAGTTCCGGGCAAACAATCTCGCTTTGTCCAGATCGACCTTGGCGATGATTTCATTTTCGCCGATGCCGCTTTTGCCTTCAGCATCTTTGCAAACGAGTGCGTTGGATTTTCCAGTGCCGCGCTGGTCCACCAGCACGATATTGCGTTTCTTGATCACGTCATTGAAAACCGGATGCAGCGACGGATAGCTTTCCAGTGCGGACTGTCCGGGACCTCCGGCGATCATGAAAACGGGGTCGGCTTCTGCTTCGCCTTTTGCCGGAATCCAGGCCAGGGCAAGTTCGATTTGCCGGCCTTTGGGCTGTGCCGGATTCTCCGGTACTTTCAGCGTGCCGCATTGTGCCGATACCGTGATCGACGTTTGCGGCACCGGTAGCGAACAGGCATGGAAATCCAGTTCACCCAGTTTGCGTGCTTCGGCGGAGTTGGCGAGCAGGGCGCTGCCCAGAATCAATAAACCAACACCTTGTTTGGCAGAGATCAACAACATGACATTATCCTTCGAGAAAAATGGTTTCAATACGCATATTGAACAAACGGGCAATCTTGAACGCCAGTGGCAGGCTGGGATCGTATTTTTCGGTTTCAATCGCATTGACCGTCTGCCGGGAAACATCCAGCAAATCGGCAAGTTCGCCCTGCGACCAGCCCTGCTTTTCGCGCAACTCGCGGACTCGGCTTTTCATCGGTAGCGCCAGTTCGCAAAGCATTTGGCAATTCCGTATAGCCCGAATAATGCCGGGAATACCCAGATTGCCACGGCGGCGCCATCGAGATAAATCAGTTTAGAACTCGCCAGGAAGCCCAGACACAGGAAGATCAAGCCGGTGAACAGGCCTGAAAGTGCAATTGCCTCCAATTCGATTTGGCGTTCGAGTTCGTCACTGTCGCGCAGGAAACGAATCAGTGCCTTGCACACGAAGATGATCGGAATCACCGGTGTCAGGGACAGGGCGGCACGCAGATACAAGGGTGCATCGGGGCCCATTTTTTTCAAGAGCAGGATCGATGCAAACAGCACCACCACATAGGAAATCATGGCGGGAATGAAGGTTTTCAGGTAGGTGCGGTGTGCGCTGCGCATGATGGTGTGTCAAGTGTGCTTGACACAAGCATGCGCGGGGGATTTCGTCTTGTCAAGTGACCTTTACAAGCGAACGTCCGGATTATTTCGAACTGACGTACTTTTCCCGGCGGATATGCGGGATCGGCAAACCGAGGTTTTTCAATACTTCGAAATTCACATCGACCATATTCGGGTTGCCGCAAAGATAGGCGATATCCCCTTCGGCGTTCGGTGACAGCTCGGTCAGGGCTTCCTGCACATAGCCGCTGCGAACGTCGGCATGCGGGTTTTCCGGCAGACCGCGTGAAAAGCAGGGGATGAAACGGAAGTTCGGGTGTTGCTCGGCGAAGGCATAAAAATCGTCACCGTAAATCAGTTCTTCCGGCGTTCTGGCGCCAAACAATAAAACCACTTCGACCGAGCGTTCTTTCATCAGGCGCGCCAATTCCGGCAACATCGCGCGATAAGGCGTTACGCCGGTACCGGTGCCTATCAACAGATAGCGTTTGTTGCTGTCGTTGGCCATCAGGCAGAAACGGCCATAGGGTCCGCTGCACTCAATTTGCTGGCCCTCATCCAGTGCTTCGAACAAGGCAGATGCCGCGCCGCCGGGAACAAAGCTGACGGCGATATCCAAAGCATCGCCCGGGCCCATTGCGTGGTCATGCAGGGTAGCAATGGAATAGCTGCGTTTTGTCGCGCTGCCGTCCGGGTAATTGAAATGTACCTGGATAAATTGACCGGGAATGAAATCCAGAGGCAGGCCATCATCGCGGACAAAACTCAGATGACGAACCGTGGGCGCCAGCATGCGGCTACCGATTAATTTGAGCGGAAAATGTGCGGCCATCAGGCGCGAACCAACGGTTAAAGAAGGAACGCGATTATACTAGGCAATCAGGTCGCGCGTTGTGGAGACCAGGAGAACACTATGCAGAATCAGCCAGCCCTCGAGATCAGTGCGCTGAGAAAAACCTACGAAAACGGCGTTGAAGCGCTCAAAGGCGTTTCACTCTCGGTACAACCGGGCGATTTTTTTGCCTTGCTGGGGCCGAACGGTGCCGGTAAGTCCACCTTGATCGGCGTGGTCAGTTCGCTGGTGAATTCCAGCAGTGGCGAAGTCAACGTTTTTGGCATCAATTTACAAAAGCAGCGAAGTGAAGCCATGCGGCAAATTGGTCTGGTGCCGCAGGAAATCAATTTCAACATGTTTGAAAAACCCTTCGATATCTGCGTGAATTACGCCGGGTTTTACGGCATGGATCGCAAGACCGCGATCTTGCGGGCAGAAGAAGAACTCAAGCGTGCACAACTCTGGGACAAGGCGCACATGATGTCGCGTACTTTGTCCGGCGGCATGAAACGGCGCCTGATGATTGCCCGCGCGATGATGACGCAACCCAGACTGCTGATTCTCGATGAACCCACCGCCGGCGTTGATATTGAAATCCGGCGTGGCATGTGGAAAACCCTGCGCGAAGCGAATCAGGCCGGCACCACCGTTATCCTGACCACGCATTATCTGGAAGAAGCGGAAAACCTTTGCCGCAATCTGGCGATTATCGATAAAGGCAAAATTATCGAACAGGGCCCGATGAAAACATTATTGGCCAAACTCGATGTCGAAGGTTTTCTGCTGGATATCGAAGGCGTTTTGCCGGCGAATCTTCCGCAGATCGATAAAGTCAGCATCCATGCGACCGATGACCACACGCTGGACATCGAAAAGCCGCGCGCCATGGATTTGAACCATATTTTCAGTCAACTCAATCAAGCCGGAATCCAGGTGCGCTCGATGCGCAACAAGGTAAACCGCCTGGAAGAATTGTTCGTGAAACTGACCGGCGACGCTACCAAAGCCGCCTGATTAACCCCTTTCGTTTTCAAGCTTCAACACGCCGGAATAAAAAATGTCGAACCCGAATATCGTTGCCCTGAAAACCATTGCCCGCCGGGAAGTGATGCGTATCCTGCGTATCTGGGGACAAACCCTGGTGCCACCGGCCATCACGATGACGCTGTACTTCCTTATCTTCGGAAAACTGATCGGTTCGCGTATCGGCAATATGGGCGGTATTGATTACATGGATTTCATCGTTCCCGGTCTGGTGATGATGGCGGTGATCCAGAATGCTTACGGTAACATCAGCTCCAGTTTTTTCGGTGCGAAGTTTGGCCGCCATGTCGAGGAATTATTGGTCTCGCCAATGCCGAACTGGGTAATTCTGTTGGGTTATGTAGCCGGAGGTGTTTTGCGCGGCTTGATGGTGGGCATTATTGTTCTGGCCATTGCGATGTGCTTCACCCATGTTCGTGTTCCGCATCCATTTGTGATGATCAGCACCGTGCTACTCGGCGCCACCATTTTTTCATTGGCCGGTTTCGTCAACGCCGTATACGCGAAAAAATTCGATGACATCGCGATCATCCCGACCTTTATCCTGACGCCACTGACTTATCTGGGCGGAGTATTTTACTCGGTGCGCGTTTTGCCCGAGTGGGCGCAGAACGCCACCCATGCCAACCCCATTTTTTATATGGTTAATGCATTTCGCTATGGCTTGCTTGGCGATCAAGCCAGTGACTTGCCGCTATGGACCTCATTCGGCGTGATGCTTTTCTTTGTACTCGCGCTCGGCTGGCTTGGTTTGCGTTTACTTACCAAGGGTGTCGGCCTTCGTTCCTGATGGGCATTATTTCGGGAAGATATCCGGAGCTGTAGCGGGATATTTTCGCGACAGTTTTTTGAAATAACGCGCGGTATCGATGCAATCCGGGTCTTCCTCGCAAACGGCGAATTCGGGCGGGCCTTCGACATAGATCCAGCGGCCGTTTTTCCTGTTCAACAAACCAGTCAGGGTTTCGTAGCGCTGTTTGCCATCGGCCGATTGCGGCTCGGCTTCCACCCAGGCCCAATTCTGGTTGACCTTGAGATAGGGCACCACGAAAACCACTTCAAGCCCGGACATCTTCCTGATCACGACACGCAGGGCATCGAGAATTTCTTTGCGTTCTGTACTCCCTTTGGCAGGAGTATGCGTCTGCGAAGCCGCTGTTTTTTTATCGGCAGCGGAAACCGCCGAATGGGCGGAGGTGCTGGCCAAGATTGTGAGCAGGATGGAAAAAAGCAGGGCATGGATCTTCATGTATTTCCTTAATACGAATAGCCTGAGTGACATATCGGCAAAAGCCTTCAAAACAGGCCATGTTTCGCATATCAATTAATCACTGCTGCCGCTATCGCAGGAGCCAGAGTCGGAATCAGAAGAATCGCCAGAGTCGGAATCATTGCCTGTCTCGTTGCAATCCTGCGGACTGCCTGAATCCGGATTGTCGGAATCTTGCGTACTGCCATATCGCTCGGAAGCGGAGGAAGTATAAAAATTGGGATCATTATCGGAAAAATTGCCTGAGCCGTTTCCGGACTGCCCGCTGCGTTTTACGAAAGCCATCAGCAGGGGCGTTGCAAAAATCACGAACAGACAGACCAGAATGAAAAAACCCATGAGTGTGACTCCTTATCAAGTCTGGCTGCGTTCAGTCGCCAGATAGGAACTTTGATTGAACAAAATGTACCAGAAACCAAAAAGCAATTTGATGCCGCCAAGATTGGAGCTGACCTTGTAAGCCGTTGGCTCTGTTTCAATAGACTGGAACTGCAGGGTTTTGGAACCACACCAATCGATTTTCATCGAAATGGAATGCGCGCAGGGACTGATGTGGAATGTTTTACTTTCACCGTTTTTAAGTTCGCCAATCTTTTTCCCATCAAGCATCACGGCATAAGCACGCAGCAAATCGGCATAACCGGCATCAAGCGTAACTCCTAATAACGCCATGATTTCCTCGTTTACAAAAGTGCGTTGCCATTTTCGCCCAGGGATTTCGAATGCGCCAGTAAAAAGCAAATCCAGCCGGATGCCGTTCTATTACAAAGCCCAATAGGCGAGTCTTGCAGTTAAAAAAAGCAGACTAATGCAGATAATGCCTGGTATTACATACCACTGCGGTTCCGTCTTTGCCTTGAATCCGAGTCTGCAGAAATAAAGCCCGGCTAACGCAGCCGAGGCCGCCAAGCCAGCCAGCACAAGCATCAATGAAAATTCGGATAGCGGCATCAGTGGCGCCGGCTTGAATTCGGCTGGCCCTGGTTGAAGCGGAAGCTTCGCAAGCAGATCAAGGATAAAATGCAAATTGGTTGCAACGACATGCACGCCATTGCGAAAAGCCAGGTCCGCCCGAAACCAAAGCACGAAAGACATCGCGGAAAACAGGTAGGCCGCAAAAACGGGTTTTGTCAGTTTCAGCATGGCATTATCAATGCAGGAACCAGTCGGATTGATCGCGAAGCTGTTCGTATCTTGCCGTATCCAGTGCAATTTCACAGCTTAGTCGCATATCACCTATCGAGTGAGAATTGATTGGCGGATATGGCAAGAAATTGCAAAGACATAAAAATTCATCAGCAGCATGATGAACGCAAAATATCATGAGCGTTTGCCTGCCGCGCATGAATGCAGAAGACCAGGCGACCCCACCGGTAGCAAACCCGCAACAAGCTTGTTGACGAATGCCTGGATTTCCGGTGATGCCTTGCATTTCGGGATCAGATACGTCATCGATACCAGATCATCCATTTTTCCGCCGAAGCCGACCGTCACGATATAGTTCTCGGCAGGGCCAAGGTCTTTCGTCTCCTTGCTTAATTTGTACGGAGACAAATCCAGCGTATTGACGCTGCTCCAGAGTTTCTCGAAGCGCTCGCGTGGATAATTCGCATGGATTTTCCTGGCAGGCTTGTCGGAAGTCACCGATAGCACCGAGGAGCTTGCCGCTTTGGCGCTTGCGACAACCAACACCATATGAAAACCGTTCTTGTCTTGCGTGGTAAGACCAAGAGTACGCCCGTCTATCGTCTCGGCAAATACGTGTCCTGTAAACATAAATAACAGCAGGAAAAATACTCTTTTCATCGTGATGCGTACTCCGAATAAGCATGTACCAAAGATATCCGATCTAAATTGTAATTAAGCCTCGTCTCTTTCCGCGAATTTAACAATATTGTCATCAGGATCATCATGACAGCTTTTCTTCTGGGCCAATATTTGTATCAAACACTGAAAAGCACTTTCGGCATCGGACGGATTATTCAATGCTGATTTTGCGGAAGGTCATCCACGATATCGTAATAATCCCCTTTTTCAGCGACATGGATGTGTATCGCCAGTTTAGTCTCCGTCGGCGAATCAAAAGCTCCCATTGCAATGGCAATCTTGTCTTTATGGATGGGATCCCAGAAAAGTGAAGAACCGCAATGGGTGCAAAATCCCCGCCGCACTTTTTCGGAGGATTGAAACCAGCGGATATTGTCGGCGCCTTGAATGTCCAGGTCTGCACGGGCAACATCGGTGGAGACGAAAAAATGCCCCGAATGTTTGCGGCACTGCAGGCAATGACAGGCATCGGGTGGCGAGAGAGAGGCCTTGACCTCGAAACGGATCAAACCGCAAAGACAGGATCCTTTGTGCATTGTCATTTCCCCATCAAGAATTGCTGACACCTGTCTTCATGTATGACGCAATGTGTATCGACGAGCTGTTGATAAATATCGGCCGGGAAATATTGGCATAAGGATCAGCCCGATATCAAACGCCGGATGTCTTCAGTTTCCAGGGCGGATTTTTACGATTATCACCCGCCAGGAAAAGGCAAAGCCTATTGCCGGCAGGATCTTCGAGGCGCGCTTCACGCCAAAGCCAAGGTTCGTCAGTCGGCAGACTGGAAAAAGCATAGCCTTTGGCTTGCAGTTGATTCACGCGTTCGTCCAGATCGGGGCATTCAAAATAGACAACGACACCCGTATTGCCATGAATGACGTCCATTTTGTGGACGGAAAAAGTGGCATCGCCATCGGGACATTCAAATCGAGCGTAGTGTGGTGCAGCGACAATTTGCGTGAACCCCATGCCACGATAAAACGTGGATGACTTTTCGATATCCAGCGCTGGGAGGGTGACTTGATTAAGACGCAATGAAGAGCTCCTGCGATGTTGGTGGGCTCGATAATTTGATGCCTAAAGCTATTACAGGCAGCATGCAGACCTATACGACAATCTTAGAAAAGGCTACTTCACTGGCCTTCCGGCGGCTGCCAAAGCTCGACCTTGTTGCCTTCGGGATCAATTACCCATGCAAATTTCCCGTACTCCGATTCGTCTATCTTCTCCAGCACATGGCAGCCTTCTTGCTTCAGCGCCTTGACCAAGGCGTGCAGGTCTTCCACACGGTAGTTGATCATGAAGGAGGAAGCGCTCGGAGCAAAGAGATCCCCTTCCTGCGAGCCAATTGACCAAGCTGTCGTGCCTGCGACCGGTTTGCCATCATCATCAGCCCAGGAGAAGGCGGCACCACCCCAGGTTTGCACATCGATTCCCAAGTGCCGCTTGTACCAAGCCTGCAGAGCAGTAGCGTCTTTGGCCTTGAAGAAGATGCCACCAATACCAGTCACTCGTTTCATACGACCTCCATCTGCAATGTGAATACCGACTTTCCCGCTTAATATCCGGACGATTACGCATTGTGCCTTCGCCAGGTACTGAAAAAATTATATTTCCAACCTATGCCGTATTTCGCAATGTATCCATTGATAGCGTCGTTAGCGGCTGCTACGACGCACAATTTTTCCGTAATAAGCATAGCCCAATATTTTACGGACGGCTTTGGCTCCGCCAAGCCCGAATGCTTTTGATCCATCTGCGAATCGGTTCATTAAAATAGGCTCCCTAAACACTTTCTGTACAGCACAACCACCGAGTTCCGAGGCTTTGTTTCTGAACACCATTAATGCAGCAGAATCGTCGATCTTCTCTTGGTAAGCGACAATGTCTGCAACGAATTCAGTTTTCCATTCGGGCTTGCTTGGCTCACCAACGACATAGTGATATTCCCAGTCATCAACCAAATTTGGTGCATTGAACATATTGAATTTCTTGAAATGCATTTCAACAGCATCAATTTCACATTGCTTGGAACTGTCGTTGTCAAGATTTGAGATAACGGGCGAGGTCTCTAGCAATGTCTTGAATTTCTCGACACTTACATCATTAAAAAAGATAGCTGAGCCCGCTGAAGCAGAAACGGGCACGCACAAAAGCAGAATACATAATAGTAACGATCTTGAATTCATAAGGGCTCCATAACAGACGCTAACAACTTAGATAAAGGACTCGCGCAACGAACGGAAAACTTGTATCCAGGAATTTTACGGCCACCCCGATGGATTGCAAAGTCAGGTATCGCGCTCGCGGCGCCAGGAAGAGAATAGCAGCGTCCATACCGGACCCAAGATAAACCAAATGATCGCACATCCGACGGCGATGCCAAACCACTCATTAAGCGCCTCCGTTGCAGATTCATTGTTCACGAAAACAATCAAACCAATCAGCAAAACCAACGTGATTGCTACGGCAAGTAGGCAGCGAAGCCATAGCAATAATTCATATCGAAGCGCCGGCCAACCATGTGTTGGCGGCTTGTAAGGAGCAGGTGCGTTGGCAAACTTGTGAGCAAAGCGCTGATCTGCCCACAACACGGCAACACTCCCAAACGCGACTGTGAAGCCGACATAGGCGGCAGCCAAACCATGCGCAAAACTCGCCGGAGTACCCGACCCAAGATCAATAGCAGTGAAGAACAGAAGCGCCAGATCCAAAGCTGGCAGCGTGAGCAAGAGAATATGGCTAACTTTCTTATGCTGTAAAAGATAGCGTGCGGCAAGAGCCAAAACCAGCATCAGCCAGAATGAGACTTCGCACCCGATAATCAGCAGATAGAGAGTAGTAGATTGCATCCAATTGTTTCTGAAAGGTTGGGTGCTGCTTTTTGATGCCTAGCAACCAAGATAAGGGACCGACGCGCCGGATGATAACTCGCTTGAATCTAATGGTTCCACGGAGGTCCCCTTGATTGCGTAGTTAGGCGTCAACACGAGCTCCTTGCCAGTAGTGCAATTGAACATTTGCGGCATCGGTTGTTAGTGCGCCGACCTTGTGATGATACCAAACTAGCCAAACGCCGAGCATCTGCAACTCGCCAAACTTGAAGTGGTCTCTGCGACGGGTGCTCGCAGAAAATGTTTGTTTAACCGACTGCGAACCTAGACATTCAATGTCAGCTTGCCGAAGCCATGGCTGTAATGACACGTTTGCACCCATTGCCATGTGTTGCAGTGCAAGAATGGTTGTCTCTCCAGTGACCAAGAACTCAATCTGACCTCTCTCCTCTTCAAGACTGCTGCCTAAAACTTCGACACCAGGAACGTCTGCGAGAAAATCGCAAATCTGATCGAGAGTTTTCGGAAGATTATGCATAAGTTCTTTTGACGCCTAACAACCAAGATAAGGGACCGACGCGCCGGATGATAATTCGCTTGAATCTAATGTTTCCACGGAGGTCCCCTTGATTGCGTAGTTAGAACCCATTCAAGCGATAAGCTTTCAGCGCCAAAACCCAATTTGAATAGTCCTTTTTAAGCAAAAAATACCAAATGAAAATATTCAGAATTATGATAATTAAAGCAAAAATGCCATCTGTGGAGGAAAATGAATTGTCTCTAATAAGAAGTGCAAGGTCTAAAGACGTAACAAGCACCGAGTAAAGCAAATAGCACATCCTTGCCCAATTGTAACCAAACCAAGTGAAATAAAAACACATCAATTCAAATGAATACATTAAAAGTAAAACTAAAACACTTTCTATGATCCATGGCTCAGAGTACCAAGATATACCGAAGTCGATAGATGAGATAATTATTGAAAATGCGAAAAATGACGCTGCGACCCTTAAAGAATTTGGACGCATGGGCTGAGCAAGCGCCGACGGTAATTCAGAATCAGGATGGCGATATGGATTATCCAATTGGGTTCTAACAACCAAAATAAGGGACCGACGCATGGACGCCGGTTGCTTCTGATTTGAATGTTACGTCCATGCGGAGGTCCCCTTGATTGCGTAGTTAGATGCGATTAATCGGACCAAAGACCCAACTCATCTAGGGATAGCTGCATATACATAAATGCAGCAGCCTCGTTAGACATTGCCACATTACCTTGCTGCATGTCTAACCACTGCGTAATGCGAGTATTACGTCCCGCTAACTTAGAAGCAAATATAAGCTTGTCTTGCTCGAGTGCTTTGGATTGGAAGTCTTCTCGAATTATGTCGTCACCGATTCCCCACGTCTCAGCAATTTCAATGAGATCGTGCAAATCGGTCGGCACATTTTCTGGGTTAAGTTTCAAGCGCGGGGCGCTATCAGACGTGAGCTGATATTTATCTTTCATGCTGCTTGAAGGAAGAATTTCGTGGTGTTTCATAGCATCTAACAACCAAGATAAGGGACCGACGCGCCGGATGATAACTCGCTTGAATGCCATGTTTCCACGGAGGTCCCCTTGATTGCGTAGTTAGGCGAATACCG